>Ga0206992_1005_pt1 | contig 50782 bp, 39 predicted proteins | sample Alteio_BWMinCont_6_FD_153267 | JGI IMG/M metagenome (GOLD analysis project Ga0206992, IMG submission 153267) | Enriched cells from forest soil in Barre Woods Harvard Forest LTER site, Petersham, Massachusetts, United States -... | ecosystem: Environmental > Terrestrial > Soil > Temperate forest >... | reverse complement strand
GAAGCCAAGGTGCAGAGCAAACATTGTTTTATCATCGATGATATGATCGATGGCGGAACTACCATGATGAATACCGATCCGCAATATTTTCAGCGACACTGTTACCTACGAGAATTAAAGGCGAATTTGTATCTGTCACAATTAATACTTGCAAATGTTAATGGGCTTAATTATTAACGGTGTAAATGTAACACAACCTTAACATTTATCCTACCAAATTCTTGCTATCATCTTAAGAAATTCCCTGTCAACACAATAATAATACAGCTTCTGGAGGCTACCGTGGATTCCGATTCCGATACGATGTGCGATTATTCCAACACCATACTTGCCCAGTCTGATTCCTATAAGGATTCGCATTTTCTCCAATACCCGCCGGGAACGGAATATGTATCCAGCTATATCGAATCGCGCGGCGGCCCGTTTGATGTGGGCGTGTTTTTTGGCCTTCAGGCATTCATCAAAGATGTGCTGACCAAACCTATTACCAAGGAGCAGGTGGAGGCGGCGGCGGCTGATGCCCAAATGCATGGCGAACCCTTCAATAAAGCGGGATGGATGCATATTGTTGAAAAATGCCATGGTAAATTGCCGATTGAAATACGGGCCGTAGCGGAAGGCGAAGTGGTGCCGGTTAAAAATGCATTGGTTGAAGTGATAAATACCGATCCGCAAGTACCCTGGCTTACCAGCTATGTTGAAACGGCCTTGCTGCGTGCAGTTTGGTATCCTACCACCGTGGCTACCAATTCATGGCATTGCAAGGGATTGATCAAAGAAGCACTCAAACACACCTCTGATCACGCGGAAGCTGAGCTGCCGTTCAAATTACATGATTTCGGCGCTCGCGGCGTCAATTGCCATGAAGGGGCGGGCATCGGCGGCAGCGCGCATCTGGTGAATTTCATGGGTACGGATACCAAAGAAGCGCTCCTATGGGCACGCAAATATTACCATGAACGCATGGCCGGATATTCGATTCCCGCTGCCGAGCATTCGACCATTACCTCATGGGGCCAGGAACACGAAAAAGACGCCTATGAGAACATGATCGACCAATTCAGCGGTAAGTATCCTGAAGGCCACCCACTGGCGGGCCAGCGAAAACTCTATGCCGTGGTAAGCGATTCCTACGATATATGGAATGCGATTGATAAAATATGGGGCGAAGAGCTGCGTGAAAAGGTGCGCAATTCCGGCGGCCGTTTGATCGTACGCCCCGATAGCGGCGATCCACTGACCGTGCCGATTAAGGTCATTGAAAGACTCGGAGAAAAATTCAGCTTCACTACTAACAGTAAAGGCTTCAAAGTGCTGGAGGATTGCGTGCGGGTGATACAGGGCGACGGCATTTCGCGGCCTAATATCGAAACCATTCTCAAGAATCTGTTATCCGCCGGTTTGTCGGCAGATAATCTTGCTTTTGGTATGGGCGGAAAATTGCTGCAATCGGGGATTGACCGCGACACGATGAAATGGGCGATGAAAGCCTCATGGATGTCGGGCCACGATCCGGTAACGGGTCAGGAATTTTCACGCGACGTATTTAAAGACCCCGTCGATGATAAAGGTAAGATTTCGAAAAAAGGCTTGCTGGCCTTGATTTACGATTATGTGAAAGCGGCTACTGATGCGCTGGGATTAACTGCTCCTCAGGAAAAGGAATATACAACCGTTCGCCGCGAGGAATTAAACGGCCGCAATGATATGCTCAAGCGCGTATTCCTTAATGGTGAGTTAGTTGTCGATCAGAAATTTTCTGACATCCGCGCACGCGCCGATCACGGTTTGGAACAGTATCATGCGCTGTTTGACGGCAAGTTTGACGAAGCCATCAAAAATGGACGTGCTGCGCAAACGCCGGGAGCAGATGTCATTGGTGATCTCCAGGTGGGTGGCGGGCAGGCGCAGGAACTGGGCGCATAATATTCAATTTAACCACCACAGGGGGATAGGATGACTGACTTACCAAGTTTCTTAAAAGATTTTTCGGATGTAGAACCCATACATGCGGCTTTGGTTGATGCAAAGGCACGTGCTGTCGATAACCAGGAGAACGCTGGATTTCAAGGGTATACACAAGCTGGCGTGTTGCATACACTGCAATCGGCGCTCAATTTTGTCATAGATAACCAGCACCCCGCCGGCGTCATCAAAGACTGGCTTGGCGACAGGGTACGTACTCAACTTAAAACGACAGCGGAAGAACATGCCCTGCAGGTTGGGCACAAGGCGCCAATTGCTGATGCGCGCTACCTCAATAGGGCTTCCGAGTTAGTGCTGGAACGTTTCGACACGTTGCTTGCCATGGCGCAAGCGCTTGAAAAGCCGGGTACAGCCATTTCCGGTGAGACGCTTGAAGTGCCTGGGCATAATCCGCAAATTACCCGCAATGCCCTATGAAACCAGCTTTCGCGCACGCAGTTAAGGGAACACGCGGTGACGGGGTTTATCTCGTTCGCGGCGGGCGCGATCATACCAATCGTTCGGCATGGTATTTTATACGCGTGCACAGCCCAAAAATCCGCGCGTTCTTCAAAGCCATCAGCGGCGGGAAAATTGATCTTGCGGCCTATGGTGAAATTATCGAATCGGGGTATGGCGAGGCGCCACCCGAAACCATCATTGCGCATATGCGCGCTCATTACGGATATACGGGATAAGCTATGGCGGAATTTTTCAGCGGCAATGCGAAAGAGAATAAGACCGGCTTAGCCGAACAGGGCATTAAATTCGGCATTTCCGCTGGCCGCCGCGCGCCGATGCACATAATGCATGCCGATTGCATCAGGGAAATTACCGAAGCGGGGCTTACGCCGATCATCCTTATCGGCTCGACCAACGGGCCGAAGAGCCCGAAATACGATCCGCTGCGCAATCCCATGACCATTGACCAGCAGAAGGTGCAACTTAAAGAAATTATGCCTGGGCTCGATATCGATGCACATGTGATGACGATGGACGATGTGGGCAATGCCCCACTCTGGAGCGATGCATTGAGCAAGACGATCAATCGCACCAGGATGGCCGGAAAATCGGTGGTGCATTACCGCCCAAAACCGGCGGATGCCAACGCCAGCGGCCCGATTAAAACGATGGACAAAACTTCGGAAGAACTGATTAAGTGCGGATTGCCGGCGTGGGCATCGTCCAATGAGAATCCCGCTGATTATGAAATTAATGCCAGCGAAATGCGAACATTCGATCTGGAAAATTTAACCCCCGAGCAGCGCAGATGGTTCGTCTTGCCCGATTACATAATTGGGATCGTTAAAGACGCACGCGAACGCAACCCCAGCAAAGATAAACTCGCAGAGCTTAACATTCCGCTTACCGTGCTCGATCTGACATTTGACCGTTTGCAGAATGAAGCCGGCGTCACGACCGAATCTATTATCGCCGCGGCGGAAGCACAAGGTGCGGTAACGCTCGAAAGCCTGACGGAAGCGACTAAGGCGGCCATCACGCAGTTAAATGAACAAAGCAAAATTCCAGCGCCGGCAAAACCCGATCTTCAGGTGAAGGTGGCTTCTGCCAGCCTCAACCAGACCATTGTCAATTTCACGCGCAATGTACCCAATATCAAAACAGCCATCGATAAAGCGATCGAAGATAAAGCCGATGTTTTGTCACTGCAGGAATTGGTGCTCACCGGCTATACGGGCGATGATAATTTCAAATGGATTCGCAGCGATAAGCAGCAAGCAGAAATGATCGAGCTGTTGCAGGAAATCGCTAATTATGCGAAGGAACGCGATCCGAATCTGGTGCTGTCAGTCGGGTTTCCATTTTTCTATTCTGATAAAAAAAATCAGCCGGTGAAGCTCAATCTCGGTAGCGAAGAAAAGCCAATCCTGGTGGATAATCCGCTTTATAATATCAACAACAAACCCTTCAACGCCGTGGCTACGATCAGCGGTGGAAAAATCAAGGCGATCAGCGCTAAAACCATTCAGCCCGAAGGCGCTGCCGAATACGAAGCGCGGCAATTTCAACCTTGGCCGGATTATCTGGGCGTAAGAAATATCACGCTCTGTAACGGTGATACTGTGCCTTTCGGCAAGGTGGTCATGCAGCTGGGCAATGACAAAGAAAAATGCGCCACGCTTTATCATGAAATCTGCGCCGAAGCCTGGCCGGGGCTGGCCGATGACGGTACAGTCAATAAAAAAGAGCAGGAAGCAGGACGTTATTTAAGTCATCTTGCCAAAACGCATAGTATTTCGCTGGTACTCAATCCCAGTGCCAGTAAACCGGAACCGTATATCGATAAAGCGGGCTTGCGCAAAAAACTCTGCGAATCCGGATCACAAATTACCGGCGGCGGGTATGTTTACACCAATTGCAGCGGGCTGGAAGCAGCGCCCGTTGCGTTTGAGGGCGGATCGATCTTTGCTAACAAGGGAGAGCTTTCCCATAGAAGCGCGCGCTACGATATGCACGAGGTGAGCTATAGCAGCGATGTGATGTCACTGCCGGTGCCGATCATGGGCAAGCCGCATGTCGTCATCGAGCATGAATTCCGTGCGCATGAGCCAAATAAAAAAATAGGCGAGTCGGCGGCATGGGAAAAATCAACCGGCGATGTGCGCGCCTACGAAGAAACGGTGCGCGACACGCTTTTATGGATACGCGATTATTTGCAGAAAACGCCGGGCCAGCAGGGTTTCTTCATTTCCCTTTCCGGTGGTCAAGATAGCGCTTATGGCGCAGTGGTCATCAGCCAGATGATCGATGAAAATATAAATCAATTGACGGCATCGCTTGGCAGCAAAGAAAAAGCGGTGGCGGCGTTTGTCGATCAGTTCCAGGGGTTGAAATATGCCGATGAGGTGAAGCGCATTACGCAGGCGGATGGAGCCGAATTGGGCATCGATTATCTCAAAAAGCAGATGCTCACCTGCGCTTATTTCCCCAGCGAAAATAGTTCACGCGCGACCAGAGATGCTGCCAATTTCCTAATCAATGGCGGTGTGCGGATCGATGTAAAAGATAAGGAACACAAGGGGGAAACGCTTTCGTTTTATTTGGATTTAGGTGAACCGGATAATGAGAAAGACCGCATTATAGGCTCCACGCTTTTCCATAAAAAAGATAACGGTTCGTATGAAGAATACGAAATCGTCAAACAGCATGATCCGGTCAAAGGTATCGGCGGCACATTGCATATCATGCCGATACAGGACATTGTCGACAGCTATCTGGAAATCTATGCCAGTGTCGATAAAACAGGCCTGACGGCGGAAGTGAAAGAGCAGTTAAGCGCCGAGATCAGGCAATGTGTCAGCGGCAAACTCCCTGAGCTTTCGTCTAAATTTAAAGATAAGATCAAGCGCGGTCTCTTAAGCTGGAATAATAAGGCGAACGATATTTCCCTGCAGAATTTGCAAGCGCGTGTGCGTGAACCGCTGGCGCTGTTGTTCGGCAACGACGAAAATAAAATCGCCTGCGTCACCTCCAACTTATCGGAAGCGGTGGCGGGTTACTGGACGTTCGGCGGCGACGGCCATATGGGCACCATCAACCTGCTCGGCGGTATTTTCAAATCCGACTTGCGGCAATTGCTCAAATATCTGGAAACTATTGGCCTTGGTGGTACACTGACCGTTCCATCACTGCATCTGGTCAATCAGAATAAAGCTTCCGCCGAGTTGCGTCCTTTAAAGGATGGTGAAATCGAGCAATTCGACGAAGATGATATGATGCCCTATGAGGCGCTTGATGCTATCACGCGTAAAATTATTCTCGGAAAAAATTCGCCGGTGGAAGCTTATAAGCAGCTATTAAAGGAAAAACCTACTTACACCGATGGTAAAACGCCGATATTTGCTGACGCAAAACAGTTAGTCGCTAATATCGAGCAATGGTGCTGGCGCTGGGATGCTTCGCAGTTTAAGCGCGTAGCCGCCGTCACGACGCCTTTCCTTGGGCAGAATGTCGATCCGCATGGTTCAGTCCGCACAACGATTTTCAGCGATATGTTTAAAAATGGCCGCGCTGCATTGAAGCTGGAATATTTGAAAGATAAGCTGGGCGGCGAGGAAGCATTCGAAAAAGAATTCGGCAAAGCATTTAGCAGAGCTTTGCTGGAATTGAAAATCTCCGGCGCTTTCCGCACCTCCGTTATCAAGTCATCTGTTGATGTTGCCGCCCTGACAAATGCAGTGCAAACCCATCAGAACTCGCCGCAGGAAACCGCGCCTGGCCTCAAGGGGCTGGCGATATAACATGCGCTCCATTCCTCCTTATTCCACCGATCTGCTGTATAAGGAGGGGGGTTATAAGGAAGAGGATCTGATAGCTTTAGGCAACGCCCTCGGCGTAGGCAACATCAATGTCATTACGACGACCACGCTCACTCCTGAGCGTTTATTATACCATGCCTGTTTAACCGCCATCCAGACCTACGTAAAATTCACGTATATCGCGGAAGCGGATCGTGCGAAGGAAATCGCTGATCTCGCTGACCGGCTCTATGCGGACGTCAAAGAACCGTATCTTGAAAAAATAGCGCAAACCAAAGATAAGATGCTTGAGAAAGAACAGGCAGTCACTGATTTTTCCCTCAACCTTGACAAGGTGGAACGTGACATTCCATGGAACGCCCAGCGTTTCACTAATAGCTGGGATACCGAACCTTATTCAAAACGCTCGGAAAAGAAGGCCATTGAAACCTATCGCATCATCCGCACGCGCGTTGAGAATGGCGAATATGCGTTGCGCCCCGATGAAACGATCGGTGATCTGGTAGCCAAGTGGGGCAGGATGAATGTCCATTACAAGCATTACCGCGATGTGGCCCGCAGCCTGATCGACGAGCATATTCACCAGACCTTCCCGTCCGAACAATTGCTGACCATGCACCACACCAGCGAACGCCATATGACTATGTTTTTAGGCGCCATGGGTAGCGGCAAAAGCGAGATGAGCAACTATTTCATCAAACAATTGCCGGAAGCAACGCGCAACGATCTGGCATTGCATAATGCCGATTGCCTTAAATTCGCGCTATACCGCAGCGCCAAAAAAGAAAAGGAAATCCTTGCCGATCATTGCTATAAAGGAGAGGAAATTCAGGCGGAATCCTCCAATGCCTTATATGAGGCCACCCGCAAACGCGGCTACCTCGCCCGCCAGAAGTTTCATGCGCCTGATGTAGTTTTAAACAGCATCGTGCTGGGATCGTTTGAAGTGCAGGAAGGAATTGCCGGCGGCGGACACGTCATCGCTCACCATATCAATATGCCGTACAACGAAGCTGTGGAGGAAGCCAATAAGCGGGCGCTTACAGACATGCGTGCTCCTTCGCCTGAAGATATCCAGTGGTCCACCCGCGCTTCGGCCAGAAGCCTTCTGCTACTGACCGATCCCAGCTATAAAAATATCAATCTCACCGTGCATTTATATGAACGCCACGCCGGAAAAGCGCCGCAGCATTATGGCTCCATCGACGCGGCGAAAGGCATTTTATATGTCCATGACCTGAATGCGCTGTCTGAACTGAGTCAGACCATGTTTGGAAAGAAATCCAAACGCGAATCGCTTGAAATATTACTTTCCGAATATACCAAAGCGGGATTTACTATTGCCTTCGTGCAGGAAGCATCGCTCGACGCTATAGCGACGCTGGATACGCATAAAAATCTGATCATTGAGCAAAGTCATCCATGGAATGAACAACATGAATTAAGGGATGCCTTCATGAACGTGGCCACCAACAGAAAAATCGGCAAAATGCCTTTAATTACAGGCTTTAGTAAACAGGAAGGAATCTTGCATGTCGGAAGATAAAAAACGCCCTGCCCTATTTGATACGGTCATTCACATTGACGATGAAGCATTCAAGGCGCTGACCGTGGAAGTAAAAAAAAAACAAGCGCTGCGAGATGCGCTGATGCGCTCAGTAGATCCTATTCCGCCTGAGAAGACAGACTAGCTCCCATTTGTGGAGCAGATATTACGCCTCAGCAATTTTTTCTTATGTCGCTGTCATTTTGGCGGCTGACATTAGCGCGGCATAAATTATGCGGCAGCCACCTTTTTTTTAAAAACTCTATGACTTTCTCTTGTGGTAGAACGTTGAGATTCTGCTGGACATGGCCCCATAAATGTCAGGACAACCTCGCCACCTGCGCATTGTGATGGATACTTTGAAAATGAACGTTTCCTATCAACTGTAATAATTTTAAGGCAAAGACGTTCACGATTTTTACAAATCTGTATGTAAAAGGAATCGCATTTTGATAGGGAAAGGCACATTCTTCGTTGCCTTAATCTAACCGCCAACAGGTATTCTATGCTTGCCATTCCATCAGTACAGCGTGATTCTGGCTTTACGAATTTTATTACCAAAAAAACCAATGATAATGTCCCAAAAAAATCAGCTCCGGCACGCGGCGAGGATCTGCACCCAACCATTTTCCGCGAGTATGATATACGCGGAATTTTTGGAGAAACATTGCACCCGCACAATGCCTATAATATTGCGCGGGCATTCGCTTCCAAAGCCGGTTCTGTGCAGCCGCGGATCATTTGCGTCGGGCGTGATGGCCGCGTAAGTTCGCCAGTGCTTCATGAGGCCGTATGCCAGGGCATTATCGATTCGGGATTCGATGTGATTGATGTCGGCGTCGGCCCCACGCCGATGCTATATTATGCCTCCTATACCTCTGCCGCTGCAGGTGGCATCATGATTACCGGCTCGCATAATCCACCCGATCATAACGGCTTTAAATTCGTCTGGCAGCGCGGACCTTTTTATGGCGAAGACCTACGGATGCTGCGAGCCATTGCTGATGCGGGCGACTTTATCCATGGCCGTGGTTCGCATGAAACAGCCGATATCCGCGGAGACTATATCCACGCCTTACTCAAATGTTATAAAGGCGGCCCGCTTAATGTGGCATGGGATGCCGGCAACGGAGCCACGGGCGACATTATGGCCGTGCTCTGCCATAAATTGCCCGGCCAGCATATCGCGCTTAATGCCGTTATTGACGGTACTTTTCCCGTTCACCATCCTGATCCGACCGTACCGGAAACCTTAAGCCAGCTTATTTCGGTGGTTACCAGCCACGGCCTTGATGCGGGTATTGCTTTTGATGGTGATGGCGATCGCCTGGGCGTCGTTGACGATGAAGGCGAAATCCTCTGGGGCGACCAGCTGCTCATGCTTTATGCGGCGGAAATACTCAAAGAAAACCCCGGCGGCACCATAATCGCTGATGTGAAGGCCAGCGGCGCGTTATTTGAAGAAATTACCCGTCTGGGCGGCAAGCCTTTAATGTGGAAAACGGGACATTCATTGATTAAGTCCAAAATGTCTGAAGAAGGAGCGTTACTGGCCGGAGAAATGAGCGGGCACTTGTTCTTTTCCGATCAGTATTTTGGTTATGACGATGCGCTTTATGCCGCTTTGCGTCTGCTCAATCTGTTATCGCGTTCCGGACAGAAATTATCGCAATTGCGACAAGCCCTGCCTAAACGCGTTAATACGCCGGAAATCCGCTTTGATTGCGATGAGCATCGCAAATTTTCCGTCATTCATGAAGTGAAAGGCCGATTGAAAGAGAATGGAGCGGACGTCAACGAGATAGATGGCGTGCGTGTTACCACCGATGACGGCTGGTGGCTGTTGCGCGCTTCGAATACGCAACCCATGCTTGTTGCCCGCTGCGAGGCTCACGATGCAGCGGGGCTGTTGCGCTTGCGCAATGAATTGCATGCACAGCTGACGTTTAGCGATGTTGCCCTGCCGGAATAAAATGAGACAGGTCATGGCCAGAATTGCAATGTTCGGCATGATGCTGTTCGCATTCCCCCTCTCCTCGACCATGGCTCAAAATAGCAATGTTACGCAAGGCGTAGTCAGTCTTACGCCCAAGGAATCCAGAACGCTTGCAGATTATTACAAAGGCAAATCCGATGAAGCCAGCGTATTGGATAAAATCGTCAGGGATGCCGAAAAGGCGATGCAGAAAGAACCCGCGCCGCTGGCCAGGATTATCACATCGGGCGCCAGCGTTAAAACGGGTAAAGCCTCCAACAGCAAGGAAGCAGAGGAAGAATCCGGCAATATTTACACGCTGGCGCTGGCTTATGCGATCACAGGAAAAGAAGTTTATTTTGAAAAAGCCAGCCATTACCTACTGAGCTGGGCGCAGGTAAATCAACCGGAAGGTGATTCCGTAGCCGAAGTAAAATTCGTGCCAATGATTCGCGCCTATGATCTTATTCGCAACAGACTTGCTCCTGCCGATAGAGAAAGGATCGATCACTGGATGATAGGAGTCGGGCGGGCCGTGCTGGCCTATCAGGAGGAGGCACGGGCGAAAAATTCTCCGCGCGGCATCAATAATCACCGTTCGCATGCTTTGCTTATTATTGCCGTCATTGGATGCGCTATCGGTGAACAGAATTTTATTCATTACGTAACGGATAAAAGCGGGTTCTTGGATCATATCGGTGAGAATCTTGCCACATTCACAAATGAACCGCCCGGAGCCGGAGTAGATTACCATGAACGCAAAGCCTATCATTATGTCGCTTATAATTTGCAGGCATTGGGACAGCTGGCAATAGTGCTCGATCGTATGCGCCACCTGTCTAACAATCCTTATGGCATCACTTATAATCCCTATACCATCGAGGTAAAAGGGGTATCGCCAGTAAAAACCTTGCGACTCCTGCTACCCTACGCAACAGGTGAAAAACGCAACATGACCGAATTTGAAGGAACGGACAATAAGAACGACCTCAAACGCCTGGAAAATGGCTCGCTGCACCGGGAATTTAATCGCAAGGACGCCATACCTGCACTTGAAGCTGCGAATTATTTTTTCCTTACCGTGCCGGATCCAACAACCGTCCATAGCTATAATCTGACGGAAATCACGACGGATATTCTAATCGAAGAAAAAGGCCGGCTGTCTTTGCCGCGGGCCTATCCCACCCCGGCATTTCTGGTCAACCGGGTGACATCTCCTTATTTGTCACGGTAGAATCTTCTCACGAACTTTAACGCTTAGGCAGCCTTAGTTTCTGGCGTGCGCCCATACTGATCTTCCAGACGTACAATATCATCCTCGCCTAAATAAGCGCCAGTCTGGATTTCAATAATGGCAAGCGGTATTTTTCCGGGATTCTCGATGCGGTGAACGCTACCGATGGGAATATAGATCGACTGGTTTTCCGTCAGTATCTGCTCTTTATCGCCGCAGACAACTTTGGCCGTTCCCGATACGACGACCCAATGCTCTGCCCGGTGGTGGTGCATTTGCAGGGAAAGTTTTTCGCCCGGATTCACACAGATATGCTTCACCTGATAACGCTGGCCGCTATTGATGCTTTCATACATGCCCCATGGTCTGAACACTCTGCAATTCTGGGTGATAAGTCCGGAATTATGATCCCGCACATGCGCTACCAGATCCTTGAGCGACGCCGCATGGTCTTTAGTCGTCACTAACACCGCATCCTTCGTGGCGATAACGACCAGATTATCAATGCCATGGGTAGCAATTGCACGGCCATTTTCGGAACGCAGATAGCAATTGTGCGTTTCCAGGGCATAACATTCACCACTTAGGGCATTGCCATGGTCATCTTTAGGAGAAAGCCGCCAAAATGAACCCCATGCACCGATATCGCTCCAACCGCAATCGAGTGTAATCATCGCCGCGCGCTGCGTGTGCTCCATCAAAGCATAGTCAATGGATATATTAGGCATCTTTTTATATCCCTCTCCATGAGGACGGATAAAATGCAAATCCTGCTGTTTTTTTCGAAACGCATCTTTCCCGGCTGCAGTGATAATCGGATTGCATGTTTCCATTTCCTCCAACAACGCGTTTGCCAGAAAAAGAAACATGCCGCTATTCCAGAAATATTCTTTTTGTTCGACATAATGTTTTGCCGTCTCAGCATCCGGTTTTTCCACGAAAGAATCCACGGAAAAAGCGGTGGTTTCAGGCAATACCGATCCACGTCGTATATACCCATACCCCGTTTCAGGATATTCCGGCGTAATTCCGAACGTCACCAGATAACCTTTGGCGGCGGCTTCCGCCGCACGCGCCACCCCACTTAGGAAAGACTCGCAATCCACGATATATTGATCCGTTGGCAATACCAGCATAATGGCATTCCCATAACGTTCTGCGATATGAAGCGCGGCCATGGTAATGGCGGCAGCGGTATTGCGCCCGCATGGCTCGATAATGATTTCGGGAGAAAGGATATTCATCGCCTTCAATTGCTCGGTAATGAGAAAGCGATGCTGCTCTACTCCTACGATGACTGGCTCGGTAAATATGGCCGGGTCCGATACGCGTGCCATCGTTTCCTGCATGATGGTGTGCTCGTTACTCAGCAGATTGAAAAACTGCTTGGGCCGGTCATCGCGTGAAACCGGCCAGAGCCGCGTACCGGAACCGCCGGAGAGAATAACGGGAACAATCCGCTGTTGCGTTGCTATTTCCATATGTCTTCCTGATAATCAGCCAGCCTGCAGCGCTGCCTGCTTAAACGGCGCTGGCATTTTCGGCAGCGTCGTCAGATCTACGACGGGCCTGCCCGTTTTGCTAAACTGCGCCGCGAGGGTATGGTGCGATGGCAATCGATGCATCAGCACCAGCACATCACAGGATGTCTCCAGCGCTTCCGGACTCATTAATTCCAGCGCTTTTCCAGAACGCGGAAGTATAAGCGTCTGTCCAGGCGGATAGCAAGGATCGCACGCTTTTACACCGATACCGCATTTGATAAGTTCATTAGCAATTATCAGGGACGGGCTTTCACGTAAATCATCCACATGCTCCTTAAACGCCACGCCTAACAAACCCACACAGGTGGGATAATATTCCCGTATCGCTTCAACACCCAGTGCAATATGCGCTTCGTTGCTGGGAAGGATAGCGTCAATGACGGGAGTATCGACGCCTTTGGTCGCGGCAAGGTAAGCAAGGCCGCGCACATCCTTAGGCAGGCATGACCCTCCGAATGCAAAGCCTGGTTTCAGGTAGCATTCGGAAATATTGAGCCGCTTATCGGCCAGGAATATTCGAGTGGTTTCTTCAATTTTTCCACCCGCAGCCTGGCAAATACGGCCAATTTCATTGCTAAAGCTAACTTTCAGCGCATGCCAGCTATTGTCGACATATTTTGCGAATTCCGCCGACTCAATACTCACGCGCAACATTTCATCTGCCTCAACACCGGCATAAAGCGATTCTATGCACTCAGCAGCAGCATCACTATCAGCTCCAACAATGACGCGGCTAGTATGAAAAAAATCATGGATAGCGCTGCCTTCCCTCAGGAATTCCGGATTAGACACCATATGGAAATCCATCCCGGCGCGCTTGCCGGATACTGCTTCGATAATCGGGGTGAGACGTTGGCGTATGGTTCCCGGTGGCACGGTGCTGCGTACGGCAATGACAGTAGGAGTCGTCTTATTGCTTATCGCGATGCCGATCTGGGCACATACCTTATCAAGCTGTGTAAGATCGGGTACATTCTGAGGCGTTGGCGTTCCCACCGCAATCATAATGACAGGTGCATTTTGTACAGCTTCCTCCATGGCAAGTGTTGCCCGGAATGTACCGTCTTCCCTTGCGCTTTTGCTACATTCTTCGATACCTGGCTCTATAAAAGGCGCTCCGCCATTATTCAGCGCATCGACCCGCCTTTGATCGATATCGACGCCAATAACGCGCAAACCCTGTTTTGCAAAGCACAGGCCAGATACCGCACCTACTGGGCCGAGCCCTATCACACAAACATCGTATTTTTTTGTCATAACTACCCTGCATTCAAAGAAGTTGTTGTATATCGGGCCACGTAAGCACTCGCATAATGAGCAACACCCCAAGCGCCAGAATAGTCAGATACAATAGATTTATGCATAAAACGGCAATGCGGTTGAGGCATCCGTTCATAAGCTCATGATTAAAGTGCTGGTCCATGCGATTAGCCCAGCGTTGTTGTGGTAGCCGGAAAATAAGATAAGCCTTGACGAATGCCGTCAATATTTGGTTGCAATAGAGAATAATCGGAAAGGAAATGTGGATACGTTCGCTATAGAAAAAAAGCGCCGAGGACATCAACAGGCGCGTCATCATGATCCAGAGAATGTAGGTATAAATAAAGTCTGTTTTGACAAATACAATAGTGGAAACGGCGGTAAAAATACCTGCCAGCGTGGTCCAGATGGTGATGCGCTGGTCGACAAGGCACCACCAGATAAAAGGTGGCACAGCGCGAGGCCCCAACCGTATCGCCCGCATCCCGTTACGCAGCATATTTCCTGACCAGCGCAATGTATTGTCGATAGCGCGTTTCATGACGCTGCCCTCAATGCGTTCCAAAGTGTATACCATGGCGTCAGGCACATAAATCATACCGCATTTTTGTGACAGGAGGTGATACCATGAGCTTTTGTCATCGCCGGAAAGAAAACGGAAATTACCCCAGAACCAATGATTGAGATGATCGGCTTCGATCAGGCGGATAAATTCCTTGTTCACTACGTCTGCCGCTCGAAATACAGAACAGCGGCCGGTTAGTGTCAGAACGCGATTTGAAAGAGAGTGCGATTGCATCCACATCCGACGCTGAGCAAAACGCAGTGTCAGCCATTTCTGCATCCACAGGGATTGGTTGCATATTGCTTCTTCATCGGTGGTAAGCGCGTGAATGCGGCGAAATGTACCCAGTATCGATAAGCATTTACTTAAGCTGCCGTGCCCCAGCATGCTATCACCATCCATCAGCACGGCCATGTCGTCAGGATGTGTGTGATGCCGGCTCAGCGCCCGTAGCGCCAGGCCGATCGCCGCCCGTTTGCCAGGAACATTTTGCCGCACGAATACGACATCCAGGTCCTCATCACGCGCTGCAAACCAGTCATGAATGACGTCCTCATCTTCCTTCGCCCCGCAACCGATCCATAATGTCGCTTTAATACCGGCATCACGAATTTCCTTTACTATCGATTCCAGACACCGGTGTGTCGTCGGAGGATATTCATAATAGGTCGTCATGACCAAATGAACATGCGAGGGCCGCCAGCCCATGGCCCATAGCCTGTCGGCCTGGGCACGCATGCGGGGAAAGTGCACGCGGCCATAATATTGCGAGCGAATAAAATTAATGAACCACCAGCTATAGCGCCACAAACCAAGGCCGCCAATGATAAGTGCGGCATTTTTCGTGCGCACATCCTGAATTCCGTTGGGAAATGCCACGGCTATGGTGCACCATATGCCCAGATAGAAACAAAGATGCATGACATCCTGCCAACGCAGAACGAAATTCCGATAGCGTCCTTTGAAAACCAGTTGTGTGGATAAAATGTCTTTTACATCCGCAGCAAACCGGAAGATTTTCGGATAGAGTAGAGAATAAACAACCATAGCCATGGGCTAAAACACCACGGTTGCGGCTGTCCCCGGAGCAATTTGATTGATAGTTTCCGTGTTTTTGGTATCAACCGGCTCCACCATGACCATGACCGTTTTGAAAGCGGCATTGAGCAGGTTTTGCCATTGGAATTGCCCTTGCGCCTGATGGAGCGTGAGGCTGTAATAATCGATGTCCACTACACGTACCGGGATGCTCCACCAGCTATAAGGCGTATAGACTCTTGCCTTCTGGCCTTTGATAATATTCAAAGCTTCCTTCTGGGTTAAAAAAGCCTGGATCATTCGTTTTCCATTGCGCTCGAAAACAGCTACCATATCTCCCAGTTTTGCCGTACTGTTCAGTGGCGTAAAAACACGTACTACTCGACCATCCGCCGGTGCGGTAATAGTGAGCGACGATTTCCGCTGGGTCAGAAAATCAAGTTGAGATCTGGCGATGTCCAGCCTCTCTTTGGCAGCATTGGCCAGCGCTTGGGCGTCCTGCATACCCGTTTGCACAAATTGATCACGTACCTGGAACCCCCCCTTAACGGCGGCGAGCTGTTGCTCCAGCGTTACTTCCGACAATTTGGCCTGATCCAGTTGCCGGCTGGTTTCCATATAATCCGATTGCACCCTTTGCAAAGTCGCATTCGTCTCCAACCCTTTTGCCAGCAAATCGCGCGTTTTTTGTAATATCACACCTTTTGCCTCCATATCTTTCTGAAGAGAGGAAACGAGACTTGAAGTACTCTCCCATTGTTTGGATACAATGCCATTGGCGGAAACGAGGCGCTCCCTTTCTGCCTGCAGCAGGGCGTCCAGCCGCCTTGATTCGACGGTGGCGTTTTGCACCTGCGTATTGGCCAGGCTGATATCGTAGTCCAGTTTGGGATCGGTAATGGATACGATGGGCGCACCGGCGGGAATATCCTTATTGATGTTGGCAATATAAGTGACGGTGCCTGCGGTGGGGGCATTAATGACGTCGTTCGTTCCCATCACCACGGCAGTATCTACTTTCAACTGAAAGAAATTGGTATAGATCACGGTCATGAGGATAATCGCCAGCGTTATGCCTGCCATGGTATAGACATGCATTCCTTTCTGTCGCTTGATCGCTTCTTCCTTTGGTGATAGAGGACTTTTCTCCTGTGCAAGTGATATAGGCGTTACCGGCACATCGAGCCGCTTAATAACACCGTCCACGCCCTCCATTTCGCCGCTGATAATGCCCTTGGTAAACATTTCCAGAGTTTTACGCGACCGGCTATCGAGATTTTTGAATTCTGCTGCAAGAACATTGCAGACAGGATCATGCCGTACCGCAATGGCATGAGCAACAAAGCCGATATTAAAACCTTGAAACGGCACACTTACATATAGGTCAAGCGTTTCACCGGCCTTTGCTTTCCCATTAAATCCGGTAATGCAAAATCCTGATACACTCCAGTTGGCAGTCATGTATTCTTTGCCATTAATGGTAATATAAAAGGGTACATTTACACGATAATGCCGTCTCTGGCTCGCGGCTAAGTGCTTTACATTATATGTCATAATATGCTGCTCCCTGTTAGTAATGTCGGCGTTGGCCAATCATAAAAGGAAAGAACAGATAAGTTTTCCATGCGATCGATTCCTTGTGAGGATTCAGAATCAATTAAGGGCCAAAGGGACGCTTACTATCTTTTTATGATGTTACATCGTGCTCACTATGGAAATTACATATCTCTGCCGTTACCCATTTAGGTGTCAAGTAGCCGGGAATGTATGCAGGAATAGAATATATGAAAGATACTACTGAATATCCTTTCGTTACCCTATTATGTTATCGTTGCAGAATAACTGCCGTATCGTTTGCATTGCTGATTTCCGGCTGTGCTGTCGGACCGGATTACGTCCGCCCGGCGCATCCTGATGTCAAAAATTACACTACCGATACATTGCCTACGCGCACGGTTTCTTCCGATAGCGAAATGGGAGCGTCACAGCAATTCATGTCCGATCAGAATATCCCAGCGGATTGGTGGAAATTATTTTCTTCTGAATCGCTCAACAGCCTGGTCGACGAATCCCTCCGGCGCAATCCTGATCTCGAAGCGGCGCAGGCTTCCCTGCACGAATCGATGGAAAATGCTTATGCGGCGGAAGGCTCGTTTTTTCCTTTTGTGGATTTAAACGGTGGGCCGACGCGGCAGCGAATTTCCGCCGAGTCCTTTGGTCAGCGTATGCCTCCGGGTTCAGTTTTTACCCTTTATAATGCCTCCGTGAATGTTTCTTATGCATTGGATGTATTTGGCGGTGTCCGCCGTCAGGTGGAATCCGCGCAGGCGCAGGCGGATTATCAGCGTTTCCAGCTCGAAGGAACGTATTTAAGCCTGACGGCAAATATCATTACCGCTACGGTACAGGAAGTTTCCTTACGCGAGCAAATCATGGAGACGCAACATTTGATCGATATAGAGCGCCAGCAGTTAGGCGTGCTACGCGATCAGCTCAAAGCGGGCGTGCTGACACAGGCTTCCGTTCTGGAACAGGAAGCAACACTGGTGCAAACAGAAGCGACGCTGCCAGTATTACGAAAACAAATGATGCAGAAGCACGATCAGGTCACGGTACTGACCGGCCATTTTCCTAGCGAAGAACGAAAGACTATCTTAGCACTTGCCACATTCCACCTGCCAGAAAATTTACCCTTAAGCCTGCCTTCCGTATTGGTGGAACAACGTCCCGATATCCGTGCGGCGGAGGAGCAACTGCATGAGGCAAGTGCCAATATCGGCGTATCCACTGCTCACATGTTGCCGCAAATCACGCTTACCGGTGGGTACGGAACATCGGCATCGCGTTTTCATGACATGTTTACGTTTCCGGCGGAAATATGGAATATAGGCGCAGGATTGACGCAACCTGTTTTCCACGGCGGTCAGTTGCTACATGAGCACCGCGCCTCAGTTGCCGCCTATGACAGGGCTGCAGCGCAGTATCGCAGTACGGTACTGCTTGCTTTCGAAAATGTCTCCGACGCGCTGCATGCCGTGCAATTCGATGCCGCTGCCCTGCAGGAGCAAGTGAAAGCGGCGCAGGTCGCGGCAAAAAGCATGGATGTCATAAAGCAACAGCTGCAGGTTGGCAGCATTACTTACCTTGCCTTGCTCGATGCCGAAAAAACCTATTTACAGGCCCGGCTCAATCTGGTGCAGGCACGTGCCAACCGGCTCGCCGACACGGTTGCCCTATTTCAGGCGCTCGGGGGCGGCTGGTGGAACCGCCCACCGCTTCCTGAGCGCGCAACTTCCGGTACTTAACTAAAGATATGGAAGTCGCTGGCGGTCAGCGCATGATCCGCCACCCCCACGAGGGTAATACTATTGCCTGTATCCAGAGCAAGTACCGCATTGCCACCGCTATACTGGACATGGCTTAATGCCTGCGCCGTTGAAGTATAAATCTTCGACTCGATATTCAGAATGTCCCCTCCTCCGAAATGGTTGATGGTGGTCTGGCCGGTATGTTTGTAGAAAGTAAATGTATCATTGCCCGCGCTGGCATCATACGTCTGATGCCCGCTAGAGGTCGGAACTTTAATGGTAACCGGAGGTGTTGTGGTACCACCGCTGCCGCCAGCAGGCGGCGTAGTATCGTAGCTGCTTGTGATATCGTTCTGCAAAAATGCCTGATCAGGCAGGGCGGCTGGTAATGTCAGTTTTTCTTCATTTTGCAGGATACTTGCCGTTACTTGCGCCAGATTATAACTTTGTCCGGTTAATGGATCATTCACCGTATGGCCGAAATAATCAGCCGCCTCCAGTGCCGCAATGGCGTCCGACGGTTGGAAAACGCTGCTAAGAGACCCGTTGGCCAAACGCGTAGCATCGTTAGGATCAGTCGAATTCTGGAACTCATTCAGGCTCTGTTGCTGGCCTGTGGCAAAAGGCAATAGCACATCCAGCGTATTTTCGATAGAAGCCCCATTCACCTGTACGGTAAATGGATTATAGGTAATGCCGTAAGGATTTCCTGACACATGCGAAAACTGATCCATCAATATGGCTGCCTGCCCAAGCGCCTGCAGGTTGTAGGCCACATAGTGATAGGCGTCGCGCTCCTGATAATCCACTCCCAGATAAGGCGGCTCGCCGGCAATGGATTGCAGATTAACGCCAATGTGATTCTGAAAGTTATCCGTCAGATAGTGGATAAAAGTATTATTACCCAAAACAGCGCCAATAGTTCCCACTTCAAGCAAGGCAAAAGATTCGTGGTTATTGATGGCCGTATCCGAACCGCTGCTTGCAGCTTGCGTCTGTGTAGTGATAATAGCATTGGCAATACCGCTCATCCAGTTGCTGATGGTTGTCTGACCGGCCGCGGAAAACTGGCTGCTGATCAGATCATAAGCTTTGAACATCGGCAATAAACCGGCATTAGCTATCGGGTCGCCTATGGGAACATTTGTCTGCGCCCATGACAGCAGAAAACTTTTAGCCTGCGTGAGATAGCTGGTATTTCCCGTTACCTCATAGGCTAAAGCCAATGAATAGGCTTCCGACGCTTGTGTTGAAACGGTGCCGGTATTGGCTATCTGACCCGTTTGCGCTGCGGTTCCCGATGTGACTATGGTGCTCGCGGGTTGCGGAGTTACATTCAGAACGCTATTCGCACTGCTGACGATTGAATTTAAAACAGTAATGGTATCGGAAGTGCCGCCAGCATGATACGTACTGGCCAGCGAGGCAATTTCTGTTGGCGTATAGCTGGCGAGGCCTTGCGTAGCAGCAATAGAACCACCACCCGTTCCGCCGGTACTGCCGCTGGCGTAAATATTAAAATCAGCAGCCACCAGCGAATTAATTCCAGCATTCAAGATAGTAATCGTGTCCGTCCCGCTTAGGTGGATGACGGCATTGCCATTACTGCTATAGGTGACATTGCTTAATGCCTGCGCCGCTGTGGCGTATAGGCTGGAAGGAAGCGCAATAGCGTCACCAACATCGGTTCCAAAATACTGAATCGACGATTGGCCATGATAGGTCGGGCTTATGACGAATTCCTCGTTGGTCATCGTTGCGGCTATCGTGTTGTTGCCGCTGGCGACATTATAGACGTTATAAGAAGTCGTGCCACCCGTTGTTCCTCCACCAGTAGAACCCCCACCTGTTGTTGTAACGGTATTCCCAGTTAATTCTGACAATGCGCCAGCTGGAAGTTCTGCCGGAATCTGGGAATTAATAGCCGGAATGGAATTGAGGTCCTGCGTACCCGCAAAAGGCACAAATCCATCGGCGATCGCCTGAGATATAAAACTTTGCTGTGCAGTGGTGCTTGTTGGATAATCAATCGCCAATACATCCTTACCGGCCGTAACCGCATGCTCCAGATATTGTACGTTCCATGCGCTCCAGCTGGCAGTGGAATTGCCATTATAGAACGTATCTTCAGCAACAAGCCCGTCAATATGGGACAGATATGCCGTATTGGTGGCGCTGGTGGGATCATCGGGATTCGTAGTCAAAAGATCGAGAGCATTATTCTGAATAATCTTGAAGTTGGGATTGATTGCTTTGGTAGCGGCGGAGATCGCTTCCACAAACTTAATCATATCGGCGCGCGCATTAGCGATGCCGCCATCGGCAGCAGCGACAGAAGCCACTGTATATGCATCCACAACATCAAGCATAATGCCATTATAGCCAGCCTTTGCCATGGTAGTTGCTTGATTGATAACGATCTGCTGCCAGGCAGGATCCCAATATTTCACATTATAATCTCCCGGCCAGTTCGGATCCTGAGCCATTAGGAAACTTGGGGGGGTGGTGTTCCAGCTGGGTTGCCAATAGCTGCGAAAATTTTCGGCTTCACCAATACTGAGATAGCCGATGATGGTTTTTCCTGAGGACTCCAGGGTGCCAAGCTGGGACGAAGTCAATCCGGTGGTATCTGGATCGACAATTCCCAACTGGAAACTAGTGGAAGAAAGAGTCGAGTAATTCACACCGTTCATTTGATCAAAAAAGGCGAGGGTATTGGCCATAATATTTCCTATCCAATGATTGTTGCACAAACTTGCTGGTCAAGAGCAAGGATAACAGCGATTGATAGGAAATATAGCAAAAAATTACTAATATTTCCTAAATAATGTTTTTAACATTATTTAGGAAATATTATAGCGGGTACTGGCTATGCCATTAACTGGCAGCGGTATATAGCTGCGGAGCAATGGTTTCATTTGCACCACACAGCATAAGATGCAGGCCTTTCTGCAAAGATATTTCCAGTTTCAAACCCAGACGTGAGGCAAGCTTGCCTGGATCGCCTATGGAGATGCGTATATCGCCTTTACGCGCCGGGGCATGATCTCTAAGGACCCGCCGCCTTGTAATGAGTACAATAGTATCCGCGAGATCATTTATAGTAGTCTTGCGCCCCGTGCAGAGATTAAATATGTCGTGGCCGGATTGTTTTATGGGCATTTCCATATGATTCATGGCGGCGATGAATGTTTTTACCGCATCATCGACATAAACAAAATCCCGCACCTGATTCCCATCGCCAAAAATAGTAATCGGGAGTCCGCGCTGAGTCCGGTCGGCAAAAATCGAAATAACACCGGAATAGGGAGAACTCGGATCCTGACGCGGGCCGTAGACTTTAAAAGGACGCAAGCCGATATTCGATATACCGTGCACATGCCAGGCGATGGCACCATGCAGGTCACAGCCAAGTTTGTCGGCACCATAGGCCGTAAGAGGTATTGTTTGAGCCTCTTCGCTGATAGGAAGCGTACGGCAATCACCGTATACCGCCGCCGAAGAAGTATAGACCACCGGAATTTTCGTGTCGCTACGGCTAGCCGTCTGAAATATATTAACGGTGGAAGTGACATTGACCCGATGTGTATCGGCCCAATCAATGATGGATTTTTCCACCGATGCGATAGCCGCAAGATGAAAACACCCGTCAATACCTACAAACGCACGCTCTACCATCGCGCAATCAGTCGTGTCACCGATGATCAACGTGGCTTTCGGATGCGCGTTCTCTTTTTTCCCAGTAGACAAATTGTCCAGTATGGTCACGCCGTGTCCAGCGGCAATCAATGCGTCCACTAAGTGCGACCCGATGAATCCGCAGCCGCCTGTGACCAAATAATGTTTTTGCTCATGGAGCATATTTTTTCCTTATTCTACCGTTACGGATTTCGCCAGATTACGTGGCTGGTCAACATCATTGCCCTTAGCGATCGCCACGTGGTAGGCCAGCAGTTGCAGAGGAATGGCGTAGATAAAAGGTGCAAGCAAAGGGTGGGACTCGGGCATCACCACGGTTTTCCAAGCGATGTCCGATAATGTCTTTGCGCCTTCCTTGCCGCATAATGCAATCACCTTGCCCCCACGTGCCGATACTTCCTGAATATTGGAACAGGTTTTCTCGAACAAGTTATCGGGAGGCGCAAGCGCTATGACAGGAACCTGATCGTCAATTAATGCAATCGGGCCATGCTTGAGCTCCCCGGCGGCAATGCCCTCGGCATGGATATAAGTTAGCTCCTTTAGTTTTAGCGCTCCTTCAAGCGCTACCGGATAAGACGTTCCCCGCCCGATATAAAGCACGTCGCTGGCGTTCATGATATCGCGCGCTAATTTACGCATCGTTTCTTCATAAGCAAGCGCATTCATTGCCAATGCCGGCAATTGCATCAGCGCTGCAATGATTTCGCCACGCTCACTATCGTCCATTATATTTCTGGCTTTGGCAAATTCCAGCATCAGGCAGGCCAATACAATAAGCTGTGTCGTGAAAGCTTTAGTCGATGCCACGCCGATTTCCGCCCCGGCCATAGTGAGCAGCACGGTATCGGAAGCCAGCGCCATTGTGCTTTCGTTTACATTGACGATACTCATGATATGCTGACTATGCTCACGGGCAAAGCGCAGTGCCGCCAGCGTATCTGCTGTTTCACCCGATTGCGAAATAAAAAGGGAAAGCCCTTTTTTAGAAAGCGGCGAATCGCGGTAGCGGAATTCAGAAGCAATATCCAAGGATACCGGCACATGGGCATATTTCTCCAGCCAGTATTTTCCGATCATCCCCGCATAATGTGATGTACCACATGCAACTAGCGTAATATGTGGAATGGTCATCGGGTTGAAAGGAAATTTAGGAAGCCGAAAAGTATTTTGCGACGTATCAACATATTTATTGAGTGACGTTGCGAGTACCGACGGTTGCTCATTAATTTCCTTGAGCATGTAGTGACGATATCCATCCTTGCCCAGCAGCGCGCCGGAGTATTCTGATTTACGAACCGTACGTGTGACCTGTTGGCTATTTTCATCCCATATAGTAACACCAGTGCTTCGGATTTGCGCCATATCGCCATCCTCCAGATAGCTGATGCGTGATGTGAAAGGCGCGAGCGCAACAGCGTCCGAACCTACATACATACCTTTGTTACCGTGGCCAATCGCCAGCGGTGAACCGCGCCGGGCAGCAATAAGAAATTGTTCCCTTCCGGCGAAAAGTATTGCCAGTGCGAAAGTGCCCTGCAATAGCCGCAAGGTTTTTGCCACTGCACTTTCTGGTCCCATTCCTTCATCCAGAAACTGGGTGATTAAATGCGGAATAACCTCCGTATCTGTATCGGAAGTCAATAACCGACCATCGGCCTCAAGGCGCGCGCGCAGCTCACGGAAATTCTCTATAATGCCATTATGCACCACGGCCACTTTGGAAGTCGTGTGCGGATGCGCGTTATTTCGGGTGGGGCGTCCATGCGTCGCCCAGCGCGTATGGCCTATGCCCGTATGCCCTTCGATAGGACTATTATGAATTTCTCTTTCAAGGGTGCTGAGTTTTCCTTCGCTGCGGCGGCATAGAAGATCGCCGCGAGCCGAGAGGGTTGCAATCCCGGCGGAATCGTATCCCCGATATTCCAAGCGTTTTAACCCCTCGATTAAAAGAGGAGAAACATTCATTGAGACAGGGCCAATCACTCCGATAATACCGCACATAATACTCCTTACATAATATCAATGGTGAGTCACGTTTCCGTATTATGGGTGATAGTCTATCAGGCATAAAATTTCAGTGTTAAGACGAATAGAAAATATAAATTCACTAGAAAACGCTGCATTTATCGCATTTTTATAAAATACACCGTAGTCCACATGGGATTTTATATATGTGTCGATATATGACATGTCTTCGATTGCCAATCAGCGAGTTTTTAGGATGTTTCGGGATCTTCTCATGCGCTCCATAGTATTCCTGGCGTTTTCATCTTTTGGAACGGTGTTCGCAGCATCTTCCTATGGCGATAGCAATGAAAAATTCGCCATCTATTATTCCGACAAGGCGCCCGTTGAACGCTTCAGCCATTACCAATTGCTGGTGCTTGATCGGACTTACCATCCATCGCTAGCAGAATTATCCGAAGATGGTAAAATGTTGCTGGGCTATATCAGCCTCGGCGAGATTGAGGAAACCAGCCCCTATTACCGGGCGCTTAAAAGCAGTCATCTGTTGCTGCAGGAAAATAAAAATTGGAAAGGCAGCCATTTTGTTGACCTGCGCGATCCTCTCTGGCAACAGATCGTCATTGAAGAAATTATTCCCGATGCACTGCGCCAGGGATTTAAAGGCGTCTTTTTCGATACGCTTGACAGCCCACTGGAGATGGAGCGCAGCAACCCGGCTACCTATCGGGGCATGAGCGATGCGGCTGTGCACCTCATACAGGCAATTCGGATGCATTACCCTAATCTTAAAATCATGGTAAACCGTGCCTATCCGATCCTGCCGCGTATCGCTCCGGATATCGATATGGTGCTGGGCGAATCGGTGGCGGGAGATTATAATTTCGAGAAAAAAAAATATGAGCGGGTGCAACCAGCGCTCTATCGTCAACAGGTCCAGTGGTTGCAGGATGCCAAACAGCAAAATCCGCAGCTGCGGATTTACACTCTCGATTACGCCGATAGCCGCGACCGAAAATCCATAGCGGAATTTTACCGTTTGCAAAGAGCCAATGGTTTTATTCCTTATGTGGCAAGCGTGGGGCTGGACGAGTTAGTTGATGAACCGGATACAATAAAAGCATCTGCGCTCCAATGAAAACCTCGTCTTTATTAGTAGCATCTTTTTGCTTCTGCGCGTCCTTTTTTCTGCAAAAAGCGCCCGCAGCCGCCGAAGAAATTATTCCGCGCACGGTGATCGCATTATACGATAGCCGCGGCGACGGCATACCGACTTCGTATATTCATACTATGGCGGAAATGCCGCTCAACCATTTGGGGCTTACCGTTGAATATCACGATATTCATGATCCGCTGCCCGACATTGCAAAACGATCCGATGTGCGCGGCGTTCTAACATGGTTTTTCACCGATACGCGAATGGATGCCGATACCTATCTCAAATGGGCTTCAAACATTGCCAGTTCGGGGAAAAAGTATGTGGTGATGGGAGCGCTTGGCATTGCCGACGAGGAGCATTTATCTTCTTCAGTTATAGCCAATAAGTTCCTTGAGAAAATCGGCGTCAAAATGCTGCAAGGCTGGGTTGAAACACCTTTCGATGTCATTTATTCCTACCATACGCCAGGAATGTTTTTCAGCAACGATCCGTTTAAATGGACGCCATCAGCTTATCTCATGATGAAGGCTACCGGCAATAACGCCCAGGTCCATTTGAGCGTCCATAAGGATAAAAGCCAGGCCTATGACAGCGACCTGATCGTCACCAGCCCCGGCGGCGGATATCTGGCTGGAAATTATATCTTCCGTACCAATATGCGCGAAGGCGATGAAGTCAACCAGTGGAAAATCAATCCGTTCGAATTTTTTCGCCTGGCGTTCGCCACCGATGACTTGCCTAAACCCGATACCACCACCATCGCCGGACGGCGCATTTATTACAGCCATATTGACGGCGACGGATGGAATAACCGCACCCAGCTTGAGGAATACCGGGAAAAACCGGTGTTATCGGCGCAGGTCATTATGGATAAGGCCGTAAAACCTTTTCCCGATTTGCCGGTAACGCTAACCATCATCGCCGCCGATATCGATCCTGAATGGGTGGGAACGGAAGAAAGCCGAACTATTGCAAAGGAATTTTTCGCATTGCCGCAGGTAGAAGCCGGGACTCATACCTACAGCCATCCATTTTACTGGCAATTATTCGCCGATGGCGATAAACGTCGTGAAATTCCTTATCTGCCGCTTTATCACAGCCCAACCTGGCAACCCAGCAAAACGCTTTCGCTGGAAGAAATTTCCATACTGAAAGCCAAACCGCCAACCGTACCCTTGGGATATGCCATACCAAGGGCCTTTGCCCGTCAGCCTTTCGATCTACAAAAAGAAATCGCTGGTTCGATAGAGGAGCTTACACCGCTTTTGCCTAAGGACAAAAAAATCGAACTGCTTACCTGGTCGGGCAATTGCTCGCCGTGGGAAGAAGTGATTCATCTCACGCGCGAAGCGAAAGTGCAGAATCTTAATGGCGGCGATACAAGATTCGACCCGGAATATCCCGATTATGCCTCCGTTGCTCCGATCGGCAGGCCGGTAGGAAAAGAGCGCCAGATTTACGCCTCCACCAGCAACGAGAACACCTACACTAATATGTGGTCGGAAAATTTTCATGCTCACCGCTACCTGCAGGCAACCCTGAGCAATACCGAATCCCCGGTGCGCCTGAAACCATTGAATATTTACTACCATCTTTATACGGGAGAAAGAGAGGCAAGCCTAAGCGGATTGCTTAGTAACCTGGCATATGCGCGCTCACAACCTGTGGCACCTGTTACCGCCAGCCATTTCACTAAAATCGCCGAAGGGTTCTACGATACGCAGATTGTTCCCTTGGGATTCGATATGTGGCGCGTTGATAAGCGCGGCGCTCTTCAGACCATCCGCTTTGACCATCACACCTTTCAATCGGTTGATTTCCAGCGTTCCAAAGGAGTGATCGGCCAGCATCATCTGCATGGCAGCCTGTATGTCTATCTCGATGAGTCGGTGGCGCAGCCGGTGATCGCATTGAAACAGGATGATCATGATTACGCACCGCCGGAAGAAAATACACAATATCTCGTCGAAAGCCGCTGGTTGATCTCCAACGTAAGCCGCAAAGAAAACCGGCTGGATTTTACTGCACAAGGCTATGGCAATGGCGACATGGTATGGCAGATGCCGTCTCCGGGCCGGTATCGCGTGAATGTTGGCGGGAAACTGCAGGATGTAACCGTGAGTAATGATCGCCTTCTCAAACTGACGCTGGAGCAAAATGCGCTACGTCCGCTTCACATCTCCATAACGTCGGTTTGAACATGTCCGGCATCCGCACCATACTGATCGTATCTTGCCTGGCAGCGGGCGCTGTAGCAGCCGGTTTTTACCTGGCGCCCAACCGCAAGGAAATTGCACTAATGCAGTTAAGCGATGCGCATTATAATGATGCGCTGGAACATTATCTGACGCTGCAAAATAAAGGCGATAATTCGATCAATGTGATGGTTCCGCTTCTCAACCTGTATGTGCATTACGGCGAGATGGACAAGGCCATAGAGCTATTGAAATCCTACGTGGAGAAAAATCCTAAATCAGTGGAAGGCCATAAACGCCTGGCCGCGCTTTATAAATCATCGCAGCGTTTTCATCATTATTGCGGTGAACTGGAAATAGTGCAGGATCTCGCGCCCTCGGTTGAAAACTTGCGCGATCTGGCGGATACCTATGACTTTCTGGGATTATATGAACAGGAAATGAAAGCGCTTGCCCGGCTGGTAACCGCCAAAGATTACCATCCGCGCGAAGAGGATTATGTGGGTTTAGCATCGTTTTATCGGGTGGATCATAAGTCTCCCGAAGCAGTTGAAACGATTCTGGCGGTTATCGATAATAAAAAATACGACGTGAATATCGATACCATGCGTCTTGCCATGCAATTGCTGCTGGAGGCGGGTGAAGAGAAAAAAGCCTTTTCCATCGCACAGCATTATTTACATGAATTGGGCGGGGAAAATAATGCCATTGCTTTGTCGGCGCTATTCCAGCAGCAGGAACGGTTTGATTCAGCTTATGCGCTGTTGACGCCATATCTAGTGAATATCGATCATTCGCCCGATCTTTTGCAGCAGATAACGACGCTGCAATTAGCGCGTAATAAGATGGCAGATGTATATGCCATGCTATTGGGCCAGTTTGCCAAAGGCCCACTTCCCGATCAGCTATCGGTAACGCTTATAGATCTGGCGCTTAAATATAAAGATTATACGCAGGCCGAATCGGTCATACGCACCGTATCACTGGAAAAAATGTCGGAAGATGATCTCCTGCGCTATGCTGACCAGTGGTTTGAATTAAAGCGCCCGAATATTGCTATGTATATGCAAATAAAACTCGGCAAGGAATATTTATATCAGGCACCGCTTCTTGCCGCGCTACTGGATGTCGCTGTACACGATACACCTGAGACAATGGCGGCTTTATTGTCAGTGCCTTCCGAACGCATTGTCACGCCAGAACAGAAAATGATCGTGGCCAGTATTTATGTACAGCACGGCCTGACCAAACGTGCTTTTGCTTTAATCGATGGCATGTCAGTATCTGATATGCTGGATATGCTGGATGCCCAGCAATATGCCCAACTTTACCTCGATGCCAATGAAACGGGGAAAGCGATGCAATTGCTCGCTGCCGCCCGTCCTCAACTACGGCCCGAAATGCGAAGCAGCGCGGATAAGGTTGTAATGTTCATGGATATAGGGAAAGGTAGAAGCGAAGCGCTCCAGCAATGGTTTAAAGATCATCCGGACGATAATGGTTCATGGCTTTCGGATGCCTATTGGCTGGCTGGGCGTTACCATCAGGATACGCTAGCCTTGCAATTGATGCAGCGCCTTTATCGCATCGAGCCGACGCCGCAAAATCGAATGGAGCTGACCGAAGCTCTGCTGCTGAACCATCGTTACCGCGAGGCACTCGGAGATTTGCAATCCCTCGCCCAGCATGATTCAGGAGCTCGCACGATGTATTTAGAAGTCATGGCCGACTGGATACATCGCGTCGGTATCCATGAAGTGCCGGAAGAACAGCGCAAAACACTGGAAACTTCTATTGCATCTATGCTCAAACGCACGGATATGACGCTGGCAGAAAAACGTAACATGGCCTATCTGATGGAAGAAGCTGGATTTAAAGATAAAGCCGAGGAATTATTTGTAATGCTTGCGGCCAATCAGCCTTTTGGTACCCAGGATGTAAATGAATTGCTCGGTTTCTGGGGAGATCATTTATCGCCCGCCGCCATGACCTGGCTGGAGAACAGGGCACGCAGTGCCACCGATCATGAAAAGGCCCAATGGCTTAGTTATTTGAATGATACGGGACACCCGCAAACCGTCATTACCATTGTGCGCGGAACCGGAGAAGTATCTCCGGCAGTGACTATCGAATATATCAATGCGCTGGCAGCCACGCATAATACGTCACAGCTGACTACTATTCTGACATCGGAAATCGATAAAGCAAACGATCCCGCCCAGATTAAGAAACTGGCGACGATTGCCGACGAAGAAAATCTGGCTAATTTATCAACAAAAGGATGGCGGAAATTATATACGCTGGATCCAGGCAATGCGGAAGCACAAAAAAATCTGGGCCTGACTGCTTTCGCCGCCAACCATTATACGGAATCCGGGGCAATGCTGGAGAAATATTTGCAGTATAATAAAGGGGATTACCATGTTAATTATGCCTATGCGGAGTTTTTGCAACACCAGGGGAAAAAAGAGCAAGCCCATCGTTATTTTGAACTGGCGCAATCGCAACTATCTGAAATTAAACAAAAGACGATGGAGAATAAATTAGATGAAGCACATTTACTTTATCGAAACAATAAATTAGAAGATTCCTTGGCTCATTACCGCAAGCTGCTGGCGCAATACCCCGATAATAAAACGCTACGGGCTGATTTTGCCGAGGTATTGATTGAAACCGAGCAGTTTGACGAAGCGTCGCTTGTCCTGTCACAGTGATGTTTCAGCGTAATGGGTCCTATAGATTTTTAATGTTCAGAAAAGTTTATAACTGGGGGATTCATGAAAATACGTTTCGCATTAGCGCTATCGTCCTGCTTAATCGCTCTTTCCTCACATCCCCTCTGGGCCGAACCCAATGATCAAGATACGTCCGCTTTGCGCTTATCCTTAGACAAAGTTTCCCTGTACGCGGAAACCGGAAAAATGGATCAGGCCTTTGCTTTGCTTGACAAACTCAAGGCTCAATATCCCAATAATCCACTGGTGTTGCAGGAAGAAGCCGATCTCAATCTGCGCCAGGGCAATCGCGGTGCCGGGTTTGCCGCATTGAATCAAGCGCTGACCCTTGATCCGGGTAACGAAGATATTATCGACCGGCAGCGGTCAGCCATGCTGGAACAAGGATCGTTTGCTGCCGCAGGATATCTGTTCCGGCAATCGAAACAAGCAAACGAACAATTGACCGATCTTGCCGGACAGGCTGCTTTATCCCCCTCCATTACCGCCGAACTTAAGGTGGATGATGATCATTTACATACGCGCCTGCCATTTACTGCGGTAAACGGAACGGCAGAAAACTTCTCCAGCGACCGGCAACGCGCCACCGCGACGATCGGAAAAATATATACCAGCGGCGACGAGTCGAGTGCCTCGCTATATGCAGGCAATGACAGTGTCGGCGGCGGAGCTTCTTACCGGCTGTGGGATCATTACGGCGCAACACTCCTGCAGGCCAATGTGAACAGGCCGGATTGGGATTACGTGGAAACGGTAGTTGAAAACGGAACCAAGGATAATATCCGCATAGAGCGCAAGCAAATCTTTTCTAGTAATTGGCAGGCGACGCTAGGTGGTGGGTATAACCATTATAACCTGCAACATGACTGGAATGTCGCCAGTGCCGCTGCGTGGGATCTGAATGTCGGCTATAATACTCCTTATGCGTTTTCGTCCGACAATAAAATAACACTGGGTTTAGATTATGATGTAAGTGCAGAATATTTCACGCACATGGATCGCAGGTTCGCTAATGGCATAGATTATAAACCGCTGGACGCCAACAGTTATGAAATTCACTCCCTGAATGCCACAGCGCATAAAGATTTTTCTTCGCAGTGGTATGCTGAAGCTTTCGGTGGATATTCTATCGACCGGCTCGGCGGCAACGGTCCATCTTTTGGCGGCGTGCTGGAATATATGCCTCTTACCCATCTGGGTGCTGAGCTGCGCGCATCGCGTGAGATAATGGGCGCACGCAACGGTGGGGAGGTAAGTCAGGTCGGCTTGAATCTTAAGTGGCGCTGGTAAAATAACGCATCTTATATTGTTTTTATAAGTCCATCCCGGCTCAAGGATAGATAATTTATCGCAGCCTTTCTAATACTATCACACTAATTGATAGCAAAGGAAGTCCTGCCATGAAAAATAGTATATCTCGTTCCGCTACTGGATCGGTTTCCCATCAACGGTTCATCTCTGCTATGAAGGAAACCCTTTTTTTCCTATTTGCGGCCGTACTTCTGAATATGATAATTGGTGGCAACGGCTTCATGTCAATGGAATTACATCCTTTCTGGATCATTGTATTACTCATCACCGTGCAATATGGAGCTAAGGAAGCGCTTGCCGCTGCATTACTCGCCACCGTTTTTCTGCTGGTGGGTAATCTTCCGGAACAGAACCTGACCGAAACTATGTATGGTTACATTCTCCGGGTTGCATTTTTACCTTTCCTGTGGATAGCAACTGCTTTGGTCCTTGGTAGCATCCGCTCACGGCAAGAACTTGAGAAGCAACATCTTGAAGAGCGGCTGACTATTTGCGAAACCGCTAAGGATGACATAGCCCGTGCCTATAATTGCCTTAAGGAGGCTAAAGAGCAGCTTGAATTACGGCTGGCGGAAGAAAAACGCAGCGTGCTTACCGTTTATAATGTTGCAAAATCGCTAGAAACCCTTGATCCAGAGGACGCCTTAACGGAAGTGTCTAAACTGGTGCAAACCGCTTTCACCCCCGGAAAATTTTCGCTTTACCGCTATGACGGCAAAGCCCTGCGTGTCGAAGCAACCTATGGTTGGGGAAAGTCGTCAGCATTCTCTCCCCGGTTCGACCGTAATACACTTCTGGCGCGCGCCGTATTGGAGAAAAAGCGCATGCTGAGCGTCGCCAATGAACAGGATGAAAAGCTGCTGGACGGCCAAGGCATGCTGGCAGGACCCATCTATGATACTAAAACGGGCACGATATACGGCATGCTGAAAATTGAAGAGATTGCATTTATGGATATGGGCATTCGCACTTACGAAACATTCCGTATTGTCTGCGAATGGATCGGGCGTGTCTATGCCAATGTTGAAAAATACCAATCCACCCAAGACCATGCGAATAAAATGATCAGGCTGCCGGGCAATATTTTGCGATATCCCATTCAATACGCGACCGATACCATGGCCGCTGCCTGAATAGCTATATGACGACAAATTCTCTCATCGTCGCTGCAAAAGATACGCCGGCATTTTTCTACCGAATAGCTTTCGCCGCCTTATTAGCAGAACTCTCATGCGTATGCGTATTATTTTTGCCCCACGGCCTAATGCTGGCTATAATTCAGCATGCGCTGATAGCCAGCCTCCTGGGATTATGGGTCTGCTATTCTTACGAAAAGCCGGATAACCGCTTTGCCTTGCTTTTACTGGTATTAACGATGGGCGCTGGGCCGCTAGGCATAGCCATCTGTCTACTCACCGCCGCAAGCTATCATTATTGCCGTGCTGATAAGCAAATCTCTCCTTGCGAATGGATCAATCATTTTTTTGACTATGAAGCAGATAAAGAAAGTGATCGCGTGCATGAACGTATCGATCTGGGCATGGATACGGCTTCCACTAGTCATATCGAACCCTTCCGCGATATATTGATCGGCGGAACCGTGTTGCAAAAACAAATGGCAATTGCCAAAATGTCCCGGCATTTCCACCCGCGATTCGCCCCTATCTTGCACCAGGCAGTGCAGGATTCCAATGCTGCGGTGCGCGTGCAGGCGGCAACAGCACTGGCCAAAATCGAACATGATTTCATGGAGCAGTATTTTCGCTATGAGAATGATGGCAATTGCGATGACCTAAAAATCGCTAACCTCTGTGATAACTATGCACATGCGGGATTGCTCGACGAGGAAAATTGCATAAGCCTGCGATCAAAAGCCATCGCCATCTATGAAGCACGCCTGAAGCACTGCCCGGATCCGGATTGCCAGCTGCACCTCGCCAGGCTTTATCTGCGCCAACAACAACCGGAAAAAACATGCCAACTGCTTAGTGATGGCATTGCAACTGGCAACACGACATCGAGCGCCCTGTTATGGTATATGGAAGCGCTTTTCCGCCTTAAGAAATTTGGGCAGTTGCGCCAGATCGGCAAACACTATGCTCATTTACTGAAGAATTTTGATTGGTATAAAGACACATTAAGTATATGGAATTTTCCTGGTGAGAACGCCTATGCTTAAGAGCAAAACGCGACTAGCTTCAGCAAACCAAAAAGAGGCCGATATCTGTTTGCTTCTGGAGGGTACATATCCCTATACTATGGGAGGTGTTTCCACCTGGACGCATGAACTGATCCAGATGCAAAAGCACCTGACCTTTTCCATCGTCGCCATCATAAGCGCCGATACGCCGGCAAAATTAGCTTATAAACTTCCTGATAATGTCATAAGCATGCAAACATTACGGCTGCAAGGCATGCCGAAAGGCGTTGCTTCTTTGCCAGCGAACAAGGAAGCGGAATTATTTTCAGCGCTTGAAAAATCACTGCTCCGCCTGCAATCGAAAGCGGACTTAAAAGATCTGGCCAAAATTATTCACGCCATAGTGCCTTATCGCCATAAACTCGGCAAACGTCTGCTGTTCGATTCCTACGCCACATGGCAAATGCTATTGCATATGTACAAAGACACTATGCCGAAAACATCGTTTCTCGATTATTTCTGGTCATGGCGCGGATTGTTTGGCGGGCTATTCAGCATCCTGCTAGCCGAACTTCCCAAGGCTAAGGCATACCACGCGCTTTGCACAGGTTATGCCGGATTATTGCTCGCACGGGCCCATATTGAAACGGGGCGTCCCTGCGTGCTAACCGAACATGGCATCTATACCAATGAGCGCCGGATTGAAATTGCCAGTGCTCACTGGCTTGACGATCCCGATAATTTCAATCTGACCATTACGGCCAAACAGGATCGTGAACTCAAAGATTTCTGGATCGATACGTTCGGTAATTATTCGCGGCTTTGTTATGAAGCCTGTAGCCGTATTATTACGTTGTATGAAGGCAATCAGGAGTTTCAGCGCATGGATGGCGCTGATTGTACGAAGATGACGGTCATTCCCAACGGCATCGACACGGTTCGCTATGGCGCTATCAAGCGCATACCGCATGCGCCCGCCGTCGCGCTGATTGGCCGCGTTGTGCCGATCAAGGATATCAAATCCTACATTAAATCTGTGCATATCCTCAGGCAATCGCTTCCGGACATACGCGCCTATATGATCGGCCCCGAAGACGAAGACCCGGAATATGCAAAAGAATGTCGCGAACTGGTGGAACATCTGCAGCTAGGACAATCATTTATTTTTACCGGTAAGGTCAATACAGAAGAATATCTCGGCATGATTGATGTCATTGTCCTAAGCAGCATCAGCGAAGCGCAGCCTCTGGTCATACTGGAAGCAGGAGCGGCTGGCATTCCAACGGTGGCAACCGATGTCGGTGCCTGCCGGGAAATGATTATGGGAACGGCAGACGCTAATTTGCAGGAACCTAAACTTAGGGCCGGAGGTATGGTGGTGCCGCTTTCCAATCCGCGGTCCATAGCTAATGCGGTGTTTAAGCTGCTCACCAAACCCGACTATTACCGCCAGTGCAGCGAGGCGATAGTGGAGCGCGTGTGCCGCTATTATAATAAATCCGATCAATATAAAGCTTATGCAACCCTATATCGGCAACTTACAGGAGCGGGGGAAGATTCCGCTTTGGCCGTCCCGGAAAAAGTTGAAATCCAGGAAAGCAGGAAAGAAAAAAAAGAAACTTTGAATAGTCTCTTTCCGACATCCCTTGCTGTTCTGGATCCAGTAACAAGCGTTGGGTAATAAAAAAGGAAATATATGGCAGGCATCGGTTTTGTTCTTCGCAAATTATATCGGGAGGATAATCTCTCCGGCCTGGTCAAGGCATGTTTCCATTCAGCTGTAGCTTCCACCGGGCCGTGGTTATTCACCGTACTCGCCCTAGCTTCAATAGGTGCGATCAGTAAAAATATTGTGGATATTCCCACGCTTTTTAGTTTTCGGGTGATCCTGATTTACAATTTTTCTTTTTCGCTTGTGCTGTCTGGACCGGTATTTCTGGTTGCCACGCGTTTTCTGGCCGACGCCATTTACCGGCATGACGTATCGAAAGCGCCGGGCATGCTGCTTGGCGCGTTGATTGTTTTATGGAGTGTTGAGTTGCTCGTTATTTGCCCGTTCTATTTGCTTTACGCTGACATTTCATTACCCATGGCAATAAGCGCCATAATAAATTTTCTTTTGCTGAGCGCCGTCTGGCTCATGGGAATTTTTATTTCCGCTTTAAAAAATTATCAGCTAATTACACGTTCTTTTCTGGTCGGTATGATGATCGCTGTGCTTGCCTGTATCGCCCTGGCAAAACCTTATGGCGCGGTGGGCATGCTTAATGGCTTTTCGATCGGTATTTCCATTATTATATCCCTGCTCGCCGGCAATGTGTTAGCCGAATATCCTTACCCTATTATCCAGCCTTTCTTTTTTCTACGTTATTTCCGCAAATACTGGGAGCTGGCGCTTAGCGGATTGATTTATAATATGGCCATATGGGTCGATAAATGGATTATGTGGTTCTCGCCTGAAGCAGTCAAAATGCCCAGTGGCATGGTCATTTATCCCTATTACGACAGCGCCATGTTTATCGCCTATATGACAACCATCCCCGCCATGGCGATGTTTTTATTTAATAGCGAAACGCATTTTTTTGAGCATTACATGCGATTCTACCGCGATATCGAGCAGAAGGTGAGCTTCGCCAGGATACAGAAAAACCATCAGGCCATCGCGCGCAGCATTTTCGGCAGCACCGGGCATTTCCTACTACTTCAGGGCAGCATTGCTTTCCTTGGCGTTCTGATGGCCCCGGAAATAATCGCTTTAGTGCATGGTAATTACCTCCAGATCGGCATATTGCGCTATGGTCTGCTTGGATCGTTATTCCAAGTGCTGACGCTGTTTATGTTGATACTGCTTTCGTATTTTGACAGCCGAAAATCAAGTCTGTGCATTCAGTTGGTATTCCTGGTGACCAATGGGCTATTTACCTGGGGAAGCATACAGGCGGGATTTTCCTATTACGGCTATGGCTATTTTCTATCATCGCTATTTACCTTCATTCTAGCTGCCATCGTGATGACAAAATACGTGTTGCGCCTTCCGTACCACACTTTTATCACAACGAATGAATCCGTACGGCAGGCGGCTATTCTTCCCTGAAGGCGCTGTGCATACTGTCAGCGATGGGCCGGAACAAATAGCTCAGAAACGAGCGTGAACCAGTACGAATCATGACTTCGGCTGGCATACCGGGATAAAGTTCAATCGGCTTTTTTAGGCTTTGCAGAAAGTGCTTATCCACTTCTATGCGCACCGTATAATAAGGTGATGCCTGCATACTGCGATCATCAGAAAACGTATCCGCCGACACTTGCGTGACCTTGCCCGGAATTTTCGGGGTACTGCGCGTTTTATAGGAGGTAAATATCACGCGCGCATCCAGCCCATTGCGCACAACGCTGATATCGCTGGGTTTCACTTTCGCTTCAATCACCAGCAAATCATCCTGCGGAACAATATCCATGATCGGCGTGCCCGGAGCGATCACACCGCCAGTGGTATGGTATTTAAGGCCGGTAACGATACCGCCAACAGGCGCGGTGATAAGCGTGCGGTCCACCACATCTTTGGCGGAACGCAACTTATTTCCCAGATCGGCGATTTGCGCCTGGGCATCACGTAAATCCTGCGCCACTTTGGTCTCGAATTCCTTTTGCTGGTTGATAGTCTGCATATGCGTTTCGATTATATTCTGCTGCGCTTTGGCAATGTCGGCTTCGTATCGCCCCTTATTGCCCTGCAATTCATCGAGATGGCGTTGCAGATCAAGCAGATGTGGTTTCGTATCGTAGCCTTTTTTTAGTAGTACCTGCACCGTATTGGTTTCTTCGGCATAGAGTTTCATTTGCCCATCGGTGCTCGTAAGTTGCGATTTCAATCCCGAAATTTCTTCCTCCGATTGGGCAATACGCTGATCCAGAACAGCCAGTTTCGCTTTCTGACCCCCTTCTTCCGATTCAAAAAGATGTGCTTGGGCGGCAACCGCTTTGGCAATATCATCATTGGTCTTAGCGCTTTGCACCATATCTGCATCAAATGCGACGGCCTGCTGGTTATCGCGTTCGGCTACCAGCCGCGACTGCGTTGCCCGCGCCGCATATAACTGTTCTAACAATAAGTTATTATTAGCATCCGCATTCGCATTGGAAAGGCGGATAAGAGGCTGGCCTGCCGTAACCGTATCCCCTTCCTTCACCAGTATTGCCTGAATAATGCCACCCTCAAGATGTTGTACGGTTTTTTTATTAGAGAGCAATACAACCGTTCCTTTTGCCACTGCTGCGCTATCGATGGGAACCAGCGCACCCCAGATCAGAATCGTTGCCGCCAGCAACATCATCACCCAAAATCCTACCACCATCGGAGCACGCACGGCAGCCATAGCTGGATTGGACGACCGATAAGTCTGCACGGTCATGAAACGGATGCCGCTATCCATGACGGCCACGGCCTGAGCGGCACGTGCCAACGATCTTCCAGAGATTCTCTGCGGTAAAAAATCAGGCTGCGGCATGGATATCCTTTCGGCTGGTAAGTTTACTCGATCTAACAGGATTCGCCGGCGCTGAGAGTGCAGCAATTACATCCTGCGCAGGTCCGAATAAAAATAATTCTCCATCTTTCAGCACCAAAATTTTTCCCACATGCTGCAATAAAACCCGGCGATGCGTGATGACCAGCGTGGTGATGGAATGACTTTTCGCATTGGCTAATGCCTGTGCTAATGCAATCTCCCCTTCTTCATCAAGGCTTGCATCCGGCTCATCCAGCACCAGCAGTTTCGGATCACCATAGAACGCTCGCGCCAGGGCGATTCGTTGACGCTGGCCGGCTGAAAGCGCCGCGCCGCGTGGACCGATATCGGTATCATAGCCATCGGGCAACGACATGATAAGCTCATGAGCGCACGCCATTTGCGCCGCTTTTACGATGGATTCATCGGAGGCCTCCAGCCGCATACGACCAATATTATCGCGCACACTACCGCTGAACAGTTCAATATCCTGCGGCAGGTATCCGACATATTGCCCAAACTCTTCGCGTTTCCATTGGCAGACATCGCCGCCATCCAGACGCACCACGCCGGAATAAGGTTTGCCGGTGCCAACGCATAACCGCGCCAGCGTTGATTTCCCGGCAGCGCTCGGGCCTATTATGCCAAGTATATCGCCTGCATCCAGAGCAAAATTAACACCCTTCAGAATAGGTTTGCTTCTGCCACTTACGCCATAAAATACTTTTTCGACCGCCAACCGTCCTTGCGGTGATGGCAGCGAAATACCGGGCATACGAATTGCCATATGGGACAAAGATTCCTGCAGGCGATGATAGGCTTTACGCATTTCCACCAGCGATTTCCAGGTAGATATAGCTGAATCAAAGGGCGTCAATGCCCGCCCGGACAAAATAGAAGCCGCAATAATGCTGCCGGAAGTGATTTCATTATGCAGTGCCAGATACGCGCCCCAGCCAGTGATGGCAATCTGTAGCCCGAGGCGAACAAAACGTGTCACGCCCTGTACGATGGCCGAACGATAGCTGGCGAGGCTTTGCAACGCGGTTACCTTATGATTCATCTCCTGCCAGCGCTCGGCGATAATGCCTGTCATGCCCATCGCCTCAATCACTTCGGCGTTACGCATGGCAATGTCGACCTGCTGGAAATTTTTAACGCTCGCTTCGTTGGCTTCATCCAGCGGCTTATGCATAGCGATTTCATTTAGCCAGGCAAATAGCAGCAATAAACCACAACCGAATAAAGTAATGACTCCCAGCTGTGTATGAATAACAAATATAACAGCCAACGCGATGACGGACCAGGGAGCATCGAAAAAGGTGAGCAATCCATGGCCAGTCAGGAAATTTTTGATAGTGGCCAGATCCCGTAGATTCTGCGTGCCGCGAACACCGGTGGCTGCCGCATGGGTCAGGCTCATTGTGAGCAATGTACGGCTTAAGTGGACTTCCATCCATTCACCCGCGCGAATGAGCGCGAATGAACGCAATGCCTGCAAGACGCTGGCGGCAAAGAAAGCGACCAGCATGATAAAACTTAGCCAAAAAAGCGTTTCCATACTGCCGGTGGAGAGCACACGGTCTAACACTTGCAATGAATAAAGGGGCAAGAGGAGCAAGAGCAGATTGATGAAAAAACTGAACAATCCCATGTATAAAAACACAGGTCTGGTCGTTCGCAACGCCTCTGTCAGCAGATTGAATTGTTCTTTCGCCACAATACTCCTATGGCAGCTTAAAATGAGAATGCCTGTAACGCACCTGGCAAAAAATTGTCGGGCCAAGTGTGGTGTATTAACAGGCATTCTTAGCGCTGCTCAACTCAATATTTGTTTAGCCGGTATGACCCGGCGAGTACTTGCCATGTATTTAAGTTTGGCTGATGCAATGAGGATAACCTTGATCGAAAAAAAAACAACAGAAAATTTATGAATGTTTCCTAAATAATGTTTTTAGCATTATAAAAGAAATAATTACCCGGGAAATTATTTTTCTTATGAGAAAATAGCTTTTTCATGAATGCAGCATTTTCATGGGCTTGCCCTTTTATCAATTGGCGCAAGCGAAAGAATTTTTTATGCGGTTTTTAGAATTTAGCCGGGAAATATTATAGAAAATTATTGCTTGGTAATGGTAATGCCAAGATTTTTCTTGAATGTGACATCGTCTATGGCAATGCACAGAGTGCCCGCATTCTGGCCAGTATTTTTTTTGAGATGCTGGCGCATATCGTTCAATCCCATCATCAGTATATCACCCGCCTCTGGCTTATGATGATAATCCTGCGCGTAAATTCGCACCCATTTAAGCACTGTGCTGGGCTGGACATGGAATATTTTGGCAATCGCATGCAAGGACATGCCGTAGCTATAGAGAAAAACCACTAGGGATTTCTGCCATAAGGGACGGCCACGCGGCGCAGAACGCGTATATTGGTATGCGCAGGATTTGCATTTCCAGCGCTGTTCATTCTGCACTTTCCCGCTTTTTATAGCCTGTTTACGCCCGCATTTCGGGCATGGTGGTACGACTTGCTTTTTCTTTTGGGGCATTTTCGGAGTGCTGGCACGGCGCATAGGTCAGGATTAATAACATTAATTAGAATATATTCTTTTATGGCATTTTTAATGTTTAATAATAGTAAATTATGATGCCGACTGTCCAGAAATTTCCATGGCGTATCCAAAATGCCACAGTAATGCCGCATAGCGGACATAGACTATTCCATAACTATTTCACTGTTTACCATGGAATAAAATAAATTGGAAACATCGTCTTCGCGCAGTTTTAGCACCCCGCGTATGACTACCGGTTCGAATGAAAAGGCAACGGGCTTGCTGGTATGTTCCTCAATAATCTGGGAAGGGCCCACCGGAACGCAATAGGGGCATGTAGGCGGAAACGGCACCAGAAGGAAATCTGAAAATGTGCCGTTTGGTCTAATCGCAATCATATAGCCTTTGATTAGAATCTCACTACCGGCTATTTTCTTGACCGCATCGGGGTAATGGCGCGGTATATAATGCTGATCCGGAGTAAAATCGACATCCCTTGCCTGAGCAAGAAGCGCCCATGATATGCTCCCCGCAGGTCCTACAGGCAATGGGTGATGGTTAGATAAAAATAATGGCCCTGATGCCAATACAATCATAAGGCTAACACTAGCAGCCGGGAGCGCGACCAGGCCCATTTTGTATTTTTTAGTTATAATTCCGCTGATAGATCGAGTAACCGTCGATCGGAGTCCGACGCCATACATCATTGTGCTTTCTCGCTATTCCCAAGCCAGTTTTGTTTTTTCCAGGCTGCAATCGCCATAACACTTTTTTTGTAGTTCCTTAAAAACCTATCTAAAAAAAACCGCCATTAATAAGCAATGGGGAATTTTAAATGCAAATACCAGTGTTGGTCGCTAATTGCGCTACTCACGCGTAGATGCCGCAAAATAGCGTATCCGCTATCCTTCTATTTCGCGGGCATAACAACGACCTTGCCTGCCATGGTTGGGTGCAAGGTGCAGAAATATTTATACGTTCCCGGTTCAGTGAAGGTATAGGAAAAAGTATCGTTGGTATCGAGAGCACTGGAATGAAATGGCTTTGGCGTTCCGCTTTCAACAACAGTATGCGGGTCCTGGTCGTGATTCGTCCATGTGACTTTTGTGCCCGCGTTTATGGTGAGCACGGAGGGGGTAAAGAGGTGATCTTTAATGCTGACCTGGCTGTCTTCGGCGTAAGCAGGTGCTGATAGCAGCAGGGTACAAATTGCAAAAGCGCGTAAAGTTCTCATGGGGATTCTCCTGAATAAAGAGTTACACCAGCGTTGAATCGACCAGTGCCAGCGGATGGATGCCCTGCACCGTTTTGACGTCGGTAATGCCAAGATAACTTCGCAGCTGATCTGCAGGCACCGTCATCGGGCCGGGAGCGGCAGCAGCGCCGGGAGCGGGTTGCGGATAGGCCGTGCCGCGTGCGGTATGGAAGGTGATATTACCTTCGACTTTCTGGATGACCTGATGGATATGGCCGTTGAGGATGGTTACCGATCCGTATTTACGCAGCAATGCTAGAGCTTTGTCACCATCGGCAGTTCCCCAGCCCCACGGCTCATAGACCGTCCATAAGGGAATATGGGCGAATACCACAATCGGTGTGCTGGTTTTCACGGCACGCAGATCATCGGCCAGCCATTTCAACTGTTCCTCGCCTAGGCTTGTCATCTGACCCTGCTGGAAGTTCAGCACATTGATCAGCGCAATGAAATGCACGCCATGATCGTCAAAGCTGTACCAGCCGGTGCCTTGGGTGCCTTTGCCGTAGCGTTCGAGAAAGAGCTTGCCGCCGCCTTCGTCGAGTGTGTCATGCTCACCCGGTACATAGTGAACCGGCGCTGGCAGGCTTTTGAATATCTCGGCGGCAGTATCGAACTGTTCCGCTTTGGAAAGATGCGTGATATCGCCGGTATGCAGGATCAATGACGGCTTGCCTGGTAATGCATTGATCCGGCCAATGGTTTCTTACAGCGTTTTAATCGGTTCGGGATTAGCTTCTTTATTAAAACCGATATGGCTGTCGCTGATCTGCACGAAGCTGAAATCACTGGCAAGTGCTACACCTGCCGGTAAATTGCCTGCCACATCGAGTGCAAAGGCTTTAGGGATGCCACCGGAAAGCATCCAGACAACGCCCGCCCCTGCCCATGCCGAGCATTTCAGGAAATCCCTGCGGCTTTGATTTTCAAGATGGATTAGCTTATGGTCTGGTTCGTCTTTCATACATACTCCTGTTGCCTTTACGTTTACTTTTAAGCCACTTACAGTATATAATCAGCAGCCAGGGCGTTTTATTCCCGGCAACCAAAAATATTTTTTAAGTGGAATAAACCAAGGCGGAGTGCGGTTTACGTAATGAAAGCGCGTAACGAAGATACCAAGCGGTTCGAGCGGCTTATCCTGCCGCATTTGAATGCTGCCCATAACCTGGCGCGCTGGCTGCTTAAGGATGCTATGGCGGCACAGGATATGGTGCAGGAAAGTTCCTTGCGGGCATTCTCTGCTATGGGCCGGTTTGTGGATGACAATGCGCGGGCATGGTTTCTGACGATTGTGCGGAACCAATGCTACACATGGTTGAAACAGCAGACCGGCAGGCATTATGTGGACATCGACGATGAAGAGGCGATGAGCGAAAAGGATAAAATGGCATTAGCGCATACCGATACCCCGGAGGCATGGGCGTTGCGAATGCAGAACAGGCAGGCATTGCAAGACGGGCTGGAAGCCCTGCCGGTGATATTCCGTGAGGTCATTGTGCTTAAAGAGCTGGAAGATATGGCGTATAAGGATATTGCAAGTGTGACGGGAGTGCCGATTGGAACAGTGATGTCACGGCTGGCACGCGGACGCGAGATGCTGAAAAAGGAATTGCTGAAAAATGACCAGTGAACTGAATTGCAACGACTGCGCCGATTGGCTGCATCCCTATCTCGACAATGAGATCGGGACGGAGATGGCTGTGCGCGTGCGCCAGCATATCAATCGCTGTCTGGATTGCAAAGCGCGGCTGGCTGAGCTTCAGGCACTGCGCGACGGCATCCGCCAGCATACGACTTATTATCCAGCACCGGAGTTGATGCAGCAGCGCATTATGTCTCAGATCAACCGGCAGAAGCCTGCGCCCCGGCAATGGCTAACACAGGTATTTTCTGTCGCGGCGCTTACCGCCTCCGTGATGTTGTATCTGGCCACACCATCATCGCAGGACATGCTGATGGATGAGGTGGTGTCCAGCCATGTGCGCTCGTTGATGGAACAGCACCTGACCGATGTGGCATCGTCTGATAAACATACGGTGAAGCCGTGGTTCACCGGCAAGATCGATTTTGCACCGCCGGTCTATGATTTCGCCGAGCAAGGCTATCCGCTGATCGGCGGGCGGCTGGATTATATCCGGCATCAGAATGTCGCCGCCCTTTCCTATCACCGCAACAAGCACATCATCAATTTGTTCGTCATCCCCAGTAATGCGACGGATTCCTCCATCCATAGTTCCTCCAGGCGCGGGTTTAATATCGTATCATGGCAGAAGAATAACATGGCGTTCGAAGCAGTGTCAGACCTTAATAATCAGGAGCTGGAAGCCTTCGTGCAGCTGATACTCAGCCAGCATTAGCCAGCATTTCGCTTTGTACCTTCATTTCATCCTCCTTATGTTCCTTATTGCCTTTTTACTTAAAAGATGAGGGTTATTGTCTCCTTTAAACCGTTCACAGGAAAGGAAACATTATGACCGCGTTCAAAGTTGCAATCATGGTTGGAAGTCTGCGCAAGGAATCATTTAACCTCAAGCTCGCCAAAGCACTGGCAAAGCTGGGCAAGGGTAAATTCGAGTCGCAGTTCCTGCAGATTAGTGATCTGCCGCTTTTTAATCAGGATCTGGAGGCTAATTTTCCAGCTCAGGCTACGCGCTTGAAAAATGATATCCTGGCTGCGGATGGCGTGCTGCTGGTGACTCCTGAATATAATCGCGGAATGACAGGGCCGATGAAAAACGCCATCGATTGGGCCAGCCGCCCCTATGGCAAGAATGCCTTCGCTGGCAAACCGACCGCCATCTGCGGCACATCGCCCGGCGCCATCGGCAGCGCCTGTGCCCAGCATAATCTGCGCCCGACATTAGGATATCTCGATGTCATATTGATGGGCCAGCCGGAAGTGTATCTGCAGTTCAAGGACGGTCTGATTGATGGCGAGGGTACTATCAGCAACGACGACACTAAAAAATTCCTGCAGGGCTTTGTCGATGCATTCGTTACCTGGGTGGAACGTCACTCCGGCAGTGTCATGCCAACCCAGCAAGCAAAGCGTGCCAATGCCTGATTTAAATAAGAATTATTTATTTTTATTCTGCTTATCGAACCATTGCCACGATTTTCTTATATCCGGAAGGAGAATGCGATGAACAATAAAATCCAACCTTACGAGCCCCTCACTTCAGAAAATGCGGCGCTCGTCCTCATCGATCATCAGGTCGGCCTCATGACCGGCGTCCGTGATTATTCGACCGGGGAACTGAAGCACAATGTGGTGGCTTTGGCCAAAGCGGCCAAGGTGCTGAAGCTGCCGATCATCGTTACCACGACGGCGCGCGACAGTATGTGGGGTCCGACGTTCCCCGAACTCGTAGAGGCGCTGCCGGGCTTGGAGATCATCGATCGATCGTCGGTCAATGCCTTCGACGACGAGCGGGTAGCTCGCGCCATCATTGCGACCGGCCGCAAGAAATTGATCTTCGCAGGTATCTCTCTGGAAGTATGCGCTGCTTTTCCGGCCATTACCGCCGTGGGCAAGGGGCTGGATGCCTATGTTGCGGTCGATGCCTCTGGAACATTCAGCGAGACCAAGCACCAGGTCGGACTCCTGCGCATGCTACAAGCAGGCGTCATTGTCTCGGACTATGCGACCCTGATGGTGGAAATCCTGAAGGATAATGCGCGACCGGATGCTGGCGAGGTCTACGGCGTTATGGACATGCCCTGGGCCAAGCTCGTGGGTCAGATCGCCCAAGCCTACGAGAAGTAAGCTTCCATCTGTAATCTGCTGAATGAATATAGCAGTTGGTCCTCAAAAACGCCAACAGAGAGAACCGGGGCAAAACCAGTTTATTTATGCGTTTAAAGCGTTCTCTCCGCCCAACTGTAACACACAGACCGCGCACACAGCGCGGCACACGGATAATCATATAACATATTGATATACAATAAGAAAAAATGGTGCCGCTTGTCGGATTCGAACCAACGACCTACGGTTTACAAAACCGTTGCTCTACCAGCTGAGCTAAAGCGGCACGGAATAATAGGGACTGGGAATTAGGGATTAGGGATTAGGGGGAAGAAAGTCAATCATAAATACTTTCTAATGCCTAAATCACTCGCTGCTATATTCGCCTTCGTTAAGCCATGTGCGGTGGTTGGTGGGCTTGCCGAAATAGTAGCCCTGCATGAAATCGACGCCCATTTCCATGAGTATTTTGGTAATTTCACCATTTTCGACGAATTCGGCCACGGTCTGCAAGCCAAACCCTTGCGCGAAATCCATCAGTGTTTTGACAAAGAAGCGGTTGTCGGAACTTTCGGCCAGATCCTTAATGAAAACACCGTCAATTTTCACCATATCCACCGACAGCGCTTTTAATTGGCGGAAGGACGTATATCCGGAGCCGAAATCGTCAAGGGCTACCAGGCAACCCAGCGATTGCAGCGAAGCAACGAAGAAGCCGGTGCGCCGCAAATCGCGGTGGATGGCGGTTTCGGTAATTTCGACGATCAGGCGGGGCGCCACATGCGGCGTTTCCTTGATAAGCTGGCTTAATCGATCCAGCCATGGGACGTTTTCCGTCGTCATATTCGAAACGTTGAAGGCGAGGACGACATCGTTGTCATTGCGCAATTCATTGATCACCATTTCCATAACCATGGTATCGATAATATCGATCATGCCCATTTTTTCGGCCACAGGAATAAGCGCGCCGGCAGAACTGACCTTGCCAGTAGCGTTGACCAACCGCAGGAGCGCTTCATAATGTGAGGTTCTGCCGGTTTTGCTCTCGATAATGGGCTGATAGGCCAGGCGCAGGCGATTTTCCTTGTAGGCTTTGAATAAATAATTGGCCAATCCCATTTGCTGGCGGCACTGGTCCGCTTCGGGACGAGTCATATCATAGGTGCGATGCGGCGTGCTTTGCATACTATTGACGGCGACATAAGCCTTATCGAGCGCATCATGCGCGCTTCCGCTTTCCTGCGGGAAATTGACGCTGCCGATGGTGCCTATAATATGCAATGCCACAGTAGCAAAGCTGTCGCGGCCGAAATTTTGGGTGATGGTATAGATGCGCTGGGCCAGAACGGTCACATCTTCCGGATAGGTATTGCTCATAATGATGCCCAGCTGATCGCGCTGCAGACGCTGCACTTTATCATCAGGCGAAAGAATGCCCATGATCATTTTCATGAGGTCATGCACAACGATTTCCGACGTATCATGCCCGTAGGCATTGATAATCATCGACAGATTCGTAATCGATACCAGCATAAGCGCACCGGTGGAGTGTTCATTGATGGCGCTTTGAATGGCGCGCTCTAGCAGGTCGATAAATTCACGCGGATAAAAATCGCTACCAGGATAACTCATGAGATTATCTGGCAATTCCACGTCCGGCACATCTGAACCCTTTGAGATGTTGGACTCCTTGCGCGCGGACGGTGCCACAGAGCGAGGAGGTTTTGGTGGTACACCTTCGGTTTGAGAATACATCATGTCCCTGTTGTCATTCCTGCGCATCTGCCTAATATATACACAATTAGTACCGATATATCACTATCTTAACCAGAGTGCATACCAATATCCCAGCTACCATCATCGCATGAAATAGTAAATTTTTATTAAATTTAATGGAATAAATAGCAGAAATGATAGGAATAACGCTAAAAAAAAATTGGATTATAAATGGGAAAGAAGCATAGCCAGGAAAATCACCCCCCCGGTATAAATATTCGATACGAAAATGCGCCGGGATGAGGCGGGATTGTCGAGATTGACCGTGCATAACTGCCAGCTAAAATGCAATTCTACCAAAATCAGCATAGCAAACAGCACCATGCTGCCTCCCGTCACCCATCCGGCCAGCGCCCACAAAAGCACTGCCAGCAGGTAAAATAGTCCCACTGCTTGTTTCGTGTGTGCCCCGAGCCTGAGCGCCGAGGATTTAATCCCGGCGCGCGCATCGTCGATTTTATCCTGATGGGCGTAAATCGTATCGTACCCCAGGGTCCAGAATATTCCGCCCGCATAGAGTAATAACGCCGGAAGTTCAACCTGCCCCCGGACCGCCACCCATCCCATCAGCGCACCCCAGTTAAATGTAAGCCCAAGAAAAAGCTGCGGCCACCAGGTAAATCGCTTCATGAATGGATAGACAATCACCAGCGGTAAAGAAAACACCGCCCACAGCACCACCGTTTTTCCTAACATAAGCGCAATGCCGAGCGCCATTGCCAACAATACTAGGAGTAGAACAGACGCCTGCCGCAACGACATTTCCCCACTGGCCAAGGGCCTGGTGCGTGTGCGCTCCACCTGCCGGTCAAAATCGCGATCGGTGATATCGTTGATAATGCACCCGGCGCTGCGCATCACTACCGCGCCAAGCGCGAATAGCAATAATAAGAGTAAAGGAGGCTTACCGCCGGAAGCCAACGCAATCGACCACCAGCACGGCCATAAGAGCAGCCAGATCCCCGCCGGCTGGTGCAGACGCATGAGGCGGAAGGCAGGGGAGTGCGGCAGAATCATGATTTTCTCCATTATCTATCGCACCAAAGCCTTTGCCGCGTGGGCATCATGTTTTTTAAGCCATGACAATTGCTCGCCTATGCCCAAACTTTCCATGGGAATATCTACAGTCACTCCTAAAGATTCCAGTTTTGGAATTAATCCATCGCGGTAGCTTTTCCCTGCCAGAAAAGTGACGATATCCCCTGCCGAAAGCATTGGTTGCAATTGTTCAAATACCCGATCGGACCATTGTGCTCTTTGTGCTGAGGACATTGCATTGAGCGTGTTCTCATAGGGTTCTATGACTGTATCAGGATCAACCAAGCCATATTTGGCGGATAAAATATACCAGCGGCCCGAATTTCCTTCTGCATATGCCTTGGCTTTTATAAACAGATCTGATTTATATAAATCCCTTGCCTTACAGGGCTTATCCTCTTTTGTTTTAACGCAAGCGACTAAGTGTATTCTGGCCATAATTGCCTTAAAGAATTTGAGTATATGTAAAACCGATATTACCGTTTATGAAACTTATCCGCCTTTACGTTGCCGGCTCATTACTACCAGACCATAGCGTAATGCTAAACATCGGGCAATCGCATTACCTTACTCATGTTATGCGCGTAAGAGAAGGAGACTCTATCGCCGTTTTCAACGGTCATGACGGAGAGTGGCGGGCGGAGGTGGCGGCCATCGCCAAAAAGTCGGTCACATTGCAGTTGCAAGAGTGCGTCGCCGCACAAAAAAACTCCCCCGATCTCTGGCTTGCCTTTGCCCCGATCAAAAATAAAACCTATCTGGTGGTGGAAAAGGCTGTCGAGCTTGGGGTTTCGGCATTGCTGGCGGTTTATACCCGCCATGCGGTCGTCAAAAGCATCAACCGCGAAAAGCTGATGGCGCATGCTATTGAAGCGGCAGAACAATGCGAGCGTCACGATGTGCCAATCCTTGAAGAACACAAGGATCTGTCCTATCTTCTTGCCGCCTGGCCGAAAGACCGTACGTTGCTCTATGCCGACGAAAGCGGCGGTGGCACTAATTTAAAGGTCCTATTACTCCCTTTACCACAGGGGAAATATGGCATATTAGTGGGGCCCGAAGGCGGATTTTCCGCTGACGAACAGCAACTACTCCGTCTCCAGCCGCAAGTGAAAGCATTTGGCATGGGGCCACGCATATTGCGGGCGGATACGGCTGCGGTAGCGGCGCTGGCCTGCGTGCAAGCATGGCTAGGTGATTGGGAAGAACAACCGCATTACGCGTCAACGTAAAGAGACTCTATGACCGACATATTGGAACAACTTAAAACGCTGGAGGAAACGCGCGGCGCTGAGATCGAACGATGGTTTTCCGCACAGCGCAAAAGCGCCCGGCCTTTTTTCTACAGTTCGGTCGATCTGCGCCATTCCGGCCACAAGCTCGCGCCGGTAGACACGAATTTATTTCCCGCCGGATTCAACAACCTCTCTCCTGCCGCACGCGACCGTGCGTCGCGCCATATGCAGGAATTATTCGAAGAGCTTTATCCAAACGCCAAACACGTTGTCGTCATACCGGAAAACCATACGCGCAATCAGTTCTATCTCGAGAATCTGGCGACGCTTTTATCAATCATTGAATCCACAGGCCTGGAGGTGCAGCTCGGCAGCCTTATCGCGCAGCCGGGCCATCCGATAGAGATGGCATCGTTATCGGGTCGCAAACTCACGCAATATCCACTCAAACGCGAAGGCGACAAGCTCGCTCTCGAAAACGGCTTCACGCCCGACCTGATCCTGCTCAATAACGATATGACGGGAGGCAGCCCAGACATATTAGCCAACCTGTCACAGCCTATCCTTCCCCCGGTTGCCATGGGCTGGCATCAGCGTCGCAAGAGTGTCCATTTCGCCGCTTATAAAGCACTCATCGATGATTTCTGCCAGAATTTCGCTCTTGATCCGTGGCGCGTAAGCGCCAAATTTTACCAGTGCGGCATGGTCGATTTCAAGGAGCGCACCGGATTGGACTGCGTAGC
>Ga0206992_1004_pt2 | contig 54290 bp, 58 predicted proteins | sample Alteio_BWMinCont_6_FD_153267 | JGI IMG/M metagenome (GOLD analysis project Ga0206992, IMG submission 153267) | Enriched cells from forest soil in Barre Woods Harvard Forest LTER site, Petersham, Massachusetts, United States -... | ecosystem: Environmental > Terrestrial > Soil > Temperate forest >... | reverse complement strand
GCGCTTCGGGAGTTGGCCGGCAACGGAATCAATCTGCTCGTCGGTGGCATGCTGACCGTGACCGCGATGCCGGTCATCCCGATTCTCCCGGAGCTGAAAACGGTCTTCATGGTGACCGCCTCGATCGGCATGCCGTTCACGCACGAACTCTATAACCGCTACATGTTCCGCTGCTCAGAGAACGAATATATGCGGCTGAAGGGTTTGGCTCGTCTTGGTGTCGAGCGCTTCCCCGACGCGCTTAGTTTTGTGGGGGTGATGAGCGATACCGCCACGTACCGCGACGGTTACGATGACTTCCGGAAGATTGCAGCCGCGGTCTATGGCGCGAGTGGGAAGAAGCCGACCTTCGCCGACCCAGTCCTCGCCAAACTCGGCACGACCGATTTTCGTAGTCAACTGACGGCGTTGAGCGGCATGAAGGTGGATGCGGTCTTCAGCATCGTATCGGGCAGTGACGGGGTTACTTTCTGGCAGCAGGCGCATGCCTTCGGCTTCGCCACAAAGCTCAAGGCAGTGCTCGACCAAGGCATCGATCTCGGCGCGGCCAAGGCCCTGAAACAAAACCTGCCGCCGAACCTGTGGTCGACGCAGAATTGGGATCCGCATATCTATGCCGGCAATCCGATTTCGAAGGCCTTCGTGGAGGCTTATTTCACCCGAACCAAGGACCCGTCTCCGTCGGGCTATGTCGAATACGGGCATTTACCGCTTGTCGCGTTGGGCGCAGCGATCAAGGAAGCGAACGGCGCCACCGACAGCGAGACGGTGATCCGGGTGCTGGAAAGCGTGAAACTCGAAACGGCGAAGGGGCCGCTCTATTTCCGCCGCGAGGATCACCAGGGGATCGCCGACGTCGACTTTATCAATATCTCGCCATCCGACCAGGAGCCGGGCTTCATCGTGTCGGACACCTTCAAGATTCCGGGCGCAGAATTGGTCGAGCCCGCAAGCCCAGGGGTAAAGTTCGTCCTTTGAGGGAGCCCAAATGATGTCCGACCGGCTTAGGAACAAGGTTGCGGTGATCGTCGGCGGGGCGAGCGGAATCGGCCTCGCCACGGTCAAGACCTTCGTGCGGGAAGGCTGCAAAGTGGTGATCGCGGATGTGCAGGATGACAAAGCGGACGCGGCTGCGGTCGAATTAGGCAATGTGGCCGTGGCGATCCGAACCGACGTGACCAAAGAGCGCGATGTCGCGGCCGCCGTCGATTTGGCGGTCAAGCGGTTCGGCCGGCTCGATTGCATGGTCAATGACGCCGGCATCGTAGGAGCGGTGGGGCGCGTCTCAATGACCAGCGAACAGGACTGGACTGCGTCCATTGCCGTGCTGCTGACCGGAGTATTCTTCGGCATGAAACACGCCTCTCGGGTGATGATGGAACAGGGGAATGGTTGCATCCTGTCGCTCGCGAGCACCGCTGGCATCGTCGGCGGTCTCGGCTCGCACGCCTACACCGCCACGAAGCATGGGGTGGTCGGGCTCACGAAATCGGTCGCTGCGGAACTTGCCCCCTTGGGTATCCGGGTGAACGCCGTGGCTCCCAGCGTGACGGTCACACCAATGGTCATGAACATATCGGGCAGCCAGGAGGGAGCGGTGGAGATTTCGACCAGGCGCTCGCCGATGAGGCAACCGCTCTATCCCGAGGACATCGCGGCCGGGATGCTGTATTTGGCCAGCGATGAGGCCCGGAACGTCACCGGCCATATTCTGGCGATCGATGCGGGGCTCACTACCTGCGGCTTGCGCGGCGAGTATGATTGGACCGAACCACGCTTTATCGGGGTCGCGGGTCTCGCGCCAGGAAATTAACGGACGGCGGCGGGGCCGTCGCCTGCAGCCTGAGCGGCAGCTTGACGACGCCTCTCAGCGCGAACATGTACTGATAGGTGAGCTCCCGTTCGGGGACCGCCAGGCTGAAATGCCTGAAGCGGCGCAGGAACGCTTGGATCGCCGCTCGCAGTTCCACCCGCGCCAACTCGGCTCCGATGCAATGATGCGTTCCGGCGCTGAAGGCAATGTGGCCAGCGATATTCGGCCGGTCGATATCGATGATGTCCGCATCGTCGTAGCGGCTTTCGTCGCGATTGGCGGCGGCGAAGCCCAGCATCACGGTCGCAGACTTTGGAATGCGCACGCCAGCCAGTTCGGTGTCCCTGGTCGCGGTCCGGTACAAACCCACGACGGGCGACTCAGTGCGCAGGATTTCCTCGACGAAATCGCCGACTCGATCCGGTTCGGCGCGCAACCGGTTCTGCATGTCGAGATGCTGCGAAAGATAGAGAAGCGCGTTGGCAACGCCGTTCGTCGTGGTCTCGTTGCCGGCCACCAATAATTGCTCGACGATCGACAACACCTCCTTGTCGGTCAGCATCCGTTCGCCGTTATAGAAGGCGGTGACCAGTTCGCTGATGATGTCGTCCTTGGGATGCGCTCGGCGATCCTGTATCACCGCCATCATGTAATGCTGCATTTCGACCAGGATCTCGGCATCCCTGATCAATTCCTGCTTGGGCTTCGGCGGTCGGAGTGCGTAAATAAAGGCCTCGGACCACCCCTTGAAGCGCTCGAAATCGCCCCGAGCGACGCCCAATTGGTCGGCGATCACATACATCGGCAGTGGAATGCAGAGCGCTTCCACGATGTCGCATTCTCTCCGGTCGGCGAACCCTTCGAGCAATTGTTCAACGATGTCCCCGATATAGGTCTCCATCTTGCGTATGCGGCTGACTCGGAACGTCTCGGCCACCAGCTTTCGGTAAAGGCTGTGACTTGGCGGGTCATTGTTCTGTAAAGTCGGCACGTCGTTGAACAGGCGGCCCCAGCCCCTCTCCTCCATGAGCCGGTCGGCCTCTTCACAATAATTTGGCGCGTTCTTGGAATTCTTGCCCCGGCTCGTGAAGGTCTCAGTATCCTTGATCACTCGCGTGATCAGGTCGTAGGTCGCGACGAAATAAATTTCGGTATTCGGCAATTTGTAGACCGGCGAGTCGCGCCGAAGCCGGCGATAGAAATCGAAGGGGCAGCGCCGCGTCTCCGGATCCATGAGCGAGTCGTTAATGGGCTCTTGCATCCTCTGTCGCCTCCCTGCCTAAATCGTCGCGGCCCAGCCCTTGCGGAGAATTCCGGCACCCTCGATTTCGACCTCGACCTGGTCGCCGGATTTCAGCCATCGGTTGCTGTCCGCCCCGTTCTCTATGGCGCATCCCGGCCCCGTGCCCGAAGTGACAATGTCACCGGGCTTGAGCGTGATGTAGCGCGGCAGGAATGACACCACCTATCTGCTGTTCAACGGGATTTTGCCCGGCGGGCGACTTTCCTGGATTGCTACCTTGCACGCTCGAATCGATTACTCAGTCGGACGAACAGACGGCCGTGCGCCGAGTTCTAGTACTCGTATATGGTATCATGACCATGGCGCCCTCCGAACCCTCCGATCGGTGGGTAGAAGCTCGACCATACGAGCGAGTATTGTTCCCACGTAAGCCCCGTTTTGATCGTGCCCAACCGATGGCTGAGCGATGATCAATCGATGTTGGACGGAGAGTTCGGTCCGGAAGACGGACATCGATCAAATAAGGGAGGGACGGGTGCCGATGTTATCGTTGTCGCGGCGCAACATGTTGCGGGGCGTGGCCTTCGGCGCCGCGGCAGTTGGGAACGGCGCGCTGCGGAATGCGCGGGCTCAGCAGCCCGGCCCCATCCGAATTCCCTACATTGTCACATTGAGTGGCCCGCTCGCCTTGGTTGGCACACAGATCCAGATCGGCGCCCAGATCACTGCGGACATTATTAACAAATCCGGCGGGATCATGGGTCGCCCCGTGAATCTGATATTTCGCGACGACAAGGGGAAGCCTGAAGAAGCCGTCGCAGCCATGCGCGAGATGATCGGCGACGGAATGCATATCGTGATCGGTGGCCTTACCGGGCCGACGACACTTCCACTGCTGGATATCGCCAAAGAAACGAAGAGCGTTCTTCTTACAACGGCGGTCGGCATGCCGATTACCCACGAGCTCTATAATCGCTACGTGTTCCGTTCACTCGACAATGAATATCAGCGCTTGCGCGGCCTGGCCCGATTGGCCGCGGAGCGCTTCCCTGATGTTCAGAGTTGGGGCGGCGTGCTTACCGATACGGAAACTTACAAAACCAGCTACGACAATTTTACCAAACTGCTGTCGAAATACATCGAAGAAGAAGGGAAACAGGCACCGAAAATCGCCGAAGCGATTCTCGCCAAATCCGGAAGCACGGATTTCCATTCCCAGATCGCGCAGATGAGCAGTTTGAGCTTGGACGCCGTCTACAATCAGGTGTCGGGCAGCGACAGCGTGACCTTCTGGCAGCAGGCACGGGCCTTCGGCCTCACCAAGAACATCAAGGTGGTCCTGGATCAATCGATCGATATCGTGGCAGCCAAAGCGCTGCGCATGAATCTGCCGCCAAGTTTGTGGACGATCTTGCCTTGGTATCCAAAACTCTATCCGGATAATCCGATGTCCAAGGCGCTCTATGACGGCTATGTCGAGCGGACGAAGGATCGGTATGCCAGCGGATATTTGCAACACCCAAATACGCCGCTCTTGGGAATCGCGGCGGCGGTAGACGCGGCGAACGGGACGACCGATCCCGAGAGCGTCATCGCCGCGCTCGAAGGGCTGAAGTTCAACACCGCGAAGGGCGAGGTGTATTTCCGTAAGGAAGATCATCAGGCGGTCGAGGACACCTGCTTCATCAAAATCGAGGCCCGGGAACAGGATCCAGGATTCACCATAACCGACTCCTACAAGATCCCCGGCCTCGAGTTGCTGGAGCCGCCGAATCCTGGCGTAAAATTCACTCCGTGATCCTTTAGAGGAGGGATTCGCCCATGACGATCGATGAAATCTCCGCGCGTTTGGAAATACAGGATGTTCTGTTTCGCTATTGTCGCGGCGTGGACAGGGGCGACTTGGAGATGATCCGGAGCGTCTATCATCCCGACGCAATCGACGATCATGGGTCGACTGCGTCGCTCGGCCATGAGTTCGCCGCCAAACTGGTCGAGCGATTGGATGAGGCGAGATCGATCGGCCAGCGTCACATCACCAATGTTCTGATCGAATTGAACGGTGGTTCCGCAAAGGTCGAAAGCTATTTCATTTCGTTCGTTCCCGACACCAATCCCACAACCGGTGAACGAACCATCAGCTTTGTAAACGGCCGCTATCTTGATCGATTCGAGAAGCGAGCCGAAGGATGGAAGATCGCCCATCGTAAGGTCGTGCTCGATTGGAGCGAACAGGGCGGGACAGCGACTCCTTGGGCACGCATTGCCCAATTCGAGGTTGGCGGCAGACGTGAAGCCGACCCGTCATATGCGTTCTTCCATTCGAGATAGCCGCTCCCCGACTGGGACGTCGGCGCGCTGGAAGATGGAAACAATTGGGTCATGGGCGTATCGGGCAATGTCGTTGAGGGACTTCCCCCCACCGTCTGATCCTTGACAATATCTGTGACACGCCAAAAAGAGAGGCAGGAAGCATCATGAAATTCGTCCGGCTAGACAATTGGGCGACGGGTCTCGTCATCGGAGGGACTGACGCGCAGATTCTGGAAATTGGGGCGAACATCCCGGCCTTGCGAGAAAAGGATGCCGAGGCGGCGGAGAGCATTTCACGAGTGCTCCCGGCCGATGGCTCGGGAAGCTGGGTTCCGATGATCGAAAACTGGGAGAAAGTGCGAGGGTCTTTTAAAAAACTGGCGGATATTGCAAAGCAGGGTGGCAAGAACGTCGTCTCTCTCTCGCTTGCTTCGGTGAAATTGCGTCCCCCCTTGCCGAGTCGGCATGCGCGAATTTTTGCGCTCGGTGGGAACAACGCCGACCACGTGAAAAACATCGTGAAGGCGATCACCGGCGAGACATTCCCTGCCGAAAAATTTCTACAGGAGAAAAAAGATGGCATTCCGCCCTGGGGCTTCCAGGTTTTGGCCGACACGGTGGTCGGACAGGGTGCCCCCATTACTCCTCCGTCGGGTGTTCAGAAATTCGATTATGAGGGCGAAATCGCGGTAATCCTGAAAACCGGCGGCCACGATGCAAAAGCCGGCGACATCGGAATCTGGGGCTATTCGGCATGGAACGATTACAGCGTCCGCGATGCGCGATTCGGCATTGGCCCAGCGATTCATCGTGGTGGCCTGAATTGGGCGCTGGAGAAGAATTTCGATAGCGGAAACGCCTGCGGCCCATGGATGGTCGTAGATGAGGGTATTGATCTCGGCAATCTGAGATCCCAAACCCGAGTCAACGGCAAGACCATGCAAGATTGGTCAACTAAGGATTTGATCTACGGAATCGACGAAACCGCTGCCCTTATATCGCATTATCTTACGTTGAAGCCGGGTGACATGTTCGCCACCGGCACCGGCCCCGGTACTGCGGCGGAATCCGGTCGCGATGGCGATCGATGGCTCAAGCCGGGCGATCGGGTCGAGATCGAGGTCGAAGGCGCAGGAATTTTGTGGAACACGATCACAAAATGGTGAACCCGGCCTTCGCTCTCTCAAAATGTTTCATGCCACATTCGCAAGTGGAAATTCATGGCAGATTGGTGATGCTCTCGGAATTAGCCGACGCAAAGTCGCGAAGTTGGTTTACGGAGCATGAGGCGCGCGATGTCGAATGAAGCCATTTCGGTTCCGCCCCATGTGCCCAGGGATCGGATATACGATTTCAACTTGTTCACGGATCCCCGATTGATGCGGGACCCGCAGCGCTCGCTGGTTTCGATCCTGCATGAGGCGCCCCCGATCTTCTACACGCCTCGCAACGGCGGCCATTGGATGGTGACACGATCCGCGGACGCGCTCGAAATCTTGCGTCAACCCGAGAACTTTTCGAGCGACCCCCAATACAACTGGAACTACCAGCGGAAGCCGCGCACGATACCGAACCAATACGACCCGCCGGACCATAGCGCCCTGCGGCAGATCCTCAACCCCTTTTTCTCTCCCGGAGCGATGAAGCGGGGCGAACCCAAAATCCGCGCCTATGCGATCGATCTGATTGATGAGGTGATACGGAGCGGAAAGGTTGAGTTCGTCAGTCAAATCGCTCAGCGCTTTCCGGTGCAGATCTTCCTGGACATGGCCGGGTCGCCCCAATCGGACGGCGAACGGGTGATGAAACTGGCCGACGGGTTCGTGCGCAACACGGAACGCGAGGACCGGCTGAAGGCGATGGAGGTTCTGGGGGATTATCTCAATGATGAATTCGCGCGGCGCAGGCGGGCTCCCGGCGAGGATCTGTTGAGCCACCTTCTCAAGGCGACATTCAACGGGAGGCCGCTGGACGATGACGAATTGTCGGGCGCCGGAACCATCCTGTTCCTGGGCGGCCTGGATACGACAGCATCCGCCCTATCCTTCACAATGAATTTCCTGGGGCGCAATCCCGGGCATTACCAGAGGTTGGTCGCGGATCCCGATTTCATCCCGGCCGCGGTGGAGGAATTGCTGCGCGCCCATGGCGGCGCGATGTTTGAGCGCGGCGTCACCCACGACATGGAGTACAAGGGACTCGCGCTGAAAAAGGGCGAGCGGCTTGTTTTTCTGTCTCATTTCTATGGCTACGACGATGACGAGGTCCCGGACCCGCTGAAGATTGATTTTGACCGCGAGATCAGCCGGCACATGATTTTCGGGGCGGGCCCGCATCGCTGCCTGGGGTCGCATCTGGCGCGGATCGAGATCCGGGTATTTCTCGAGGAATGGGTCAAGCGAGTGCCTGAATTCTCGGTCATCGGCGATCTCGTCTCAAGGCCGGGCGTGGTTTGGATGCCCGTGGACCTCCATCTGGTCTGGAGAACCGATTAGGCGCTTGCGCCGGCGAACAAACGACGGGTCAAATTGAGCCTGCACTATGAGGGGAACCGAACAATGCCAGACCGTATCGCCCTGCTCGAAGCGCGTCTTCGGCTTTTGGAGGACCGCGACTCGATTCGCACCACCATGGCGCGCTATGCCCACACGCTCGATTATGGTCCGGCCGAGGATTGGGTCGATTGCTTCACCCCGGACGGCGTTTTCGACATCAGGACGACCAAAGGCCTGCCCGGTTTCACGGAGCGACCTGTGTTGACCAGAGGATCCGCCGCATTGCTCAAATTTGCCAAAGATCATCCCTGCGCGCCCGACGAATACAGGAAGCACAATGTCCTGGTGCATGATTTCCTCGAGATCGAAGGCGACCATGCGCGGGTACGCAGTTATTTCCTGATCGTCCATGAGATGACCGGAACCGGCAAGATCGCCTATACCGGGCGCTATCTCGACGAAATGATAAAGGGGGAGGACGGGAAATGGCGAATCAAGGAGCGCGTGGCGGAGATCACGGGCACGAAGACCTGATCGCGCCCGGCGCTGCCTTATGGCGATGAATAACGTCACGTGCATCGAGGATTTGCGGATTTTGCACCGCAAGAGGGTGCCGCGCGCATTCTTCGAATATGTCGATGGCGGGGCCTATTCCGAAGCGACGCTTCGTGCCAACCGCGACGATCTGGAACGGCTTGGCCTGCGCCAAAGGGTCATGGTGGATGTTTCCGGTATCGATCTCCGCACGACGATTCTGGGAACGAGCTTCGCCCTCCCATTCGGTTTGGCTCCGATCGGGTTGGCGGGACTGCAATATCCGGATGGCGAGATCCATGCCTGCCGCGCCGCGATCAAGGCCCAAATCCCCTTCGCGCTCAGCACCGCGTCGATCTGCTCGATCGAGGATGTCGCGCGGGAAGCCGGAAGCCCGTTCTGGTTCCAGCTTTATGCATATAAGGACACCGGCTTCGTCCGCGCCCTGATCGAGCGCGCGGCGGCGGCAAATTGCAGTGCGCTCATAGTGACCGTTGATGTTCCGGTGTTCGGACAGCGTCATCGCGATCTCAAGAACGGCATGTCCGTACCACCAAGGCTCACGCTGCGAAACGCCTACGACACCCTGAAGAGGCCAGGGTGGCTGCTGGGCATGATGCGCACCAAGCGGGCCAATCTCGGCAATCTCGCGGGACATGTCGAAGGCAAGGACAATCTGGCCTCGCTCGGCGCCTGGGCCGCAACCCAGTTGAACCCGTCGCTCTCCTGGAAGGATGTCGACTGGATCAGGGGATTGTGGAAGGGCCCCATCGTCATCAAGGGCATCATGGCCCCCGCCGACGCACGCGAAGCGGTCAGGTCCGGCGCGCAGGGGATCGTCGTCTCCAATCATGGGGGCCGCCAGCTTGACGGGGCCCCGTCCTCCATCTCCGCGCTGCCCGCGATCGTTCAGGAAGCGGGCTCGGAGGCCGAAATCCTGTTCGACGGCGGCGTGCGATCGGGCCAGGACGTCATGCGTGTCCTGGCGCTGGGAGCAAAAGGATGCCTGATCGGCCGCGCCTATATCCACGGCCTGGGCGCTGGCGGCGAGGCGGGAGTCGCCAAGGCGATCGACATTATCGCGAGGGAGCTCGCCACCACCATGGCCCTGTGCGGCGTCCGCACCATCGCGGAGATTGGCCCGCAGGTGATCATCTGACCAAGGGTGACGGAACGCGCCCTATTACTCTACGTCCCGTCCGGCCGCCATTGGCCGAGCAAGTCGAGCACAAGCTTGCGCTCGGTGAATTTCCACCTTCCGTCGCGGATCGCGAACCGGTCGCGGTATTCGCCGGTGCCACGCATGGTGAGCGCTCCCGTTGCCCGGACGAGCAGCGTCGTCAGAAGTAGCGATTTCGCTCTCGCCTGGCCGTCGCCCAGCAGCTCGATGACGGTGTTGCAGGTCGCGTGGCGGTGCTGCTCGGTCGAATGGATGAAATGATGCCGACCCTCGGCCGCCTCGCGAATCGCGCGCCTTCCCCGGACGGGGATCTGCATGATCTTTGGATCGGGCTCGATATCGAAGGTCGCATCTTCGGCGAACAGATCTTCCATCCGGTCGAAATCGTAATTGTCGATCGCCATGCAATAGGCATTGATCAATTGCTGAATCTCGACCAGCGCCAACACCCGCTCCAGTTCGGTCATTCACGGCTCCTGCTGGAATACTCAGGGAATATAGGCCTTGCCCGGCGACGGAGGCTCCAGATATTTCGCTCCATCATATTTGATCATTTGGGCGATCTTGAATCCCGGATCCTCCGGCATTGGAGCGTATTGGATATAGTTCAGATCCGCGACCATCTGATGGTCGTCCTTGCGAAACCGGGACGGGCCCTTGAGGGTGTCGAAGGTGGCACCGCTTTCCAGAGCAGTGATCACCCGGTCGGTCTCGGTCGAGCCCCCGGCGGTTTCAACGCCCTTTGCCAATGCGAAAATCGGGGCGGCGCCAAATTGTAGCCAACCCTGCGGGATCTTGTCTCCTGTTTTGGCGACATAAGCCTGGTAGATCGCGTCGCTGACCGAATTCCCCGGATAGAGCCCGTGATACCAGGGCGTGGTCACCCACATGTTGGGCGGTACGTTCTGCTTCATCGCCTTGGCGAATCCGATCTCGTTGCCACTGTCGAAGATCACCTTGATCTTGTTCTGCAACCCCATCGCGCGGGCCTGGGTGTAGCAGGTGATGCCGTCCGACCCATAGACCAGGGAATAGATGCCCTGGGCGGGCGAGCTGATGATCGTCGAGAGCTGATTGCGGAAATCCCCGGCGCCAATCTTGACCCAAATCGGTTCGATGAATTTCACCTGCTTGCCGATCTTGCCGTAGCCATCCGCCATAACCTTGCGGAACACGTCCCAGGCCTGCCGGTCCGATGCGGAATCGATCGCGAAAAACACCCAATCGGTCACGTCCGAATATTTGTCGACCGCCAATTGCACGAAACCGGTCATCGTCTCCACCGAGTCTTCGGACGTCCTGAACATGTTACGGACATACTGCTCATGGTTCACCGACATCGCCTGGGTGCCCTGGATGACGATGATGCCGTTGGCCTCGGTGACGATCGGTGTCTGGCCTGCGGCTTCCGGCCCGTAAAGCCCGCCCACGATCAGCTTTATCCCATTGCCGAGGAGCTCTCGGACGGCGGCAACCGCCTCGTTCGGATTGGTCTTGGTATCCTTGACGACCAATTCGACCTGTCGGCCAGCGACGCCCCCAGTCTTATTGATGTAATCGGCCGCGAGCTGGGCGCCCATTAGAATGTCGTTGCCGATAATGGCGAGCGGGCCGCTCAGGCAGGTGGCGAAGCCGATCTTGACCGATCCCGATTGCTGCGCTCGCGCGAAGCGCAGGCCGGCAAGGGTACCGGCACCCGCGATCGACCCTTGCAAGACAAGCCGCCTCGACAGTCTGGACATGTTCCCCCTCCTCCGGTCGCGATGAATTCGCGAAAGCTTTGTGACCCAGGCCTGACTCTTTTCAGGATCGGGCCGAAGCGATCTTGCGCAAACGATACCGAATCAATGGGAATTCGTGAAATGCAATCTTGTCCCCGACGAATTCCGGGCCACGCAAGCGCGCGAATCGTGTGGCTTGGTTGTGGGATCGCTTCCCCAAGCCCATCGCTTGAGCTACCCTGTTTTCAAAACCGCGGCACTGAAGCGCCCGGATTCAAATCGCAGGGAGGTTGCCACGGATACAGCCCATATCGATGAGCGCGGTTCGGGAAAAAGCCGGCGCCGCTGGTGGCCAATCCCGAGGGGCCAATCCTTCTCGTTTGCAAGATCAACGCCCAGATCGCGGTGCCCTTCATGGGCGAGTTCGTGAGGGAATGGGCGACGTCGGAAGGGCGCGCTAGGTTTGCCACAAATAGGGGGTATGTCCATGTTTCTTCACCGTCGGCGATTGCTGGCCACCGCCGGGGCCGCGACACTCCTGTCCGCAGCGCGCCTACGGCGAGCCAAGGCCCAAGCGCCAAACGGGCCGATCAAGATTCCGGTGGTTATGGCCCTGAGCGGTCCGCTGGCTCTGGTCGGAGAACAGGTCAGACTCGGAACCGATATCACCGCCGAGATGATCAACAAATCAGGCGGAATTCTGGGCCGTCCGCTGGAACTGGTCTACCGGGACGACAAGGGCTTGCCGGCCGACTCGATCGCCGTGGTACGGGAATTGACGAGCACCGGCTCGAACCTGCTCATCGCCGGCCTGACCTCCGTGGTCACCAATCCGATCCTTCCCGTCCTGGCGGAGACAAAGGCCGTCGCCGTGTTGTTGGCGGCGCAGGGATTGCCGGTGACGCATGAATTATACACGCGCTATATGTTCCGCTGCTCGGACGATGAGTACCAGCGGGCGCGGGGACATGCGAAATTGGCCTCCGAACGCACCCCCGATGCCCGAAAATGGGGCGCGATCTTCACCGATGCGCAAACCTATCGCGACATCTACGCAAACTTCCAGAAATTCGCGACCGATTACTACACCGCGATAGGCGGGGCTGCCCCGACCTTCGCCGATCCGATCCAGGTCAAATTCGGCACCACCGATTTCCGCACGCAACTCGCCCAATTGAGCAGCCTGGACATCGATGCGCTGCTGACCATCGTCGTCGGAGCGGACAGCGTCACCTGCTGGCAGCAGGCGCGGGCGTTCGGTATCGCAAGCAAATTCAAGATCGTTCTCGATCAATCGATCGACCTTGCCGCGGCCAAGACGCTTCAGTCCAATCTGCCACCCAATATGTGGACGATCACGCCATGGTATTCTGAGAATTATCCCAACAATACGATCTCGCGGACCATGGCGGCAGAGTATGTCGCGCGAACCAAAAACCCCATCCCCTCTGGATATCTGGGCTATGGCCATCTGTGTGTAATGGCGGTGGCGGAGGGCATCAGAGGCGCGCATGGCGCCACCGATTCCGAGAGTTTCATTAGCGCGACGGAAGGCTTGAAGTTCCTGTCGGCGAAGGGCGATGTGTGGTTCCGGCGGGAAGACCACCAGCTGATCCAGGACACCAACTACATCAATATCGTGCCGCTCGACAAAGATCCGGGCTACAGGATTGTGCATGGCCTGTCTCTTCCGGGCGCCGAATTGGTCGAGCCGCCCACACCTGGCGTCAAATTCGTCCGCACGTGAGCGGGCTCAAGCGTGGAACCTAGCGGAGGTATGCCGGAATGGGCGCACAGTTCTCAGACGAAGAAATCAAAAGGCTTCGAGATTTATTGGAAGTCGACGAAATCAAGAAGCTCGGCACGCTGTATTCGCAATTGATGGATCACCACTATCTGGATGCCCTGGTCGATCTCTTCACCGAGGACGCGATATGCGAATTCGGTCCCCGCGGCACATGGCATGGGCGGAGCGAAATTCGCGCGAATTATCCAAAAGTGTGGGAGTCCAATGGAGGCCTTGAATTCGCGTCGATGCATGCCAATTCGCATCATTGGGTGGAGCTCACCGGGCCGAAGTCAGCGGTCGGCCGGCGCTATCTGCTCGATGTCACCACCCGGCGGCCGACGGCGGAGGTGCCCTTCATTTGCTTCGGCCTCTACGACGAGAGCTACGAGAAAGTGACGGGCGCCTGGAAACTGGCGCGCGTAAGCCTTCAATATTTCTGGCCCGAAAGGCAGCTTACCGAGGGATTTCCCGGGCAGTTTCCGCCGGGTCGGCCACCCTCCTAACGCGGCAGCCATTCGGGGCGCGAAGCCCCAGGCGGTTCCGGCGGTTGCGTCCAATAGGCCGGCGTCCGAGAGAATCTGGCCGGCGGCGCCATATACGTCAACTCGCCGAAGCTGCTGTGCATCTTCAGCAAGGTCGGAGTGGGCAGCGGCAGAGGATGGTCCGACGGAAGCCTGCGCTCGGGCTCGATCAGGCCGATGGACTGGGCCCACATGCAGGTGCGCGTCAGCGAGAGCCGGACTTGATAGCTGCCTCCCGACTTCGCTCGGCGAAGAAGCGCAGTCAGCACTCCGGCCGCCCCGAGATAAGAGGTGGTCAAATCCGCCAGCAGACCGGTCGGGACGCTGCGCGGATCAGCGAGGCTGCCCTCGGTGACGGAGATCCCGGTCACGGCCTGGGCGTTGGGATCGTATCCCGCGCGAGCGGCCCAGGGCCCGCCGCCATAACAGCTGACCTCGGCATAGATGATCCCGGGTCTGAGCTCGGCGATCCTCTCAGGCGAAAATCCCCGCTTCGCGAGGCTGCCGGGACTGTATGACTGGACGAAAATGTCCGCCTCGCGAATGAGCGCTTCGAGGCGTGTCCGATCCTCGGGGTAATCGAGATGCAGATAGGCGGAGCGTTGCCCGAACCCGGTGTCCAGGATGACCGGAAAGTCGTCAGGTACGAGATGCGACGTGATTCGAAGCACGTCGGCCCCCTGCGAGGCCAGCGTCCTGCATAGAATCGGGCCTGCGAGGACGTGGGCGACATTCAGCACGCGCATTCCGGACAGGGGACGCTCCCCGGGCGAAAATGGTTCGGGTGCACTTTCGCCGATCTTCCTGATATCGATGACCGGCTTCGATGCAAGCCACTGCGCTTGCGGATGCTGGTTCCACTCCTCCACCGTTCTCACCATGCATCCCGCCAGGCCGCGTTCGCCGCAGGCATCCTCGAACTCGACCGAGTTCCATGCGGCAAGCTTCGCCCGCACCGCGTCGAAGCTATGGCCGCATCCGAGCAGGTTCAGAATTCCCTCGCGTTGCCGAAGCGGCATGGTGACCGTCAGGACCTGACGCTCATCCGCGGTGGGATGCAGCCCGTAGGTCGGCGATGCCATCAGAACCATGGAATCGATCGCATAGCCGTTCTGGCGGACGAACTGGCCGGTATTCAGGCCGTGCACCGCTTCGACTATGTCGATCGTGACGTCCTGCCCGCGCCCGCCGCGCTGGCGCCAGATTGCCGCAACCGCGGTGCCGTGGGCTGCCAAGGCGACCGCGCTCGCCGCGCCGAGCCGATGCGGACCGCCGACCACTGGATCGTCACCCAATATGCGGACGGATCCCCCAGAATCCGATCGCGACAGTCCCAATTCGGTGAGCAGCGGATCTAACGACGCACCGGCATAGGACATCAGCCTATCCTCATTCTTGGCGATTTCGGCCCCATGGAACCCGATGATCGAACCAAGGTCGTCGTATCTGATCTTGGCGTTTTGTCTGTGTTGGTCTAGGCTGGGACAATAACAGAGGATAGGGAGAGACGCGATGGCTGTATCGAAGCTCAAGGCCGCGGACGAAAGATCCATCGAGTGTAGCGCAGAGGAATGGGAGGCCCGCCTCGACCTCGCCTGCGCCTACCGCTTGTTTTTCCATCTTGGCTGGCACGGTCTTATCTTCAATCACCTGACTTTGCGTGTGCCGGGGCCGGAAAGTCATTTTCTGATCAATCCTTTCGGATTGATGTACCGTGAAGTGACCGCGTCCAACCTGCTCAAGGTCGATCTCGAAGGCCGCAAGGTGACTCCTTCGCCACATCCGATGTTCGAAATCGGGTTTGTGGTTCATTCATCGGTTCACAAGAGCCGGCCCGAGCTCCATTGCGTGCTGCACACGCACACTCCTGCGGGGGTGGCCGTGTCGTGCCAGGAGGACGGGTTGCTGCCGATCCAGCTTGCGGCGCTGGGATTGTGCGGGAGCATCGCCTATCACGACGTCGAAGGGGTCACCACCGAGCGAAATGAAAGCGATCGCATTGGTTGCGATCTCGGCGATAAGAAGCTCATGATCCTCCGTAATCACGGTTTGATAGCGTGCGGAGAGACAATCGCCGAAGCATTTTATCTGCTGTATCTGCTGGAGCAATGCTGCGAAATCCAAGTTGCAGCGCAAGGGACTGGTGCGCGGCTTCGCCCCGTGCCGGACGAAATTGTGAAGCGGACCCAGCAACAAATGCTTGGCGGCAACATGATCACGGCAAATGGCCCGCTGCTCTGGCAGGCGATGCGCCGCTGGATGGACGACATCGATCCAGGCTACAGGACCTGATTCACCTTAACCGCCCGCTCCGGCCATCGCACCGAGAGCGGTCAATCAAGGGACGTAGGGTTTGCCGGGTGATGCCGGTTCCAGGTATTTCGCGCCATCGAGCTTAATCATGTCGGCGATTTTAAATCCGGGCTCCTCCGGAGCAGGAGCGTAGTTGATGTAATTGAGGTCGGCCACGATCTGGTGGTCTTCCTTGCGGATGTGCGCCGGCCCCTTCATCGTATGAAACTCGACGCCGCTTTCCAACGCCGCGATGATTTTGTCGGGATCGGTGGACCCGCCTGCCGCCTCGATGCCCCGTGCCAGCGCGAAAACCGGTGCTGCGCCAAAGTGGAGCCATCCTTGCGGATAGCGATCATTGGTTTTCGTCAAATATGCGTCGTAAATCGCGTTGCTGATCGGATCGTTTGGATAGAGACCGTGATACCAGGGAGTGGAAACCCACATGTTGGGCGGAACATTTTGTTTCATCGCCTTGGCAAAGCCGATCTCATTGCCCTGGTCATAGATCACCTTGATCTTGTTCTGGAGGCCGAGCGCCCGCGCCTGGGTATAGCAGGTGATTCCATCCGCGCCAGTGACTTGGGAGCACATTCCCTCGATCGACGATCCCATGATCGCGGACAGTTCATTTCGAAAATCGCCTGCTCCCAACTTCACCCAGATCGGATCATGAAACGTGATGGTCTTGCCGACCCTCGCATAAGCGTCGGTCATCACCTTGTTGAAGACGTCTGCACCGGCCCGATTCACAGCGGAATCTAGTCCGAAATAAACCCAGTTGGTCACGTTCGGATAGCGATCGAGGGCGATTTGCGTGAAGCCCGCCATGCTCTCGACCGAGTTCTCGGAGGTTCGAAACATGTTCCGGGCGAAGGATTCATGGGTGAAGGCCATTCCCTGCGTCGCTTCGATGATGTAGATCCCGTTCGCCCCCGCAACGATCGGGATTTGACCGGCAGCTTCGGCGCCGTATAAGCCACCGACGATGAACTTCACGCCTTCGCCAAGAAATTCGCGGGCGGCCGCGACTGCGTCATTCGGATTGGTCTTCGTGTCCTTCACGACCAGTTCGATCGGACGTCCAGCTGCCCCGCCTTTCCTGTTGAGAAGATCGACCGCGAATTGCGCGCCTGCGTGAATATCGTTGCCAATGATCGCAAATGGCCCACTGAGCGCGGTACCCAAGCCGATTCGAATTGCTCCTACTTGCGGCGCCTGTGCGCGTGCGAAGCGTGTAAAGGGGTACGCTCCGGCAGAAGCGAACGTTCTCAGGAGAACGCGGCGGCGTGATATCATTGAATCCTCCCATGCGCCATTTGCGGGCGTATCGACGCGCGCTTTGTTCATTTCTATTCGGTATCGGCCCGCTCAGAACTTGCTCGAGACACCTGGCGTCGGAGCATCCGCCACTTGCTGCCCCGATACATTGACCGCGTCGGTAACGGCGAATCCGGCATCATTGTCCGCTGGTCCCATTCTCAGAATGGTGAAATCACCGATTCCTTGGTGATCCTCTTTGCGGATGTATTCCAACCCCATGCACGTTTGTACCGCCACCCCTTCCAGCGCATTCCTAACCATGGCAGTGTCTGTGGATCGTGCCTTCTCGATCCCGGCAGCGAAAACCGTCACGAACGCACTGCCTAAGCCGACAAATGCACTTGGCAGCTTTTCGCCGGTGCGCCTCAGACATTCGGAATAGAGGGCAGCGCTGATGCTGTTGCCCTTTTGCGCATCCGGGTACCAAAAGCTGGGAGACCAAATTTCCTTTGGGGTATTCTTCTTGAATGTTCTCCCCAACTCGAGCTCAAAGCCATTCTCTGTGTAAACCCTGACTTTGCTTCCGAGTCCCATACCGCTCGCTTGTTGGAAAAAGGTCGCTAGCGGAGCCAGAACGTAGCCAAGATAATACCCCGTCGCCGATCGGGACAACATGGCCCCAATCTCGTTATGAAATTCGGTCGCATTGAGCTTGAGAATGATCGGATCGTCGATCAAGACGTCCTTTTTGGCAATCGAGGGGTAGAACTCCCGCAACCCATCGGAGAATGCCTCCCAACCCTCCTGCAGACCCGCATTGTCTGCAACAAGCCCACCCCAACTGGTCACATCCGGATATCTCTGGGCCATCAGCTTCGCAGTTGTGCGCATACGCATGTAATTGTTGGCGCCGACCCGAAAATAGTTCGGGACGTAGAATTTGTGGGTAAGTTGGTCTCCGGTCGCCGACGAGGTCATGAGAGCGTTCAATTCGCTCAGCAATGGCATTACAGCCAATACTTGGCTTGTCAGGATCGGACCGAGAAAAATTCGGCAGCCTTGACTAGCGAATTCGCGACAGATCGCGATCGCCAAATCAGTTTTCAGCTGGTCATCCCGGACCAGCAATTGGATCGGCCGCCCAAGAATGCCACCAGATTTATTTATCTCATCGGCGGCGATCTGCTCGCCGAGCAATACTGCGTTAGCCAGCGCCGAGACGGAACCGCTTAGTGGGTGAACGAGTCCGATTTTAATCGGCCCCTGATCTTGAGCAATTGCACGCCTCGAAGCCGCAATGGTCGCAGCGCTCAGAGACGCTCCCACCAGGAAATGACGACGGCGCAGTGTCATCTGTTGCCGATCCTCCCAATTTGTTCTTCGTTTACGGTGGAGTATGAGACTGATAGGCATTGTCAGCAAGATCGATCTGGATCGCGCCCTTAGAAGGGTATTCGTAAGGCGTGCCGCAGGGATATTCCCATCATCTGCTATTCCTCTTTGCGTTTTATTAAGGTGGCCGATTAATTGGTGCAGCGGCCTCAATTCAATATCAGCCCCAGTTTGGGTTAGGTGAACGCCTGTACAGTCGGTTTGAACGAGAGAGTTCGACGCCCTCGCGGTCAGATCAGATCGTCAGCTTCCTGCTCAACCGTTTTCAAAATGCTCCACTCGCCGGCAGAGAACCCGTAGGCCCGGCTTGGGCGCCATTAGCGGCGTCCAATCCCAGAAGCACGCTTGTGCATGACGGGCGACGCGCGCCAGAGCTAACGTTCCGGCGCTGGTCGTGTATCCCAGCGCACACTGCTCTCCGACCTGTCAGGGCTTCAAGAACCGATAGGCGAAGCGATCGGTCTGGCCCTTGATCGAGGGATCGAACACCTTGATCGAGTGCGGATCGTCCTTGTTCGCGAGCATGGTGCTTTCCGCGTCCATTACGAAGCCGGCCGCCTCCACCTCCTTGCGGACGGATGCAGGGTCGATCCGATGTAGCGACTGGGCGTCGCCCGCGCCCGCCCCTGCGGCGGCGGCGTGGTCTACGATGACGTAATACCCACCGGGCTTCAGCCGCTCGTAGACAGCTCGATTGAAGTGGGCAGCCGTCGCGCCCCTTGCCTGGATCAGCGTGGTGTGGAGATCGTGGTAAAACAGGTGCAGCCACAGGACATCCGCTGATTGCGTGGCTTCCGGCATCGAGACGAGGTCCGCCGAGACGGCATCGACGTTCTCTCGGCCCGGCTCCTTCGCAAGTGTCCGCATGAGGCCGACCGGATCGTTCTTGAAGTGGGCGACTTCGGCCGGAACGAAGCTATAGACTCGTCCTTCGGGTCCCACTATGTCGGAGAACAGGCGCGTCCAGTCGCCGTCGCCAGGGTAAACGTCGATGACGGTGGAGCCCGCCTCGACTCGTGCGAACCGGATCAACTCGGATAGCTTGGATTGGTCGTACATCGGTGTCTCCTTTAGGGTTGGGCGTTCGACGAGCGCGCGGCGTGCGAGGGGGACGATCCACAGCTTATCCACCGTCTACCCTGACCCGATGGCCCCAGATGGCCAGCGCTACGCCAGCCCGGATGCGTCCATCTGCGAGGCCCGCGCCAGTGCCTGCGTGTCGATGTACTCCCGGATGTTGGTCAGTCTGCCATCCCGGACCGTGATGGCGAAGATCCAGTCGTCCACAAAGGTCTTGTTCGTAGCTTTGATCTTTCCCTTCGCGAAGCCGAGGACGAGGACCCGGTCTCCTTGCGCCACGAATTCACGGGGTTCCGTGGACGTTTCCATCGACTTTGATGCCGTCTCAAGCAAATCCGCCAGCCCGGCGTGACCGTGGCGCGTGCCGGCCAGCGGCCAGTCCTCGCCCGGAATGATCCACTCGATGTCTTCGGCGACCAGTGCCAGCAGAGCCTCCCTGTCGCCGCCGCCGATCGCGGCGAAGAAGTCCTTCACGGTCTGGATGTTCTTCTCAATGCTCATAGGAATTTCTCCATTTCGCACGGATTGGTTCGCGCTCGATCCGATCCGTGCATCGTTGCCCTGCCGGTTGGCGCGTCGTGTTCATCAGTCGAACTTGACCAAGTCCTTAAAGACCAGTTGACCCCAGCTATTTTCGCGCGCCTGCACAAGCAGCCCACCTTCCGAAAGCCCGCCAAGTTTGATCGGCGCGAAGCCGAGATTTTCCGCGAGCGCACCGACCTCCGCTGCTGCTCCGTCATCGTCGCTCGCCAGGAACACGACTCTCCTGCCACCATGTACGGCTGGATCTTGGTCAAGGACGGCAGCGACCAAATGATTGAAGCCCTTAACCAGTTTTCCACCAGTGAACGCCTGCGCGACAAACTTGGAAGAAGGCTGTCCTCGCAGTTCCTCAGGGGGCACGCCGTAGGCATTGGTCACATCGACGATGGTCTTCCCCTGCCAGTTGGGGAGCGCCTTAGCGACATCCGGGTGTGACGCGAAACGGACAGCCAAAAAGATGATGTCCGCTTTGATCGCTTCCGCCAGTTTTTTGGGGATGATCGTGGGTCCGATCGCGGCCGCATCGGCGGCAAAGCTTTTCGGGTCGCGCGTGGTTGCCACGGACACATCGATGCCTTTGCGGGCAAACGCCTTGGCAAGAGCCTGGCCGATCTTACCGAAGCCGATAATTGCGTAGCTCATAATGCTCCTCCGATCTCAGGTTAGAACTAAAGGCGGCCCCGGACTGGTGAAGCTGGAAGGCCAGCCGCGGGACCGAGCCTTAATTAGACCTGCCCCATACCTCCAGCGACGGCGAGTTCTACGCCGGTGATGTATGAACTTTCTTCGGAGGCGAGAAACGCCACGGCAGCCGCAATTTCTTCGGGTTTGCCTCTGCGTCCGAGCGGAACCTGCGAAGCGAATCCTGCTATCGCTTGTTCGAGCATTTCAGGGGAGATGCCCGCTTTCTCAAGTGCCGGGGTTTCGATTGGTCCGGGGCTTACCGCATTCACGCGAATGTTGCGATCTTTTAGTTCCACGGCCAAGGCACGCAGGAAACTACGCACAGCCGCCTTACTCGCGGCATAGACAGCAAACGTTGGCAATCCCATTACGTTCGCGACCGAAGTGGTTAGGATGATCGAACCTCCATCTTTGAAGAGGGGAATGGCCTTCTGCACTGTGAAGAATGTTCCCTTCGCATTTAAATCGAATGTTTTGTCGAAATGAGCTTCGGTAGCCGCTCCAAGTGGAGCGACTTCACCCCAGCCGGCATTTGCGAAGAGTGCGTCGATGTGCCCGTGTTTCTCTTTCACAACGGCATAGAGCCGGTCCAAATCCTCAAGGCGCGTTATGTCACCCGCGACCGTCGTGACGTTTTTTCCGATAAAGGCTGCGGCCTCTTTCAGCTCTTTTTCCCGTCGACTAGTGATCACGACGTGCGCGCCTTCTTCTACAAAGCGCTTGGCCGTGGCCAAGCCAATCCCGCTGTTGCCACCCGTGATGACTGCTACCTTACCTTCTAGTTTTTTCATGATCATTTTCCTTCGTTGTGTAGGCTGGGCACGGGACCGCGCCAAGGTCAGAGCTGCGCCAGCGCGAAATCTGAAAACGCCGGCTCTTCGTCAAGGAGTTATGTGGGGGAGTGCGCGACCGGGTGGTATTCCTGAATCCCTGACATCGGTTGTGCGTATTTGCACCACTTGCGGGGCAGCTGCCTATTGGACCGATTGGATAGCCCTGCCACCCGCCGCATGGTAATCCATCGACCCGCCCGCGGGCCGCGGCGCTATTCGTCTGCGATCGAGCTGCCGCTGGTCAGTCGCTAAGACGCGCAAGGCCCGCGATTAGCGGTGCATATGCGGAAAGCCTGCGGGACACGAACTCTGTGAAAAGCCTCACTCGCTTGGACTTTCGCGTTTCGCCGTGCGTGAGAAGCCAGAGCGTGCCGTGCTTGTGCAGGACGGTGCCCGGCACTCTTGCCAGCACCGGGTCGGCATCTCCGACGAAGCAAGGAAGCACTGTCATCCCGAGCCCCTGCCGTACCGCTGCGATCTGCGTCCCACCATCCGTGGTCTTGAACGGAACTTCCGCGGTGGGAACCTCACCCTCGCGCGCCCAGTCCGAGATGCCATTCTGGCTTATGACGATCCATCGGATCCTATCAGCCGCTCCCGCGCGCCATGCGGCAACCAGGTCGCGGGACATGTAGACCCCACCGAACAGCTCCGGCCCCTTCAGGCCCTGAAGATTGAGCGGTAACGTGCTGCGATCGTAGACGACGCGGATCGCGACGTCGGCCTCCCGGTTGGTCAGATTCACCAGATCACCGGAGGATAGTATCTCAATCTCGACCTCGGGGTGAAGGCGCGCGAATTCAGCGAAATCCGGCATGAGCAGGTGTGTCGAGAGGGTCGCCGCCAGCGTCACCCGCAGCCGTCCGCGCACGCTCTGGTCGCGACCGAAGACACGCGTCTCCAGCCGGTTCGATGACGTTTCCATCTGTTTCGCAAATTCGAGGATTTCCTCCCCCGCATTGGTCAGACGATAGCCCGACGGCAGCTTCTCGAACATCTGAGCCCCGAGGCGCCCCTCGAGCTGCGCGATGCGTCGCAGCACAGTGGAATGAGTCACTTCAAGCCGCTCAGCCGCCGCCCGAACCGACCCTTCGCGCGCTACGGCCAAGAAATAGCGAACGTCATCCCAATCCGTCATCTGCTCGGCGCCTACTCAATCAAGAGCGATCAGGGATTTTGCCTTGATGCCAAGGGCTGATAGTAGCATCGCCGGTTAAAATTCGCACCACCCTGTTTCATACCGAGCGTTCGGCTCAAAGCCAGCGGCGGCACGCCGAGGAGCATGAAAAACGCAATCGCTGTTATCCGCCCCATAGCGGCGCCTTCGATGACTTAAACCTACCCGCGGTGACATATAGGGCTTCCGATCGATGTGGATCCGAACCTCGTGTGGCTCGTGTGGCTCCACGATCGTTTCGAACCGGTGGACGTTCAGACATTCATCCCGTAGCGACCCATTAAAGGTCTCGATGAACGCATTGTCGGTCGGCTTGCTTGGCCGGGAGAAGTCGATCCTGGCGCCATGATGATACGCCCATGGGTCGCGGGGTCTGGTCCGGTCTCGACTATCTGAAAAAGCGCATTCCGATGGTCGGCGCTTAGCAATGGCGGTTGTCCCGGTGCCTTCTAGTCGATCAGGCCCGCTGGACCCTCGGCGTTGAAGCGGAACGGTATTTCAAGGAATTGCCGCTCGCGCCTGCTAATTTTTAGGTCTTCCCTCAAACAGAGGGAAGTTGGCCAGGTATAATATTTTGCGTGATCTCATTGACGCGGCGAGCGAATAGCCAACGGTTGTCCTCTTTGACGAAAGCGTCTCGGTAAGTTCCCATCGCAGCGATTTTTGGACCATCGGGGGAAGGGATAACAAAAATATAAGTTGACCAAGTTTCGACATGCCCAGGTTCAACTTTCTCGTAGATTAAACTCGTTACCCGATGTTGGCCGCCGCGAAAGCTAGCGTATTTCGGCGAACTAAAATATATGTCAAACGCCTTTCCCAATTCATCGTGCCCTTGAATTGTGCCCCAGCCAGATGGACTTTCCCTGATCCCGTCTTTAGAAAATACTGAAAGAAACTCGCTCTTATCTCCCGTGTCCATGCTGCGATTAAACCGATCCATCGTATCCCGAATAAGCGCCTGGTCCTTGGCACTTAGGCGGTGAACACAAATCGCTCCCATATCGTCCCTCCAATAATGTCTTTATGTCCTATACTACGATTAGATCGGCCCCACTTGGGCGACCATGCAATCGCGCAAGTGCGGCGCGCGCTACACTTTTCCAGTCCAGGCGATTGCGTCACCGGCCAACCCGGCGGCTTCGGCATCCGCCTTTGTTCTATCCCATAGATTACCGACGAAGCGCCTTCCAGTAATACCGTCTGAAGAATTGGAGGCCAACCACACAATGGGAGCGGCCAAGCAGTCCGAGGGACTGAGTTTCTCACGTAGCATGGAGCTAGGTACCATCGCGGTGTCCGAAGGACCGCCGGGACAAAGCACGTTTGCGGTAACACCAGTGCCTGCCAGATCCCCAGCCATAGCTGCGGTCGTAGCTTCAAGGGTGGCCTTTGTCCCACCATAAGGAAAGATGCCTGGGAGGAGCATGCTGCTGAGGCGCGTTGTGACATTCACGATGCGTCCCCAGTTTCGCGAAATCATTTCTGGCGCCACAAGTCGGGCTAAGGCGCAGGCAGCAAACAAATTGACGTCAAACATGCGCCGCATGTCCGCATCTGACACCTCCCAGAAGCGCAGCGGAAACGCGACGTAATCACGCCGGATCGATTCTGGGCCCTGTCCCGCATTGTTAACCAAAACGTCGACCCCGCCGAACCAACGCCTTGCCGACTCGACCAAGCATTCTGCTTCACCGCAATGAGATAGATCGACCCCATACGCCACCGCTCGACCCGACGCTGCGCCACATTCTTCGATGGCGGCGTGCAGTAGACAGATATTTGTCGCGCAGAACACCACCTGCGCACCCGACCGCACCAGCGCCACTGCCATCGCTCGGCCGAGCCCGCGTGACGCCCGTGACGATGATCCGTTTCCCTTTCAAGTCCAAAAAAGTTCCCAATTCTTCAGTCAATTTGGAAAACTAGTGAAGCTCTCTACGAAACTGCGTTGAGCGATTAATGTTCGCGTTTTCCCACAACCTGCTTGCATGGAGAATCCGCTCGGTTCTAAAGCCTAAATTTTGGCGATACTGGGTTCGCTCCACGGGGGTAGAGCGATTCAGCCAATTTTCCGTTCCGCACCCGATTGGCATAAATTCGAATGCGCTTCAGTCGCGGAAATTCTTTGATAGGGGGAACTCCGTTGGGCTGATAGCCCTTCAGAAATGAAAATGTGATTTCGGTTGAATGATTGAGCACGTCCTGAATGGATTTCCCATCGACAACTTTGAGCTTGGAAGCGACATTCGCCAAAAGATGCATCCCTAACCAAGCGTTGACCGTAAAGTCGCTCCGAACCATGTTTGGGGCTGCAAACTTTTCCCACTCCGTCATGTAGTCTTTCGACTCCGGCGAGCCTGGGGCCGGAAACGTTGAGATCAAGGTCAGTTCGTTTCCAGCTTCTCCGAGTGTATCGATCGCAGGCAAGACGGCGATCGCGGTATTGTAGTACGGCACATTGGAACCCGAACCGCGCACGCCGCGAATCAGCCTGCAAACATCGTTCGCGCCGGCAATGGAACATATAGCGGATGCGCCGCTATCAAGGGCGGCTTTGACCTGCGTCGAAATATCCTCCGCACCAGGTTGCAGTGGGATGAAGCGCGCTAGCTTGACCCCCCATGACTCAATGCCGGCAACGAAGTATTTGAGACTTTTCTGGGATGAAGGCCCTTCATAGCCGATCACCGCAACCGACTGATGACCATCCTGCTTAATCTGGTACCCCACCCCGAGGAATCCAACTAATGCTATCGATATGAGTGGATATGCGGCCGGGTCAATAAAATCGGGCGCAGTCAAACCGATAGGTGCGATCGATGGTATGTTGTTTTCTCTGAGAATGTCGTAGCTGGCGTTGTCGAATCCTATGTAATTGCCGACTACTGCCGTGAATCCCTCTTTGACGGCCTTTTTAGCACAAGCTTCGACCGCATGCCTGTCCGCTGACTCGTTGCCCCATTCGGTTAAAATCGGGCGCCCGCCGATTCCTCCCGCCGCATTAATTGCGGCCGCCGCGGCTACGACGGATTCATAGATCTCTGGAAAGTTCACATAATTTGTGCTTCGCGGCGAGATATTCATCACCCTTATGGGCTCAACGTTATCAATGAGTGAAATATCCGCCGCCCTAGTTTTCGAGAAGGAGCCCATTGCGACCTATTGCGCTAGCCAACCGCCATCTACCGGTACCACAGCTCCGGTGATGAATGCGGCACGATCACTACAGAGGAAAAGTACCAGTTCGGCAACGTCTTCAGGCGTGCCGCGCCTCCTCAAAGGAATAAATTTCTCATACGCGAATCCTCCCATGGCTGATAATGTCGAATCGTTCATCGGAGTCTTGATTGGACCCGGACAAACCGCGTTCACCCGAATGCTACCTTCTGCATATTCCAGAGCGGCGGTCTGGGTGAGGCCGATTACTCCATGTTTCGCGGCATTGTAGCCGGCACCTCCAACAACGCCAACCACTCCGGCAATTGAGCTCGTATTGACGATTGCGCCCCCACCTTGCTTAAGCATCTGTCTTAGTTCGTGCTTCATGCATAAAAACACGCCCCTTAGATTTACGCTAATCATCCGGTCAAAGGCGTCGTCCGGCCATTCCACCATTTGTTTGTTACTCGTGCCAAGTTGAGCTGACCCCAGGCCAGCATTGTTGAAAGCATAGTCGAGCCGGTCATACCTGCTCACTGTGGCCGCTATCATCTTCTGAACTTCTTCGCTGTTGGAGACATCGCAAGGTACTGCTATTGCCTCACCCTTGGCGGTCCTTATCGCATCGACTGTCTGACGCGCCGCGTCCTCATTCAAGTCGGCCACCGCGACACGAGCGCCTTCGCGAGCAAAGGCCAAAGCAGCAACATGTCCAATTCCACCGCCGCCGCCTGTCACCAACGCCGTCTTGCCGTTAAGGAATCCTGTCATGTTCGTTTCTCCCTATGCTCAAGGCGCCGCCGAGCCTCTCTCGCGTTGATCCAGAAATTGTCGGCGTTGGCGACAATTCGACTTCTTTCCGCCGGATAGTCGAGGAATACCATCTTTGGGCTCACTATTTTCTTGAGGCGACGAGGATATCGAAACGAATTCGATAGAGCGAAAAAACCAACCTTCGATTGTCGAGAACAAGCGTTACGAATTTTGTGATATTCATACCTGAGCCGATCGGGCCATCCTATTCCCCAGGAATGTATCGTCCCGTCATGTTCAGGAAGGGCATATCTCGCAAAGCCGGTCGGATCAGTGACTTACCTAGGCGGCAACACGGAGAGTACCGTATCTATGAGCGCCATTGCGCGCCCCCGCGCGAGCTTCGAGTCAGCCACTGACGCCATCGAAGCGATCTACGATAAACCCTGGTCTGACGGCCTGCCTGTCTTTCCTCCGATACCCGAGTACGTGGAGCGGACGATCGAGGCCGGCGGGCGCGAAGGCGACGCTGTGCTTGGCCTGCTCAAGGAGCGCGATGTCACACTTTACGTTTGGCAAGCGGCAACCTGTGCAGTGATGGCAGGCTGCAGACCGTCCTATTTTCCCGTGGTGCTTGCGACCTGGGACGCAATGTTCGATCCAAATTTCAATCTAAATACCGTATTGAGTTCGACAGGAGGCGCATCCATAGCAGCGATCGTGTCGGGCCCCTATGCGAGCGAGATCAACATGCGTTCTGGGGGCGGCGTGTTCTCGCCAGGCAATCGGGCCAACGCAACCATTGGACGGGCGATTCGTCTTGGTGCAATGGCGGTATTGCAGGCGATCACGGGCGAGCTCGACGCCAGTTCGTTTGGCCATGCTGGGAAATACACTTTCCATTTCGCCGAGAGCACGCCACCGAAAGGCTGGGCCACTCTCCGCGAGCGCCTCGGCTATAATGCGTTGGATACAACAGTTTCGATATTACCGGCCGAGTCTCCGCGTCAAATTGCGCATCGCTTTCACCCTACCGCCCAAGACATGCTTAACTTAATCGGAGCGACCATGCGGACGCCGGGTGGATGCTGTACCGGCGCCGTGGGCCATTATTTCGTCGTGCTGGGTCCGGAACACACCGGTGTCCTGGTCGACGCGGGCTTGGGGCCCGACGAAATCCGCTACGAGCTATCGCGGACTTCAGCAATATCTCCCGAAGAATTGCGGGCGGCGGGCATTGAGCCTAATGCGCCAGGCACCAGCTATGACGAGATGGACGAACGCGGATATTATTACTCCGCCAAGCCTGAGAACATTCTGGTCGCCACCGCAGGAGGGTATGGCGCTGGATGGTCGGTGGTAATTCCGGCATGGTCAATGAGCTCCGTTTCAAATTCGGTGACACGACCGGTGCGGTTTTCTTCGGTAGGCTAGCGATTTCCGTCTAGCTTCACGTTCGATGGAGTTCTCCGTATCGCGAGTCTCTTTGCGTTGGAGAGAAAAATGGCTTTCGAGATCATATTGCCGGTTGCCGATAGAAATGCCGAAATTCAAGTGCGTACACGGCGGCATGTTTGGAAGGCTTTGCCGGCCAAGCCGGTCATTGGTTTGATTGACAATACTAAGACCTATGCGTCTGATATCCTTGAATTGGTTGCGCGTAAATTAGTCGCGTGTGGTTTTGCCGATTCCTGGTTCACAATCAGAAAGTCGAGTTCAGGTAATACCATGACCGAAGATGATTTGGCTGAGCTGGTGCTTCGCGCCGATATGGTGGTGGCCGGCATCGGAGATTGAGGGGCCTGTTCGTCGTGCAGTTTGCTCGACTCAATAATGGCCTCAGAGTTGGGATTGCCTTCCACGGCTGTGATTACCACACCGTTCCAAACGTTGGCACGTCACGTCACCGCGAAAAAGGGTGTTCCAGATCACAGTTTTCTCGTGATCGAACACCCGATATGGACTCGAGATAAAGGCTGGATGGATACACAGGCCGAGCAATTGATCCAACCTATTCTTAAGATTCTTGGCGGAAGGAACTAAAGGACAAAGACGCTGATGTGACATCGCGGAAGTGGTCCGATTTCTTGGTTCGTTTGCAGTCAGATTTCCCATTTAGTTATGAGGAGATTAGCCATGAAGAAGAGCCGTCCATCCCGTTCGCTGGAGGAAGCAGTATGCGGGGCTGGCCGTGAGTTCGTGGCATGGCTCGGACTTATACCGAAGCAACGATGGAGCTGTGGCGCGCGCGTTTATTTGGCTTCAGCATACGAGGCGACTGCTATCTGCGCACCTTACTGATCCGTGACGACTTCATCGAAAATGGAGGCAATGAGCGTCTCCTTTCGGAGCCGCCTAGATATTTGCTGCCCTCACTCTTTCGTAACCACGCTAGAAATTCTAGGACATTTGCTTTGAACTTCTTGCACCTTGATTCTACATCTTGAACGGCTGTCCCGGAGTCGCGGGATTGGCAACTGACGCACCCGGCACTCTCGCAAAGTCCGAAACGGTCCAGAACGGAGCAACATTTGCAGGACCGTATTTCGTAAAGACGATATCATCTATGACTTGATGGTCTTCTTTTCGAAATCGCGCTCTACCTTTTAGTGTATCAAATTCTACTGTCTCCAACGCGTCAACGACCTTGTCAAGGTCAATGCTTTTCGCCGACCGTATAGCTGCGGCAAACGCGTACACCGGCACGTGACCGTAAGCGACATAACCGTGGGGATAGGGGTCGCCAGTACGCGCCCGATATATTTCTTGCACTTCGCGAGATAGCGCACTGTCCTTGAACGCAAACGGACTCCAAACGCCCAGTGCCCAGTCGACCGGAGGCATATCTCGACCCAAGGCCTTCGGTAGATCGATTTCCAAACCTGAGTCCGAAAATACGCGAATTCTATTGAATAGTCCGAGCTCCTTGGCTTGTTTGAAGAAGGTTATTCCATCAGCGGCATATTGGTCCGTGAACAAACCTTCAACAGGCGACGTCATTAGTGCTTCGATGGCCGGCTTAAAATCCGGGGTGCCATATTTTGTGCGCTCAGGACTGATAATCTTAACATCCTTTCCCAATTTTGACTTATATTCCGCCACTAGTTCACTGGAAAACTGATTCCAGCTTTCAGTTACTTGCGCTAAATCGGGAAAACTTCCCCCCCATGTAAGTACGTCCGGGTATTTTTCCACCATTAATTTCGCGCACGCCTTTAGCCGCATGAATGAATTTGCAAAAGCGGAGAACTGCCTTGGGTGATAGAGTTCGTGCGAGATCTGTAAGTTCGGCGTCGTTTGGAGTACGATCGCGTCAATAGTGTTCATGATCCCGGCTATGGCGAGAGCCTCCGGTCCGACCGTCAATCCAGAGAGAAACCTCACCTGATCGCCAACAAGTTCGCGGACGCCTGCGACCGTTTCAGCTGGGTTACCCTTATCGTCGCGAAACACCAGCTCTACCGGTCTGCCCTCAATTCCTCCCGCTTTATTGATCTGATCGCGGGCGATTTCCGCACCGATTTTTATGGGTGCGCCGACGCTTGCCTGGCCACCGCTCAGTGGCAGGACGTAACCGATGCGCACGCTATCCGCACCCATAGCGGGACGCAAAATTGCTGGGCTCGCAAGGACGGCCGCCGCCCCCGTTCCGACTGCTTTTAATGCCGTCCGTCTCGAAATATTAGCCATTTCGTCCCCCCTTTTTGGTCCTGAGAATTAGTTTGAACGCATATCTGACCCTGTCGCCGCCGCCTCTCGGCTTCCCGCTTTGATATCATCACCATTGCGAACAGGTCGAAGAACGCGCAGACGGCGATCGACGACGCAGTTCGGCAGGCTGATAACAACTAACCAAAGGAGGCAACGTTGAATACCATCGTTTTTGTTTAAGTACCGTTACCGTTTATGCTGGTGTTTCGTGCCCACAATTACTTGAATCTCCGGCCGCTATTCCTTCACTTTCTCGAAGTAAGAAAATCCGTTAACGGCATAGAAATGCCAGCAGTCCCACCGAGTCATTCTTGGACGTGAATCTTGGTGATCCCCGCGCCACTTCGATTGCGTCATCAAGTAGGAAGAGCTCATGTGGGAAAAAGACGCCGCTCATTTCTAGACGATTAATGGGGTTGAGGTCGAGACGCGGGGATAGGGACCATTGTCCAAGAACAAGGCCAGATAGAGGAGAATATTTCGAGAACTTGAGACGTGTGCTTCGCGAATTGCTATGTATCGCGAGTCGAGTTACCATGGCTTGGCATGGCCCAAGTAAGAACGGAAAACGCGATTATGGTTCAACGACGAGAATGAAAAGCAAACATGCTGACCTTGCAAGCATTAAGACTTTTTGTACAGGTTGTTAGAGACGGAAGCTTTACGAAAGCTGGGCGAAGCGTAGGGCTTTCCGCCGCGTCTGTATCTCGTAACGTGTTTGTCTTGGAGGATCATCTCGGCGTAAGGCTAATAAACCGAACCAGTCGAAAACTTAGCTTAACTGAGGCCGGGACTGGCTATTTCGATCAGGTGGAGGCGGTCCTCAGAGAGTTGCAGGACGCTAACGATAAGTTGTCTGAATTGAAATCCGAACCCACGGGCACGTTGCGAATTCACGCACAGATGGGCATTCAATCATTGATCGTCTGCGCGGCGTTACCCAATTTCTTACTGAAATATCCTGCGATCCACGTCGACTTCTTGACTTCGAGCAACGCGGAGATTGATTTAATAGAGCGAAATATCGATGTCGACATCAGACTTGGAAGATTGAAGGACAGTTCACTTGTAGGAAGAGTTTTGCTTCCAAATGAAGCGATAATTGTTGGTGCGCCGGGATACTTTGACGGCCGCCCGTTTCCAAAGCATCCGACTGATCTGTCGGAACACAACTGCCTATTCTGGATATCGGATGCGACCAGGCCAATTTGGCGCTATCGCGAAAAGGATGGTGCGCACGGCGAGGTAAATATTCGCGGAAGCCTTAACTCAGATAACGGTTTTGTTCTCATTGATGCCGCATTACGAGGGATTGGGCTGATATTAGTTTCGCATTTGGCGATTCGTGAACACCTACAGAGTGATCGACTTGTTTGGGTGCTAAGGGACTACCCTATGGCGAGGGTGGATTTCGATATCGGCTTGTACGCGGTGTATCAAAAGGGAAGAAGGCTTTCGGGAAAGTTGGATGCCTTCATCAGCTATTTAGCTGATTTCGCGAAGGGTTTTAGATAGCCTTCCGATCTTTCGATTTCTTAGCTGAGTCGGCGATCTGCTCGATTGCCTGAGGGACGATCTTGGCAGCCGTGAAGAACGCCGGACTCTATGAGTTTCTGAGCGTTTTTCTGCGCGTCCTCGCACGCCGGACGACACATCGCCGCCGGGATGCGAGTGTCGCGCCAGCTAGATACGAGCATTGCTGTCCGGCCGGTCGCAGATTATTGTCTCCGAAAATCGCACCAGCGGATGACCATGGTTTAGGGTAAGGCGACTAGATCATCTGCAACTTCTGCGACGGATCGCGCGGCTTTCCGCATTGTCTGGCATTGCTCACACACTTCGGAGCTGCAAGCTCGAGAGCGCCATCAAAGTCAAGCGCGTTCGCTGCCTATTCGTTCGGATAAACGACATCGACATGTCGTATTTCTGGAATCTCCTTTAGAGCACTTTCCAGCATCGGCACCATCACGTTCTTGGGCACAAGGCATTCGGCACACGCATCACCACCCGCCGTAATTCGCAGCCGCGCAATTCCGTCAGCGAAATCGTCGACCCGAATATCATATCCATCGGCCACCAACCCTTCCCGAAAGCCCGCTAAATGCGTCTCTATTGTTTTCACGAAATTCATATTCCAAACTCCTTTCCTGAGTCTAACTAAGCTAATCCCACGGGGCGATCGACCGGATTAGCGCGAATTCTGAACTGTGAGGTGATCGAGTTCAGATCGAAGAATCTCGACCGATAAGTCGAAGTCCCATGATCTCTCACAGCCTACTAGGCAGCCACAGCGCGACTTCAGGCCATGCAACCAGTACGGCCAGAAGTATGAATATGAGGATGTGGAACGGAATTGTTCCCATCACAACCTCACTCAGCTTGCCCTTCCAAAGACTCTGGATGACAAAAAGATTAATCCCGATCGGCGGAGAAATCATCCCCAGTTCAACAAAGATAACCAGAACTACCCCAAACCAAATCGGATCAATACCGTAATGAGGCAATATAGGGAATAGTAATGGAACAGTAATAACGATCATCCCTATACCCTCAACCAGGCACCCCAATATTGTGTAGAGTGCAAATAACACGGCGAAGAACCCCCATCGACCGAGATCCATCGATATAACTTGGCTTGTTAGGCTCTCAGCCACGCCGCCGAGACTTATCGCGTTGGAATATACGTACGCGGCAAATATTAAGAATAGGATATTACCGGAGACCTGAACGCTACGGCGCAACGCGCCTAGATACACTTTCCAGCGCAATTCACCCCATACGAGAGATAAAGCGATGGCAAAGGTGCATCCGACGGCGGCTGCCTCAGTCGGTGTGGCCCAACCGAGATAAATGCTGCCCAATATTATAATCACAAGGGCAAGAACCGGGACCACATCTGCGAGCGAGCGGACTAAAGCACCAGGCGCGTCTGAGGAATGTTCGCGCGGCACATATTGCGGCTTCAGAAGGGTAATAATCCCGATGTAGCCCATAAACATCGCGGTCAAGAGTAAGCCAGGAGCGATTCCTGCTACAAACAGCTTCGCTACGGAGGTGTCCGTAAACGTACTGTAAATAATTAAGGCAATGCTGGGCGGTAACAGCACACCAAGCGTCCCTCCCGCAGCGAGCGAGCCAGCAGACATCGGTCGATGGTATCCTCGCCGGACCAGTTCCGGTAGCGCGACCGAACCGATCGAAGCAGCTGTAGCAATACTTGAACCACTGCATGCCGCGAAGACGGCACAACCGGCTATATTGGTCTGAAGTAGCCCGCCGGGAACGCGCGCAAAAAAATGCGACAGCCCTCGATAAACTCGGAGCGTCAGTCCACCAGCTTGCAGTATTTCCGCCATAAACAAGAACAATGGAATGGCCGTAAGGGTAAAGCCGTTCATGTTCGCCCAACTGATCAGCCCTAGCGCGTTGAAGGCTGACCACCCCTCTAGCAAAAACATATAAAGCATTGCGGGCAACAAAATCGCAAAAGGCACCGCCATGCCAGCGACGATCAATCCCAGAAATGCCAAAAACGAAAGAGCAAGTCCAAGGTCCGGGCTCATGAAGCCTTACCGGTGCGTGCAAGAATGGCAAAATCCCGACACTGCCTCACGATCGTGCAAATTATCGCGTAGCAAAGCACTAGCAATCCAATCGGCATCGTCGCCCGCGGAATCCAAAGCGGAATCGCCAGCAAACTCATGGATGTGTCGCCATGAATCCAAGACAACCGCTCAAACCGAGCTACAAACCAAAGCAATATCAGACATGCGATGAGGTTCATGATCTCAAAAACAACTCGCGTGACAAGACGCCAACGAGGAGAGAGGCGAGACTGAACAATTTCCACCCTGTGGTACGCGTCAGTCCCTTGGCAGGCCGAAAGACTAAAGAAAAACATCGAAACAAGAAGATAGCCGCCGATTTCTTCATTCAATTGGAACGAAAACGAAAACACCCTACGAGAAATTACCTCGATTAAGGTTAGAAGAAGCGTGGCTACAACCGACGCTTCGCTCAAAACTAGGAAAACACGCTCAATCATACCGACCTTGGGAGTATGAGCGGAAGAGAGGTGGATCTGACTATCCACGTTACGATCTTTATTTTTTCGTATCTATATTAAGTTGGATATTTAGCGGTTGATCGCCGCGCGAATCTTACCCAGAACCTCCTCAGCATCGGGTCCCCGCGCTTTTGCCCAGTCTGCCCAATAGGACGACATATTTTTCTGGTAAAGCGGAATATCTGAGGCCGGCGGATTCACAACTATCAAACCACCCTCCACCATCTTCTGTAGAAGCGCTGCATTCCCATCAACTATTTTTTGGTAGGTATGGGACATCGTTTCCTTGAAAACACGAGCGACGATATTACGATTCTTTGGACTTAGCTTGTTCAGTGCATCGGTGTTCGCTATTATAAAATCATTTCCGGTAAAGTTCAACGGCAGCGCAAATTCATACTTTACTAGGTCCTTGAATACGTAAGCGGTCGACGTTGTCGTTACTATTCCGTCCACGACCCCTCGGTTAATCGCCGGCGCGACTTCACCAAAAGCAAGCGCAACGGGTGTTCCACCGAAGCGCTGGATGATCTCAGAAGTCTCAGGGGAATACGTACGAATTTTGGCCCCCTTGATATCACCAAGAGAGGCGATCTTGGATCGAGAAAAGATGAATGCTGGCGGAAAGTAAAAGGTGGCTATGCGAGTCACGTTGTATTTCTTAAAGGCCGCGTCAACGTAAGGCTCGAGTATGGCGTTCGCCTTATCAGAATCGTCCTGGGATTGGATCAAAGCTGGAAGGCTGGTAACGCCTCCGATGGGAATCGCTCCAGCGTAAAGCTGATCGTCTCCAGCCTGCACGATATTATCACTTACTGCCTGCGCGACATCAGTACCTTGAATTTGCAGCGATCCACCCAGGTGGATGACGATTTTCAGCTCGCCGTTGGTCTCTTTTTCAATCTCTGCGGCAGCCGCGTTCATATCCTTTATTGGATCAGTGGTCGCAGTCGGGCTAGGCGTATAGAAATTCCAGGTCTCTGCTGCGCTCGCATGACTAATCGCCGCGCCAGTTGCGATTACCACCGAGGTGGCGAACGCAAAAACTAGCCTCGTACCCGGGATTAAATATTTCACGGCTCTATCCCTCCCCAGTTCTTGGCGCGAAACGAAACCTCGTTCAGGCGCCCTAGTTCCAAATTGTTTGTTGAGATTCAATTTAAGCTGTGTGTGGACGTCATCGTAGTGGAATAACGCCCACAAACCATCTCGCGTTTTGCAAAGCAGGATTGCGCTCATCGATCAAAACAGCGGAATAGCCGGGACTGGGCGTTTGACAGTTTGACGAACCGATGCAGAACGGAGGCCCAGCGGCGACGCTGATACCAAGAGCGACGTCTATCCGATTTGAAAAATTTAGGGCTTAGTTCAGCGCTCGTGACGTCCCCAATGTTAGTTTAGTCGAGCATTGATTGTCATGCCTTCGGTGGCCAGCCACGCGGCGCACAGGTGAGCCTGCGTGGCCGGCCAGGTGGATGGCCTCTGGGGCGGGTAGGCTGATGGCCAGGCGCCGAGCGCAGACGCAGGGTGCTGTAGTGATGCCGCAAAGTTTCGATCATGATTTTGGCCTCCTGGAGGGTATAAACGATCTCACTGTTTACAAACTGTTAAGAAGTGGCCGCAATTCGTAACTTCTGGCACCCCTATTGATCCGGTCGCTTCCGAAATCGGCCAACCTTGCGCTGTCAGGACATCGACCTGCCTAAGCTTCACTACAAACTCTTCTGATGTGTGTCTCTTCCTTGCCATCGGGCCTCTCGTCCTCTGTCAAAAACATGCCTGAGGGGGCCACTTCAACGCTGACAGATAACTCTGTCATAGGACCTACGGGCGCAATCCTGCTTTACAAAGCGTGCAATGGTGTGTCTGCTGAAGTCCGCTATATTTACAGGTTACCAAACAAACCTTGATCCATTAACAATCGAAATTGACCCCAAGAACTTGAGTCGGAGATTTGTCTCAACGCACCGAGGCTTGCGCGGTAGCCGTCTCAAAAGAGTCCCGCGATTTTATGGTGATTGAACTTTGATGCCCCCACAATCTTCGGTCTTGCACCGTCGGGGCGATTAGTAGCACCTGGTATTGAGCGATAGGCGCTCTTGATTTACATTCGTCCATGAGGAGCAATTGCCATGTTGGGCTTACTATCGGGCAGATCGGCCTTAATCACTGGCGGCGGCGGAGGTCTCGGCCGTGCAACTGCAATTGCATTTGCGCGGGAAGGTGCGCGTCTTGCGATCGGCGACATGGTTGAAGAGGCTGCAGATGAGACTGTTGCCGCCGCTAAGGCCGTCGGCGGCGAAGCGATAGCGATCCGATGCGATGTCTCCAAAAGCGCGGACGTTCAAGCAATGGTCGAAGCCACGATCAAGGCCTATGGAAGAATCGATTGTGCGTTTAACAACGCTGGTATTGGGCCTGCGCAAGTCGGTATGAGCAACAAAAAGATGGCTGACTGGCCCGAAGAGACATTCGACCACTTGATCCGTGTCGACCTGAAAGGCGTATTCCTGTGCATGAAGTACGAGTTGTCTCGCATGACTTCGCAAGGCAGCGGCGTGATCGTCAACACAAGTTCCATCGCCGGTTTGGTCGGTGTTGCCGGCACCACTGCATATAACGCTGCGAAGCACGGAGTAATTGGTCTTACGCAGACTGCCGCCTTAGAATACGCCGAGTCCCGTATCCGGGTAAACGCTGTATGTCCGGGACCAATCAAAACCCCGATGAATGAAGCGTCTGTCAAGCTTCGGGGCAGCGAAGCATACGCAGCCAAGATTCCGATGGGGCGCCGCGGTGATCCTCAAGATGTAGCTGAAATCGTGTTATTCCTTTGCAGCGATCGCGCTTCATTTATTACCGGCGCGGCCATCCCCGTCGACGGTGGATGGCTAGCCCAGTAAAGACCGCCGAGCCGAAGTTGTGAAAGTAACCCTATGATTTCTGATTTAGTCGATGATGAAATCGTGGACGACGACCCCAACGTCGTGCACGGGGTAATCCCGGAGTCGATTAATTCCCCTTCTCTCGACGCCCGATTTGACCCGTACGAGTGTAGAGCTTGGCTGTATACCCGGTGCCGGGGCGATCAGGATCGAGCACCTTAAAGGTTAACCTGCACCAAGCCGTCCCAACAGGTGAATTGTCCTGGATGGTACGATTTATAACAGCGTAAGACACTCGACATCTCAATTGGCACCATCTATCGCGACCTCAAGCCTCAAGCCGAAGGAAAGCCGTATAGGCGCGCGGGATTGTCGACCAAAATTAGACGACGAAGACATGGGTCCGGGAGCCAGCGAGGGATGAGATTGAAGTCGGCGCCGTCATCAATGTTGCTCCAGGGCACCAACGTCTCCTTGCTGGCGGTGACCATGTCTGACAGTGAATGAGCCGGATGTGGCCAGTCGTTACCCCAGACGAGTCGCTCTGGGGCAGCCTCAGCTGCGGCAAGGACTAAATCTTCTACGTCGGCTAAGTCAGATCTCCCCGAGCATCGATGCAGGCCCGACAATTTCATGTATGTATTTCCGCTTCGCAGCAGGCGGAGCAACATATTGAATCCAGGCTGTCCAGGACCTTCTGATGCTTTCGCACCACCCAAATGATCGATGACCAATGGCACGGGGAGATCACACAACTCCCTTTCTTTAGCGAACAGTATTGGTAATTCTCCGTAAATCTGGAGATGCCAGCCCAAAGGCTGAATTTTCAGGGCTAATGGCATCAACCGTTCTGATGCCTCGGGCGAATTTATCACTACCCGCACCCCCCTTACGCCATCGCGATGAAGATTCTCGAGCACCGAATTCGAAACCTCAGGATCGATTACCGCGATCCCCCGAGCACGTCCGCTGAACTTCCGAATCGCGTCGACTAGGCACCGGTTGTCGGTGCCATAAATTACAGACTGTACGACTATCACGCGTTCGAGCATTAGTGCCCCGAGCATAGTCGACAATTCCTCCGCGGTGGCGACGCCGTAGGTTAGAGGTCGTCCGGGAAAAAGCGGGAATTCTGCTCGAGGTCCCATGACATGGACATGGCAGTTGCAGGCACCTTTAAGCACTTCAAAATTGGGCCGGCTAATCGGTTGCGGTGCAATCTCGGTGGTTGTCACCATGGGTACATAGTCCGTCCAAGAAGGGGAGCTTTGGGGGGTATCGATATGGCTCAGTCGACATCCATCGCGGGAACATTATGACGCGGTCCGAAAGAGTGAGAATATCCACAAAATCCGAAACTCTTGATTTCAATATTCGAAAGTCCAGAATGTCGCCCTGTCGCATTTGATCCGCTATTCTCCTTATCCTTATTAGTTCGGGTTCTAGGAAATCTTGTTTCGCCGACTCTTGAATGAACGGGATAAGTCCTGACGAACTCGATGATTGTTCGAGAGCTTCCGCTAGGTCAGGCGGAGAATACAGTGCGTTTTGAACTCCATCCACATAATCCATATACCGACTTGATCCATATGGAGTGTGGTCCGAAAGACCCAACTTGGTCGGTGAAAAGATGTCGAGGGGCCAGCATGACCCTAAATAGATTCTCGCTCCTCGTACCGCAGTTACCTGATAGGCCTGAGGGTTCGGATATATTGCAATCGTGTCAGAGACAGCAAATTGGCGGAGTCACTTTACCCAGAAAGCGTGAACCCCGTGGCGCCAAATTTCGCGCTGCGAAGCTAGGTTCATCGGCAAATCTTAATAACCGGAGATGCTGCGAAGAACCAATGCAACTATCAGCTCAGCTCGTTGTGTTGGCTGTGCCATTTTGCCTAATCCGGGCGGTAGCCACTCCTACCACTTGAGTTCCAACATACCGCGGCCTACGTTTTTTTCAATTACGTCGGAGGATACCATGTATACGACCCTCTCGTTCCCCGCCAATCAATGTAAGTCGCGGAACAATTCGGTAAGAAAGGTAATGAAAGCGTCTAACTTACCAGAAAGATGACGCCTTTTTTGATATACAGCGTACACTCCAAATTCAAACTCTGCCCTCGTAATATCATAATTCTGAAGAACTCTAATTAAACGACCTGAATTTAGATGCTCTAGAACGTCCAGGTGCGCAATTAGAATCAATCCGACCCCTTGAACCGCCGAGTCGATGAGCACGAGGCCATTATCCGTGCTAAAGTTACCATTGATTTTTACCTCACCAATTGCGCCATTCTTATCGCGATATCGCCAAACAGGCTTACTTGCACCGCTGGAGTAATATATGCAGTTGTGCTTGACCAGATCGTCTGGATGCGTAGGTATTTCATATTCATAAAAGTAAGCTTCGCTTCCAACAACGATTCTATCGCTAGGGGCTAATAATTTACCAATAAAAGTACTGTCTTTTAACTTTCCTATTCTTATATCGACGTCAATATTTAAGTCTATAATATCTATAGTATCGTTATTCGATGTAATAAATTCTACCCGTAAATCTGGATATTGCTTTAAGAATTTTGGCAGTGCCGGCCCGACGATCAAGGTCCCAATGCCCGTTCGAGCGTGAACGCGCAAGGTGCCGCGAGGTTCGGACCCAAGAATAGTAAGTTGCTCGTTAGCATCCTGTAAATCCCCGAGTATAGCCTCAACGCGTTGATAATACGTGGTTCCGGCTTCTGTCAGGCTAAGCTTCCGACTGCTTCGGTTTAAGAGCCTTACCCCAAGATACTCCTCCAGGTCATTAATACTTCTCGACACGGAGGCGGCCGACAAACCGACACTTCGTCCGGCGCCCGAAAAACTAGCGTCCTTAACTACGCGAACGAATAAACGCAACGATTGCAGTGTTAGCATCGCGAGTTCGCTTGCCCTCCAGATATAATTTCTACCGTCACTTACTGTCTGAGCCCTGTTGCCATATCCTCGGCACGAAAAGTTACAGTGATCGCGAGGCGCATGGCCACCGTTTCAAATTACAGCTGCGCTTCGGCGGACAAGAGCTCAATCGCGCATTTCCTCTTAATTCATATTCTGACACAGCCTTCGGTGCCTCGCGCGCGCCGCGGCGCTGTACCACCGATTCGAATCGACTCAATATCCAACTCAAGCGAAGACCAGGCAGCTGGTTGGTTGTTTGAATAAAGTGGAGGCGTCAATGTCCCCCCACCGGACCGAATACCCCCATATTTTGCAACGATCATACTCTCAAAATGGCGGTGTTCAACGTGGTTTGCTTCCGCTATTTATCGAAGAACGTTTAGAACGCAATTGGGTCGGGAACGAGACACGCGGTATTGGCGCGATCACCGTGGCGCGAAATACACGAAATGCCGAGCTTCGGTTCGCTAGACCGAGTTCATGTCGCTCTTAGCGTACTAAGTCTAGCAGCTACTTATTTCGCCGCATGATATTGGGAGACTATGGCTGTTACTCAAATATTTATGGGTACCGACATGATTGAAAATTCGCAACTGCAGCAACTCATTGACCGCATGGATCTCGCTGACCTGCTTACGAGGTATGTCCAAGTCATCGATTTTGGCGAGACAGTTGAGGAGATTCTCAGCGTATTCACTGATGATGCAGCCATTGAGGGCACGTTTCGAGGAAAGGACCAGGGGCGGGCGGCGCTCGAAGCCTACGCTCGAAGCATCTTGGAAATGAGAAAGACGGTCGCGTATCGCCATAATATCACAAACGTTATCGTAACGATTGATGGTGATTCTGCCACCATAACGTCCTTTTTCATCCTTACCTACCGTTACGGATACTACGGGGGTGAAGTTCAAATGACACGGCAATATATGGGGGACTATTGGTGTCGAGCCGTCCGCATAAATGGCCGATGGTTGCTCGCACACCGGATCGTAAAGGTCGACCCAAGTTGATCACATTTCGTGGAGAAAATTGAGCGATGATAAAGATTTCCACGTCAAACGCCGGATCAGCGGTGCGTGAAGTCACTGCTAAAGAAGTCCGCCTATTTCGCGAAAATGGCTGGGTTCGGCTTTATGAATATGTGCGGCCCGATGTAGTTGAACAGATGCTGGCGCGAGCTAAAGAGTTGCTTGGTGAGAATGGCGATAAGCACGAATCGAGACCGGGCGTGGATATTGGGCTCGCCTGGTGGAATGACTACAACGCCCCTGCGCGGGAAGGTCTCGAGCCATTCTGCTCATTTAGCCAGTCGGCCGCCATGGGACGCAACGCCTCGCTTTTCACGGAAAGGAATATTCCCATCCGCCACTTCAGCGACCAGGTGGGAGTAAAGCTGCCGACATCGGCGTCGCGGAAGAACGTTCCCACTGGTGTACATCAGGACTATGCCACCGGGCACTGGGACCGAGTTGGCAATACGACCTTCTGGATTGCACTTGAAGACATGCCGCCCGAGCGCGGCGTGGTTCAATTTTACAATGGATCGCAGAAGGAAGGCCCCCTTGGATATCGGGCCGGCGGAACCAACGGTCCCGATGTACTCCTAGAGACATACCCTTGGATTGAGAAACGGTATTCGCTTTCCCCAGCCATTCCGATGCGTGCTGGAGACGCGACGTGCCATAGCGCCTTGGTGGTGCATAGGGCTCCAGCGAACACGACTGATCGGCCTCGGTGGCAGTATATTACGCAGTATTTTCCTGCGGATTCCCGGTGGACAGGTGCACCGGTGCCGGGAGGCTATCTCGGAGGATTGACGGAACGTGGTCAGATATTCGCCGATCCGCTGTGGCCGATTGTCTACTCTCCGGGAGAGGGCGACGTCTGAATGAGACGACCGCAATCGCGCCGAACTAGGAAATGCTGGCGGCTATTCTGGCGCTGTCAAATTTCGCTCCTTTCCTCCCCTTCAAGTTCAGATCCTACCTATATTTGATGATCACCCTCTTTCAACTTCTTCCCGAGCCCCTTGCACGCAGTGCGCTGAATTTGTAATGACTGTAGATAACACACTTACGCCTTGTCGCATCCTTGAATGGGCTCTTTCTCACCACTCGGGGAAAATCGCCGTGGTGGAGGGATATCGTCGTCTGACCTACGCGCAATTTGGTGAGCGTGTGTTTCGGCTCGCTGGAGCGCTCCGCAAGAGCAACGTATGCGTGGGTGACCGAGTTGCTTATCTCGGCTATAACTCAGTTGCACTCCTCGACCTCTATCTTGCGGTGCCAAGGATTGGCGCCGTGCTAGTACCTCTTAATTTTAGACTCGGACGATCTGATCTTGATTACATCCTGGGGGACTGCAGTCCGTCGGTAATAGTCTGCGATCACGGTCTGCTTGGCCTAGTTGCCGGCTTAACGGGCGGGATGAAGGTTGTCGTGTTGGATGGAACGGACGGCGATTATGAGAGCTGGATAGGCGAAAGCCATCCACTCGTCTCTCGAGAACCGGTACCGGAAAGCTCACCGTGCGAGTTGTTCTACACATCGGGGACCACAGCGAGGCCAAAGGGTGTAGAGCTTTCTCATCGGGCGCTCTACCTGCACAGCCTCAATGCCCGAGTGGGGTTGGATTACATCGATGGCGACGTGCAGCTGCACACAATTCCGCTATTTCACGTTAATGGGTGGGGAACACCTCAGATCCTCCCACTTATCGGCGGCACGCAGGTCTTGATCGATAAATTTGAGCCGGCGCTCGTCGCGTCGCTCTTGTTGGATGAAAAGATCACGGTAATGTTTTTGGTGCCTACGATGCTCATCTCTCTGCTTGAGTATTTTGGGCCAGACCGGCGGCCATCACCGTTTCTTCGGCACGTCTTCGTGGGCGGAGCCGCCATGTCTGAGGCATTGGCAAACAGAGCCTCCGACGTGCTCGGGTGCGCAATAAGAGCTGGGTACGGAATGACGGAGACCGGTCCCGTGCTTACAGCCGGCGAGGTAAGTCCCCAGCCTGCCCGCATGACTCGGGCTGGAAGGGCAATTCCGGGCGTGGATTTAATCGTCGCGGATGCGAACTACCGACCCGTCGCTAGGGACGACGCGACAGTTGGTGAAATTCTCGTTAGGTCTGACCACGCGCTCACTCGTTATTCGAACGCCTCCATGGGTGACCTCGTCAAAGATGGATGGATACATACCGGGGATTTGGCAACATGGGACGAAACCGGCTCCGTCCGTATCGTTGACCGCGCCAAGGACATGATTATCTCGGGGGGCGAAAACATCTCGTCGGTCGAAGTCGAAGCGGCGCTTACCGCTCACCCCGATATCTTTGAGGTAGCGGTTGTCGGCTGTCCGGACAAGAAGTGGGGGGAGATTGTTGTCGCGTTCCTGGTCTTGCGTAGCGAGACGACTTTGCCAGCCGACTTACTTGACGAGTTTTTGTGCTCTCGAATTGCGCCATTCAAGAGGCCGCGTGCATACCATTTCGTGTCCGAGCTGCCTAAGGGTGGTACCGGGAAAGTGCAGAAAAAACTCCTCCGAGACCAATTGGCGGTCTAGTGATCATGTAATCTCGGGTGGCCAGCGGACGACATTCATACGTTTGGGATTGCTTTATGGCAGCGCGGGGCAACCGCTGAGACTTTAATCGAGAACTCGTTGTTTGGTGTTATCAGAATATTATGTAAGGGACTCTCATGCGCGCACATGGCACCGTTACAGCCAAACTTCACAATTATCTTCTCCCCCTTACCACACCGTTTACACCAGACCTGAAGGTGGATCACGACGCCGCGCGCCACAATGTCAGGCACACACTCAAGATTCCGGGCTGCGGAGGACTCTATTTCGGCTCCGTCTATCAAGAGTTTTGGACGCTGACAACTGCCGAGCGCATTCGTTTACTTGAAGTCGTCGCTGACGAGCTTAATGGCAGAGCCCCTCTCATAGCGGGCGTTTCATCAACGTCGCTTGAGCAAAGTGTTGAACTTGCTTTGGCCGCCGTAGAAGCGGGCGCCGACATTCTGATGGCTTGGCCGCCTATTTGGGGTCCTCGCGATCGGAAAAGTGTGAGACGCTTCTATCTTCAATTCGCCGCACGCGTTTCGCATCCGATGTTTATCTACAGCACGACATTGAGTGAACTCGGTTTCTACCTTGATCCATCCTCTATTAAAGAGTTGGTTGCGGAAATTCCTGACATTTGTGGCGTGAAGGATGGATCTGGAAGCGTCACAACCTTCCTTTCTCTCACTGCGGAATTGGGAGATCGCGTTGTAGTGGGAACCCCATTCGAGGAGTATTGGGGATTGGCTCGTCAAGCATATCCAGACAAAAGTGCCGACTTCCTGCTAGGTGCTTCGCGTCCGATGTACATGCAGAGTGCCAGCAAGCCGTTCCTATTTTCCGGGCTGAACCTCCTACGTGCCGGAAAGGTCGAGCTGGCGTTTAAAGAGCTCGATAAAGTGTCCGAGATTGTCAGCATGCAAATGGAAAGCTTCAGGCATGGCGAGCACCCAATTGCGCTTGCCAAGTACGCGTGCAGCCTATTAGGCCAGAAGGGGGAAGATGTGCGGCCTCCGACGCCTCAATTGTCAGAAGGGGGTATGGCTGGAATTCGCGCACTGCTTTTAAAGCTCAAGCTTATTTGATTTGATTTGCAGCGGGGAAAACTAAGCGCTCTGCCGTTTCGAGATGCCTTGCCGCTCCAACGCCGACTCGAGCACCTCGTAATAGTGCCATCCGTTGATCCTTACCCGTCCTAGGAGCAGGGTTGGCGTCGATGTGATCTGAAATTCCCGAGCCTGGATCAACGCGTGGATCGCGTGAGGAAGGTGGCGCCGCTCTCTGAGATCACGGCCGAGTTCCTCGGCGTCAAGCCCGGCCATCTCGCCAGCGCGCTGTAGGTTGGAGATTTGGCCGATGTCCACGGACTTCTCCCAGAGCAACGAGAATACGGCCGACTTAAATGGCATCGACCGGTCGCGTTCGGCGGCGAATTCCAACGCTTCGAAAGCTGGCAGACTGCAATAGAGCCGGTCGGGAAATCTAATCCGCGCCGCTTGTTCTGGCGCCATTTCCTTAAGCCAGGCAACGGTCGCCGAGCGGCGCTCTTGAGTGGCCGGCAACTGCTCAACGGGTGTCCCATCGAGGGGCGTTTCGGGATGAAGCCAGTAAGGACGCCACATCACCCGAACATTGTATTCAGAGACCAGCCGGTCCATCTGATCAACCGCTAGATAACTGTAGGGACAGACAAAATCCGCAAATACCGCTACCAGTAGAGGTTCCATTTTTTCTTGTGATATTGCGTGGACAGGTTCATCGGCAATGACGAGAGTCATAGGTCCTCCCTTTCAGATCGCCATCGCCATGGCTTCTTCAGCTGCTACAGCGAGGCCTTCGCCATTCAATCCGCCCTCTTCGGCATCGGCGTCAAAAGTCAGCACCACAATCACCGCGCCATCGGAGCGAGCCACCATGGGCTCGGCAACTTCCACGCCGCGCACAAATCGCAAACCCGGCGTACGCAACTCGCGGCCCGAGCAGGTCACTGAACCTTTCAATACCACCTCGTACCGACCGAACGCGGATTGCTCGACGGGAGTCAATGAGCCGGGGGATAGGCTGAAAGCGTCAGCACCGGGTCCCTCCGCTCGCGGCATCACCATCTGAACCTCAACATCATGCGAATCCGCACCTGTGGTCCACCGATTCTCGTTTATCGCTCCAACTAGAAGGCGTCCGGCAAGGTTGATCTGACGGCGTGCGGCAATATGCGCCATCGAAATCAAGCCGCCCCGTTTCGGATGTAGCACGAGCATGTCATGCCCTGGGCTTACTGAAAACGGGCCATAAGGCGTATTGTGATCGGTATAATGAATTGAAACCGGCAGCAGATTTAAGCTTCTCCTCGGCATTTGCATGCAACCAGAGAGTAACAGCTGGAACTGCGAAGTCAGATGCATATGCGCGTATACGGAAGGGCAGGGGTCAAAACGGAACCGGATTGCCTCCGGCCCCCCGTTAGCACCGTCAAGTAAAACTTGGTAGGAAAAGGACAGACCTTCCGTCTCGCCTTTTTTCCAGGCGATAAGCGCTGGATCGATCACGTACTCTTCGCGCATTTTCACTCCTGCCCTAACGAAGCCGGTCTATTCCGAGCGATTCAATGCGCTCCACCCTCCTCCTGCCCCCTGCACTCAGGCATAAACGTCTATTTAGGTCGCCGAGCGCATGTCAGTTCCTGCCTCCAATCAGCTTAAGCAGCGGGTCTATTAATTTACCGACTTGCGCATCAATCCACTCCTGGTCGCGAGTCCAGATTGGGTGCTCCAGCACCAAAACGGGATGGTCAGGGTGACCCAAATTCTTACTGGTAATGCGCGCCAAGGTTTGAAACGGCGTGGATATCACCAGCGCCGAAGGCAAACCCAATTCCGACATCGATATGGAGTCAAACAAACTGTTCGACGTACAGGCCCCTCAGTCTCCGACGCCGGCCACCACCATGTCAGCGCCCCGGGCGAGCAATTCAGTACGGTCGCTATCCGTCATACCTATGCCAGCATTTGGCTTTCTAATCATAAACCAGGATTCGACAACACCACGAGCGACCAAATTCCGCCCTATTGACTCCAGAATATCCGAGGCGCGGGTCTTTGAATTGTCGATGAAGCCCACAACGGGCATCGACGGCAACGCCTTCCACACGCGCCGCTTCTCGGGTACGGGGATGGCCGCTTTAACACTGGGAAGTGGCAATATGATTTCAATAGCCATTTTTCCTCCAACGCACCTGTCTCCAGCAGACAACGCAATAAACATGATTTTGACGCGACATACCTCTTGCGCGCTAAAGTGGCAACTGCACCGGCCAGGTTACCGAGTCCGAAATTGTGCACATGGACCACGAAGGAACCACCATCGACCATCCCGCACCTTGTCCTCCCGCGGTGGTGACAAGGATGTTCTCGGGTTTAGCGGAGTAATGATACCCGCGCTCATCTCTTTCTTCGCTAAAATGCGTACCTGGCGTTTCAGGTTCAATGCCTGCCGCCCTCAACTCGTCTGGAGAAATTGCAGAAGTGCGAGACAGTTCGTACTGAATTTCATCCAGCCCAAGGCCACCTTCAAACAGCACGCCGGCATGCTCGGGGCCAAGCAAGACGAAATAAGGGGATATAGATCCGGTGCAGCACCCGCCCGCCATCTTCATTGTCGATCCAATTAAATTCAGCAATCCCTGCGCTGTTGGATTAAAGCGATGTGCTACCTGCCGTGGCGCTTCGGACGACAGAATCGAAACCGTCGTGTCCGACAAGCTGTAGCCGAGCCGCTCGCGGAGGGTGGCCCAACCGTAAGGCGGTGTGCTCTCAGCGAAATGAAACGTGTATTTCCCGGCATGGCCGAATGAGCTGGCGTCGAGTTCGCCTACGATCGCCTTTAAGGCCGTAAGTGCGCCCAACCGGATCGCGCGTCCGATTGTCGCGTTAGCGCGATTGCCCGGACTGAACAGGCCCAAGCCCGAGCGCATCCCTATTTTTTCGGCATAAGGGCCTGATACTAGGGCAGCAATCGAAGCGCCGCCGGTTGAACTTAGCACCGTATTGATATTGAAGGCCGGCTGAAACATCGCGTCCCAAGTCGCCAACACCACTGGAAAATAGGATGGCAGGCAACCCGCCATCACTGCGCAGGTCGCGGCCTGCCATACATACAGGGTAAGGTCGCGTGCTTTGATCGTGCCGAGTGCATTATCGCCCTCACGCCCGCCAGCCTCGATCATCTCCTCAACGCGATCAGGTGTAGGGGGCACTACGGGCAGGCCATCCGACCAAGGCTGATTGAAGATAGATTCGACGGCGTCGAACGTAGATTCGAAGAGTTCACGCGGACCCGGGATCGCGGTCATGGATTGACCGTCTTCGGCTTGCACGGACTGCTCGCTGCCGGCAGATCTGGGAAGTCTGAAATCAAAACGCTAGCCTCCCCTGCGTCCCTCCGAACTATCGCCTGCCACCTAGTTGACGTTGTCGACATTACGGATCACCAAGAGACAGTTCAGAAGGATGTGGTGCGTGAAAATCCCCATCCAGGAGCCTTGGGCCAAACCTAGCCGTTACCGACATATTAAATGGCCTCGGCGAGACCTGAGTATAGCGGTATGACGCTACTGAATCATCATGCGTTTTGGTAAAGGTAGATTGCGTTCACCGTTCAAATGAACACCGGTGTGCGTTAACTGCGTCTTCTCACGATCGCGCAAAGAATGTCGACATTTCAAGGCAAGTCTTTGCCGCCTCTCCACGAGTCTGGGCGTGGGAGGAAGCGGCGTTTCCGTCGAGCGACCGCTTGTAGACGCCCTGAAGGATGGCGGCGAAGCGATAGAAGGAAAAGGCGAGAAAAAAGGAATGATCCGGCATGTCGTCGAGGCCGCGCGCGGACGCGTAGCGCTCGATGAACCGGGCCTCGTCGGGAATTCCGAGCCGGTGGAGATCGAGATCGGCCAGGCCGGATAAAATATCGTGCGGCAGATGATACCACATGCAGCAATAGGCCAGGTCGGCATGCGGCTCGCCGATCGCGCACAATTCCCAATCGAGGACGGCGGCAACCGATGAATCGCTTAGGATCAGGTTCTCGATCCGATAATCGCCGTGAACGATGGTCTGGGTTTCGGACCCCGGCTTATGCTCATTGAGCCATGCCGCAACCCTCTCAATTCGATCATCGGGCTCGGTTTGAGACGCCAGGTATTGACTTAGCCAAATCCGGATTTGGCGGCCGATATAGTCGGGCCTGCCGTGCACGCTGGCGGCCACCAGAACGGACGGATCGATCCGATGCAATTGCGCCAGCGTATCCGCCATCGCGTCGTAGATGGCGGATCTCATCTGCGGAGTTTTCCCGGGAAGAGCCGGGTCGGAATGCACGGTTCCGGGCACGAACTCCATCAAGAAGAAGGACGTCCCCACAGGGTTGGGCGCCACGGAAGCTAGGATGGTCCGGGGCACGGGAAAGCCGGTTTCGGACACTGCGCGGATTATATCGTGTTCGCGGACGACATCATGCGCCTTGGGAAGCAGATCGCCATAAGGCTGCTTGCGCAGAATTAGCATCCGGTCTTGGATTTTCGTCAGATAGGTCGGGTTGGATTGTCCGGCATTGAATTGCCGTACGATCTCGATTCCTCCTCCCGTTTCGATTCCGGATTTCGCCAGGAATTCGGCCAATGCGGGCAGCGCTTCGGTCAACCGGTCACGATCGGTCACGGCACGGCCCACCGCTAAACTCGCTCGAAAATGGCGGCGATGCCCTGGCCGCCGCCGATGCACATCGTGACCAGGGCATAGGTACCCTTGACTCGATGGAGTTCGTGAATCGCCTTGACGACATTGATGGCGCCGGTCGCTCCAACCGGGTGGCCAAGCGATATGCCGCTGCCATTGGGGTTCACTTTCTCAGGATCGAAGTCCAATTCCTGAGCAACCGCACAAGCCTGTGCCGCGAACGCTTCGTTCGATTCGATCACAGACATGTCGGCGACCTTAAGGCCAGCTTTTTTCATTGCGTTATGGGTCGCCGGGACCGGGCCCATTCCCATATAATCTGGCTCGACACCGGCATGACCATATGCCACCAGGCGTGCAAGCGGCCGCGCTCCCGAACGCTTTATCGAAGCCCCGCTAGCGAGAACGACGGCCGCCGCTCCATCATTGAGACCCGAGGCATTGCCCGCGGTTACTGATCCGCCGTCCTTCTTAAAGAAGGGCCGAAGCTTTTCGAGATCGGCTAGGGTTACGTCGTGCCGGACGTGTTCATCTTCCTCAAAGTATGCAGGGCCTTTACGTGTCTTGACCTCGATGGGCAGAATCTGGTCCTTGAATCGTCCTTCACGGATGGCATGGGAGGCGCGGCGGTGACTTTCCAATGCCAGTACATCCTGGGTTGCCCGCGAAACCTGATAGCGCTCGGCGACATTTTCCGCTGTCACTCCCATCAGCATATTGCTGAACGGATCTCGCAACGCGCCGTCCAACACATCGACCATGCTGGAATCGCCCATCCGTGCGCCCCACCGCATTGACGGTGAGAGGTAAGGGGCTCGGCTCATGCTCTCTGATCCGCCGCCGATTGCGACGTCGACATCGCCGAGAAGAATCGCCTGAGCTGCGGACACAACTGCTTGCAATCCGGAACCGCAGAGCCGGTTTACCGTCATTGCCGGCGCGTGAATCGGGACCCCGCCATTGATCGAAGCAACTCGCGCAACGTAGGCATCCTTGGGCTCTGTCTGGATCACTTGGCCCCAGACCACATATTGAACCTGGTCGGGAGCGAAGCCGCTGCGGGAAATGGCGCCGGACACCAATTTAGCGCCGAGTTCGGTCGGCGGTATGTCCTTAAGCGCGCCCCCGTAAGTCCCAATGGCCGAGCGGAGACCTGAAGTGACGAAAACATCTGTCATGGCACCACCTGTTCTGGATCGAAGCTTCTGAAGCTCGGCTCAAAACGCATCGGCCGGCATAGCCCGCGCGACGTCGTTCAGAGACCGCACTAAGTCGAGTTGGGGGTATATTTTCGGAAGCTCCACTTCAATGAAATAGCGACACGTTAGAAGGCGGGCGGTCCGAGCGGGTGAATCCCGATCGGTCACCTTGAGCAGCGTCGCCGTTTGATCGAGCCAAAGCCACGCGACGACGACATGCCCAAAGGCCGACAGGAAGGAAGATGCGTGGTCCATGCCGCGGCTGGTATCGTTGAGATTAACCAGATCGCTCACGGTCGCGCTGGTCGCGGCCCATGCCTGTCGAAGGATGCGACAATAATCCTCAAGTTCATCGAACAGGCCGGCTCGCTCGATGGTGGCCATAATCCGTTGCCCTAAGCTTTGGATCGCTGTGCCGCGATCGCGGATTATTTTCCGTCCGACGAGATCGATAGCCTGAATCCCGTTGGTGCCCTCGTGGATGGGATTGAGACGGTTGTCGCGGTAGAGTTGTTCGACGTCGAAATCGCGCGTGTAGCCATATCCGCCATGAACTTGGATGGCGAGATCATTGGCGGCGAGGCCAAACTCAGAGGGCCAACTTTTGGCGACCGGGGTCAGTAAATCGAGCAGAATCGTCGCATCCGCCCGTTCGGCCTCGTCCTCCGAAAAGCCATCGTCGACCAGTCGTGCGCAATAAAGGATCAGCGCCAAAGCCCCTTCAGCGTATGCCCTCTGTCTCAGGAGCATGTGCTTGACGTCGGCATGCTCGATAATGGCGACCTGCGGTGAGGCGCTGTTCTTACCCGAAATGGAGGCGAGCCGTCCCTGGGGCCGCTCGCGCGCATAATCGACCGAATGGCGGTATCCGCGTAGTGCCAGTGCGGTGGCACCGAGGCCTATGGCGATACGCGCTTCATTCATCATATGGAACATGATGGCGAGACCCTGTCCGACTTGGCCGACCAGGTACCCAACAGCACCGTCTCGCCCGACTGGACTGTGCTTCGAACCTTCGCCAAAATTAAGCGCGCAATTAGAGATGCCGCGATAGCCCATCTTGTGATTGAGGCCAGCGACGACGACATCGTTCATTTCGCCGGGCTCGCCCGTTTCGAGCAGAAGCCGCTTGGGGACGACGAAAAGGGAAATGCCGCCCATGCCAGGGAGCAAGCGCCCTTCTTCACCCGGAACCTTAGCCAGCACAAGATGCACGATATTCTCACAGGCATCGTGGTCACCGCCGGAAATCCACATCTTGCGACCAAACACACGGTAGTTCGGTCCCAGTGAATCATGGCCATCGATAACGGCCCGCGTCGTGATATCGGACAGCGATGAGCCAGCTTGTGGTTCGGAAAGGCACATCGTACCGAACCAGCGGCCGTCGATTTGCGGTCGCGCGAAAGCCCACTTCTGCGCCTCGGTGCCAAATCGTGCGATTACGCGTGCGTTCGCGCAGGTCAGCATGGGAAAAGCCGCGGTGGCGATGTTCGCGGCCATGAAATGTGCCATCGCCGCCGTTTGAATCACGTTTGGAAGTTGGAGGCCGCCTAGGTCAGACTCGAAGGTTGCTCCGAAAAATCCAGCCTCGGCAAAGGCAGCGAGCGCCGTCTTAATCTCTGGCAAGACATGAACGCCGCTAGCATCGATATAAGGCTCTTCACGATCGGATTTCTTATAGTGGGTTGCGAACTCGGACGCAGCGATTTTTGCGCTTAGTTCGAGGATCGAATCGAAGGTTTCAGGCGAATGGTCTTTGTAGCGTGCATAGCGTGTCAGTTCTTCGACCTTCAGCCAGTCATAGAGAAGAAAATCGAGCGTTTGGTGGTCAATGAACGACACTTGCGCTTCCTTCTTCGCTCAAGAACACACCGAGCAATTCGGCGATCTTGCGTTCAGATCACGGATACCCCGCCATCAACACAGATGACTTGCCCGGTGATGTGACTCGACGCATCGGAAGCCAGCAGAAGAGCGGCGCCTTTGAGATCAGACGGTCCTCCCAGCTTTCCCAACGGGGTCTTCTTAACAAGGAGCGCTTCGTGCTCATTGAGCGTGCCCTGAGTCATCTTTGACCAAAAATAGCCGGGAGCCAGAGCATTCACCGTGATGCCGTAGCGACCCCATTCAGCGGCCAGGGCACGGGTAAAGCTAATTAGGCCGCCTTTCGTCGTGTTGTAGGCCAGCGTCGCCTGCATTGCTGGATCATTCCCGACTAATCCGGAAACCGACGCGACATTGACTATCCGTCCACGCCGCTTCGGAATCATCCAACGCTTTCCCACGGCCTGAGTCAGCAGGAATGCGCCGGTGAGATTGACATCGACAACCTTCCGCCAGGAGTCGAGGGGATGATCAACCGTCGGCGCGCCCCAAGTGATCCCCGCGTTGTTCACGAGAATCTCTACAGAGCCTATGGTGGATTCGAGCCGATCGACCGAATTTTTAATATCCTCAGCTTGGCTCAGATCACAGACGAGTGCGGTTGCATTAATCCCGAGTGACGAGAGGTGGGCCACGGCTTCGTCAAGTTCACGGGCCTTGCGTGCCGTGATGACGATCCGCGCGCCAAATTCGCCTAACGCCTCGGCGATCTGAAGGCCCAGACCCCGCGATCCACCGGTGATCAGCGCGGTCCTACCTGTAAGATCAAAAAGTTTATGCAGTTCGCCAATTGCGCTGGATGAAGCTGACTCGGTCATGACGGGCGAGTCTTTCGGTCTAGGTTAAGACTTTCGAAGGATCTCGACGTTCTCGCCATCTCGGCTAACAGCGGCGCCGGGTCCCAGTTGGAATCGCTGTTTTTTCTCAGCTCGACGATTTCATCGTAGATTTTCCCGATCCCGACGATGTCCGCATAAAACATGGGGCCGCCGAGCCAAGTCGGGAAACCCATGCCGTTCACGTAACAAAGGTCGATATCGCTTGGCCGTTCGACGATGCTCTCGGCAACAACGCGGGCACCCTCGTTGATGAGAGCATAAATGCAGCGTTTGACGATTTCATCGAATGAGATCTCGCGGCGCGTAATACCCAATCTGCGTGACTCGTCTTCGATCATCTGATGGACCTCCGGGTCCGGGTCCTTCGTGCGCCCGTCGGCGGAATAGCGGTACCAACCGGCGCCGGTCTTGATTCCCAGCCGTCCGCGTTCGACCAGCAAGTCGCCAAGTCGCGAATATCGCGTATTTGCCGGCCAATCCTTCAGTTGCCGTCGCCGCACGTAATGAGCGACATCTTGGCCTGCCATGTCCAGCATTGCACAGGGTCCCATGGCCAAGCCAAAATCCGTTAGCGCCCGATCGATATCCTGCGGCAGCGCACCTTCCTCCATGAGGATATCCGCTTGCCGCAAATAGGGATAAAGTAGGCGATTCGCGCAGAAACCGTCGCAGACCCCAACAAC
>Ga0206992_1003_pt1 | contig 65672 bp, 67 predicted proteins | sample Alteio_BWMinCont_6_FD_153267 | JGI IMG/M metagenome (GOLD analysis project Ga0206992, IMG submission 153267) | Enriched cells from forest soil in Barre Woods Harvard Forest LTER site, Petersham, Massachusetts, United States -... | ecosystem: Environmental > Terrestrial > Soil > Temperate forest >... | reverse complement strand
TCACCCGCGACGAATCCGGCCAAATCTACCAGCGTGCCTATGGCGGCCAGTCCGTCGATTATGGCAAAGGCGGCACCGCCTATCGTGCCTGCGCTGTCGCCGACCGCACGGGCCACTCTCTCCTGCACACGCTCTACAGCCACGCCATGCGCCACGATGTCGAATTCTTCATCGAATATATGGCGCTGGATTTAATTTTCGACGATGAAAAAACCTGCTGCGGCCTGCTCGCCTGGCACTTAGAAACCGGCGAACTCCATTCCTTCCGCGCCCATCAGATCATCATCGCCACCGGCGGATTCGGCCAGGTGTATGAATCCACTACCTCATCCACTATCTGCACCGGTGACGGCAACGCCATGTGCCTGCGCGCCGGATTGCCATTGCAAGACATGGAATTCATCCAGTTCCACCCCACCGGCCTTTACGGCACGGGCATCCTCATCACCGAAGGAGCGCGCGGCGAAGGTGCGTATCTCATCAACAGCGACGGCGAGCGCTTTATGCAGCATTACGCCCCGCATTCCATGGAACTTGCCTCGCGTGATGTCATCTCGCGCTCGATGACACAGGAAATCCTCGCCGGGCGCGGCTGCGGCCCGAAACACGATCATTTATTGTTGTCATTGCAGCATTTAAAACCTGAGGTGATCGACACCACCCTGCCCGCCATCCGCGACATCGCGCGCACTTTCGCCAACATCGATGTCACCACGCAAGATGTGCCCGTATTACCAACCGTGCATTACACCATGGGCGGCATACCGGCGAATCTGATGAGCCAGGTGATTACCATCGACAGCCGCGGCAACGAACGCGTTGTGCAGGGATTGCGCACCATCGGAGAAGCCTCCTGCACTTCCGTGCATGGGGCCAATCGTCTCGGCTGCAATGGCTTACTGGAGCTGGTGGTATTCGGCAAAGCCGCCGGGGAACTGGCCGCTGATAGTATAAAAGTCGGCGCCAGCCATAAAAGCCTGTCGAACGATTTGCTTGAACCGCTGATCACGCGCTTTGACAATATGCGTACAAGCCAGGGCACAATCAAACCCAACCAGATCCGTAAATCCCTCCAGCGCACCATGCAAAATTACGCCAGCATATTCCGCACCGATGCATTACTGAGGGAAGGCACGCAGGAACTTCACGCTCTCTGGAACGTGATGCGGGATGAACTCCACGTCGCCGACAAATCCCTCATCTGGAATAATGACCTGATCGACGCGCTCGAAACCGACAATCTCATGCGCCAGGCCACCGCTACCATGACCTCCGCCTTCCAGCGCTGCGAAAGCCGCGGCGCTCACTGGCGGCAGGATTTCCCTACCCGCGACGACGCAAACTGTCTCGCCCACAGCATCTGCTTCATCGACGATAACGGCAACGCCCGCTTCATGATCCGCCCGGTGCGCCTCCACGCCGAAGATACGGATACGAAAACCCCCATTTCCTTCCCGCCGGAAGAGCGCGCTTACTGAAATAGGCATGTCTTGCCTATAAAGTGCTTATAGCAGAATGGCTTGTGGCATGTTTGTTGCATGTGTCCAATCGACTGCTGATGAAGTTTGACAGCGTTAAATTATTATTAAGGAGACGCGCATGGATCTTATCTCTTCTGTCTCAACCAATACCTCTATCACCACTGGTGGAACCACTAGTCTAGGTGGTTCCTTGGACGAAGTTTATCAACTGACGGCAAGTGGGGCCGCTCATTACGTAATGATGGATGCCTTAACAGCCGATACGCCAACTATCTCGGAAGCCCCTCCTTTTATCTTGAGTCTTTCCACAGCTAACAGTACCAATCAGGTGTGCAGCGTCACCTTTGCCGATGGCCAATCATTTGATATCGGAAGCATGAGCGGATTTTCCGAAAGTGATGAATATACAAACTATACCCCATCGCGTAATTGGGTTAATAGTCAAAGCGCCTTTTTGCAATATATTAATCAGCTTGAGCATGTAAGCAGTGCCGCCGACCAATCACCCGATCAGGCAAATTACCAATTCGATACAAGCAATCAAATTAACGAAAGCGATGCGGTATTTGCGCTAAAAAATGCCTTTGCCACTATAGAAAATTTTGAAGCTTCGCCAGCATTCGCGAATATGCAAACGTCAGACTCGTTAGTGGATATGCATATTATTATGGCACAGACGAACACTTTCGCTACCAATGCACCGGGTGTTTTAAACAACAGTTTAAGCGTAGCCGATACAATTACCGACCCGACTGATGGAAATACTATTATGAGTGTAAAAGCCGATGCTACTAGAACATTCAATACCAGCAGTGCAGGTAAGGAAGGCAACCCGGTTCAGTTAGATAGTGTTATGAACACGATAACTTCTGCTTCCACCTCTACGCAAACGCAAAACGCGCAAGTCCCAAACGCTCAATTCCTTCTATTAACCAGCGTACAAGCAAGCATGAATTCCGGGGTGGAAATGCCAATTGCGACCGCAGCTAGCGCTCATCAACTTGCCTCTACTTCGCCTGCGTCCCCGTCGATCGATATGGATACACTGTCATCCAGCGCACAGGCCATGTTCCTCCAATTGCTCGATACCATAAAATCGGGCAGCATTTATGCTCATCAACCCAACGAAAATTCTGTGGGCATGCTGATGCAGTATATTGATTCTATAGAGACACCCAAATCGGCGTGACATTGCTGCTAAAAGCGGCTATATCATCCAGCATGCGCACACAAAATTATTTCCGTCTTATTGCCGTCCTGTTTGCTTTTACAGTCATCCCGGCCCACGCCGCCGATGACAAAGGCCTATACCAGACGCTAAACTACATTTCCTGCGCCCAATATATCGAAGATCGCAAGCTCCCCTTGCACACCGGGAGAAACGCCGCCGATGAAATCTATGTCAGCGGCTGGCTTTCGGCCTATAATTATCTCACGCCCAACACTTATGATGTCGTCCCCGGCCACGATATTATGAAAGTGCTGGAATGGATGGATACGTTCTGCAAGGATAACTCAGACAAAAGCGTGGAAGCCGGATTATTGCAATTCAGTAGCGATAGCTACCCCGACCGGGTTCAGCATTACCCCAAGCCGGCTAAATAGATTTTACAGTTGTAACGACGCGTTGCTTTCAACAGCTTCCACTAAAGGCACGAGCATGTCTTGTGTTTTTTCCCGCCATTGCGATCACGACAGCCAGCCTGACCACTTCACTACGCCAGGAATCTTGTTTGCTTTCTATTTTGTTCACTTTTTCCATATTCTCCTCCTGTACCGCATCCGCCTTATGATAGTTCAGGACCGGAAGTTTTATATCCAGGACATCATATTTTTCCTGATAATAATCGCCGACATCTTGCAAGAGCAAAGCTCCGCCTTTAATCGCCTCAATACATTCCACTCTCTCCACATGAGATAACGGAACATCTGTTCTATCGGAATCTGCAAGCTTCTGGACGCTGCGAATGAATTTCACCAATTTCTCTTTATCTGCAAATTGCGATAAATGTGATTTGGGATAATTGCATTCGGCCAATAAAAAATCGAAAAAATACCCAACTGTTGGTTCCAGATCATATACCTTCTCCGGTGCGTTTTTAAACCTTCCCTTAATAATATAATATCCATAATTATGATCGTTTTTAAGCTCTATATCATCATTGAAATCGTGAATATTAACATCGCTCAGCCCCTGCCCCAGCAACTCGCTGGCCAGCGCCTCCAGCGTCATTTCCGGTTCGCGCGGTTGATTGCGCAGATGCGTGCTAAACATTTCAGAATCCTTTTTATTGATTAAAGTCAATGAGCCTGCGGGAAATGTAGCATAATTATTATGCCATTTTATGAATTTTATATGACATATTCTTCCTGCTGATATTTAAAGGAATTTTATATAATACGTTATAATCCCGGGCCATTTTTCCCCACCATCGCCAGTAAAGGCTCTATCAGCTTTTCTACTTTCCGCGACATGGTAACTACTATAGCCAGTGCGGTCAGTTCACTATCCGGATGGGCTTCTTTCTTAGCGCTGAGGCGGCTATTGATCATATCCTCAACCTTCCTGACCAGATATGTAAGCGGCTTGCGCAAGTTACCATCATGGTTCAGCCCTGCTCCAAGCTTAGTCTCCTGAATATTGTTTCCGCCTTCCCATCGTCTTTTTTTGCTGTGGCAATCCATATTTTCGATATCCTTTTTATCGTATATATATTGGTAATGCTCACTAACGCCCCGTAGCAATCTCATTCCACTTTTGAGGGAATCGATGCATTGATCTCTTTCCGCATATGACAGCTCCCCTCCCATTTCATAAGCATTGGCAAGTCTATATATGCTCTCAATGAATCTTTCCAATTCAGCTTTTTCTACAAAGGGCGATTCAGATAGTACGCGTGCATAAAACGACATGGAAGATTCAAATTGCGATAAAGAAGAGTAAGGGTTCCGGCATTCGGCTCGGAGAAAATCGAAAAAAAACCGAACCGACGGCTCCATGAATCTTTTTTGCGGATTCGCATTAAATGTCTGATAGTTAAATTTTCCCATTCCAGAATCGCCAAAGCGCCGCTCTAAATCGGCGTCAAATTGGTCCATTGTGAGATGATCCAATCTCATGTGCAGCAAATCTCTGGCTATTTTCCCGATAGGATCTGTTGATTGGCGCAGCTGGTTACGTGGTTGATCGCTATACACGCTGGAAATCCCATAATGCTGGTTATAACGATTTGCCGCTCGCCTGCGCCGCCTCGAGTAAAGGCGGTGTCAGCATCTCGATTGCAAGTAAATCTGCGATCGCCGCTGCCAGGTATTTTAACTCAATGCTTATATCTTTTTGCGATTCCCTGGGGTGCTCGCCCAAGCCGACCTCTTCATCCCCACGCATATCCCGCTTATGTCCTTTGCCGTCCCAGTCGAAATCCAGAAGGGCTTCATGGTGATTTTGGCCCCACTTCATCTCCGTCATTATTTCTCTTGGCCTTCTGTAGGAATCGAGAAGCTCCATATCACCTTTATCATAAAGCTGCTGATAATAACGCCGGAGTGACGGCAGCACTTCCGATCCGTCTTTAAGGACTTTGATACAATTTTCTCTTTCCGTATGGGAAAGCGGTTTTCCCGGACTGCTCGCAGAAGCGAGCGTGTCGATTGCCGTGACAAATGCCATAAGCCCGCCTGCAGTTGGAAATCGCGACAATAGTGATTCCAATACCGTTCTGACAGTGAACGAATAGCCCGTAGAATCTTTTCTCAGTTCCCGCGACAATAACGCATCAGCCATTTCCTCCAGGGAAAGCGGCACGGGCTTTGGTTGGTTACGTGGTTGATCGCTATACATATTGCTGCCTGTTTAACAGGAATAGTCTAACATAATGGCGCCTGCATTGTATGAATTTATCATGATAAATGATAACCCTTGGTTTTTATGTGAGTTTTCATGCAGTGCAATCGCTTGACAAGCGCCCGTAACCCTATAAATCTCTAATTTCCTGCAAACCAAAAGAGTCATTATGGTCGCCATTACCCTCCCCGACGGCAGTAAACGTGAATATCCCGGCCCCGTCACCGGCGAAGAAATCGCCGCCAGCATCGGCGCAGGCCTTGCCAAAGCCGCGCTCTGCATCCGCGTCGACGGCAAATTACTTGATTTATACGTGCCAATCGATCATGACGCCACTGTCGCCATCATCACCGGCAAAGACGCCGATGGGCTGGAGTTGATCCGCCACGATGCCGCCCATATCCTCGCGGAAGCCGTCAAAGAACTCTTCCCCGAAACGCAAGTCACCATCGGCCCGGCCATCGAGAATGGTTTCTATTACGATTTCTCCCGCCCCGTCCCCTTCTCGTCCGATGATTTAGCCACCATCGAAGCCCGCATGAAGGAGATCGTCGCCCGCAACGAAAATATCCGCCGCGAGGTGTGGAAACGCGACGATGCGGTGAAATTCTTCCATTCCATCGGCGAAAAATACAAAGCTGAAATCATCGCCTCGATTCCTGCCGATCAAGACGTATCGCTCTACCGCCAGGGCGATTTCATCGATCTCTGCCGCGGCCCGCACGCCCCCTCCACCGCTAAAATCGGCACCGCCTTCAAACTGCAAAAAGTCGCTGGAGCCTATTGGCGCGGCGATCACCGCAACGAAATGTTACAACGCATTTACGGCACCGCCTGGGCCAACGACAAAGACCTGAAAAACTACCTCACCATGCTCGAAGAAGCCGACAAGCGCGATCACCGCAAGCTCGGCAAGGAACTCGACCTCTTCCACATCGAGGAACACACCCCCGGCATGGTGTTCTGGCACGATAAAGGCTGGACGATCTACCGCATCATCGAAAACTACATCCGCCAAAAAATCCGCGGCAAGGGCTATATCGAAGTCAAAACGCCGATACTGGTGGACCGCTCCCTCTGGGAAGCCTCCGGCCACTGGGAAAAATTCCATGAGAACATGTTCGTCGCCGTCACCGACGAAGACAAGCATCTCTGCATCAAACCAATGAACTGCCCCTGCCATATCCAAATCTTCAAGCAAGGCCTGAAATCTTACCGCGATTTGCCGCTGCGCATGGCCGAATTCGGCTCCTGCCATCGCAACGAACCTTCCGGCAGCCTCCACGGTATCATGCGCATCCGCGGCTTCGTGCAAGACGACGCCCACATCTTCTGCACCGAGGATCAGATTACCTCCGAAACCGTCGATTTCTGCGCGCTTCTGAAGGACGTCTACAAAGCCTTCGGCTTCACCGACATCCAGGTCAAATTCTCCGATCGTCCCGCCAAGCGCGCTGGCTCTGATGCGACCTGGGATAAAGCCGAAATCGCATTAAAAGAAGCGGTCAATACCGCCGGTCTCGATTACACGCTGAACCCCGGCGAAGGCGCCTTCTACGGCCCGAAACTTGAATTCGTCCTGCGCGACGCCATCGGCCGCGACTGGCAATGCGGCACGCTGCAAGTCGATTTCGTCCTGCCCGAACGCCTCGACGCCGAATATATCGGCCCCGACGGCGCTAAACACCGCCCGGTCATGCTCCACCGCGCCATTCTCGGTTCGCTCGAACGTTTCATCGGCATATTGATCGAAGAATATTCTGGCAAATTCCCGCTCTGGCTGGCGCCTGTGCAAGTTGTCATCGCCACCATCACTGATGCTGCCGATGATTATGCCATTGAAATCCATAGTAAATTATTGCAAGCGGGCATCCGCGCCGAACTTGACCTGCGTAATGAAAAGATCAATTATAAGGTGCGTGACCATTCGTTGCACAAAATCCCGGTGATGTATGTGGTCGGCGCAAAAGAAAAAGAAACTAAAGGCGTTTCCGCGCGTACACTCGGAAGTGAACAGCAGAAGGTGATGAGCTTTGCCGATGCGCTGGCGGGGTTAGTAAAAGAGTCGCAGGCGCAAAAATAAAAAATGTTATATGAGTGGCGTGCCGCTAATTTCGCCCCGTGTTTTTAGTTACCGTTGGCTTGTCAGCAACAGGAGCATCTGGAGTTACTCCCCCCCGTTCAGGCATGTCTGTTGGCATTTTGGCCAATACCTGGGGATCAGTTGGCATTTGCTCCATTGTCTTTGCATAACCCCTGACTTGCGCCTCTGTAGGCCCTTTCTCCTTCGCTCTTTGCTGTGCCTCTATATATGCTTGATATTTCTGCTGCAAATCTGTTTCGTTGCCTGGCACAGTGAGCTCGCTCGTATTAGGGAGATCGAGTTTCCTCAATCCAGTATCCATGACCCATCCTGAATCCAACTCAATTTTCCTAAATCTTTGGTTATCTTGTGCTGTCTCCGCAGTTCTAGAGAGCACAAATTCCTTCATTTGTTCCGGAGGTATATTGAAGCCAGTTTTGGCTTTAACGCGCTCAGAGACCTCCTCCCAATTGGGGGAAGCAAATTTAGTGACAAGGCTGACTAACCTTTCAGGATTGCCAGCTATAGCGCGCATTTCGCTCGCCATCTGGGCTTCAGGGTTTTGTATTGAAGCATCAGTGTTGTCGTTACTTATCTTTATACCTTTAGTATTTGGACCACGGACTATGTTGCCTCGTAAGTACAACATCGCATCTTTTTCTGCTGCCTCTTGCAATTTCTCAGCTGGTATTTTAATGCCGGTTTTTTTCTCGACATTTGCAGCAGCTTCATTCCAATCGATGGGTTTTCCATCGCCTTTGGGCGGTAGTAAATCTGGTGCATGCCTGCCAGTTATATGATAATTCCTTTCCCATTCATCGACTTTGGGAACTTCAACTTTATAAAGCTTATCCCAATCTATCTTCTCCCTAACGTCTGCAAAAAGACGGTCCATATCCAGGGGTTGGGTAGTGTCTTTCTGCTGATATGCCTGCTCCCACCCGTCTATTTGTTCTTGAGTCGCTACTTTCTGTGGTTTAGGAGCAGGTTTAGAAATAGGTTTGCCATCTGCGTCCATCCGAACTTTTGACGCCAATGCATCGTATCTGTTATTGGCTAAACCTCGTAAATATGAATCCCTATAAAAACCATTTTTTGGATCTTCTTTTGGAAAACGCTCATCCAACTCGGCACTAGAAGGATCACCAAAAAAACTTTTTGATGGGGGAGTTCCCGGCACCTTCTTTATATTTTTTCCATCTTTCAAACCTGGTTCATAGATAGCCTCAAATTGAACATCCCATGGTAGACGTTCAAATAGATTATCTTTATATGGATTTACTTTATCACCCCGGACAGATTCTCTTGTAAGAGCTGGATTCGGCTCCGTGCGGCCTGCAGCTATGTCTTTTGCAGCCACTCGTTCTATCGCCTCCCCAAGGATATATGTTAAGATAAACTCCTGATCCCTGGGGTGGATATATGGTTTCATTTTATCCTTATAAGCTTGCTCCATATCTAACTGGGCCTGCGACTTTTTTGGGAGTTCTTTCTCTGCCATAACGACTCCTGAAGAGAATTAATATATTAAGGATTAACATAAAAGTGTTAGAAAATATTTAATGCCTAAAGTTATAAGGTTAGGTTAAAGCCTATTTCGTACTTGATTTCCCACCTGTTTTCAGGCATGTAAGGTGCCCCAATGAAATTTTAACGTTTCTGGGGTATAGTGATTTATTATCAATAACATCAGGAGAAGCTTTTGATTATACTTGGAATTTTTGCATTATGAGTAAGGCTGACGAACCACGCGTTAATAGCGAAATATCAGCAGCTTCGATAAGACTGGTAGATCAGAACGGCGAGATGGTAGGGGTTGTTTCCGTTCAGGAAGGCCTGCAAAAGGCCGAGACTGCCGGGTTAGACCTGGTTGAGATATCGCCTAACGCCGCGCCGCCAGTATGCAAAATTCTCGATTACGGCAAATACCGCTACGAAATACAGAAAAAAGCGCATGAAGCCCGCAAAAAGCAAAAAGTCATCCAGATCAAGGAAATCAAGCTCCGCCCGACGATCGACAAGCACGACCTCGAAATTAAAATCCGCAATACCATCGGCTTCCTTGCAGAAGGCGACAAAGTCCGCATCACCTTACGCTTCCGTGGCCGCGAAATGGACCATCAGGAACTCGGCATGCAGGTGTTGGAGCGCGTGCAGGAAGCGCTCAAAGAGCAATCCAAAATCGAATCGCCCCCACGCTTCGAAGGCAAACAAATTAGCATGATGGTCGGGCCGAAGTGACGGCAACCTTGGCAGCTTCGCTGCCTTAGGTTTTTGTCCTTTTGTTTTATAAAATATTTCCGAGGAATATTTGGATATATGGATTCGTACAAGTTCAGTAATGGGATATACGCAGAGATTAGTGACCGGCCTCACGGAGGGTGGCATTTACCAAATATGACATATCGACTAAGTATAATTCTAAATTCCGCATACATTTCTGCACTACACTCCTATGACGGCGTGGGCGGGTTTCAATATATAGACCAAGAGCTGGCGCGATTAATCCCTGATCCCAGTCATAAATTCGGCCAAGCTACAGGTCCTTATTTTGTTTGGGCTGAATTTGCCGATGAATCCGCTGCGCGGGATATGCTTAAACAATTGCTTGATAGCTGCGAAACCCAGCCCCAGTTGTTTCCGGTACAGGAAATAAATGAGGCAAGAGATGAGTTTGGCTTTACACCGCCCGCCCCCGCTTCAAGCAAGTTGCAAACATTAGTCTCTGGTTCAAATAATGTAAAAAAATGGGACGATACTGATCATAAAAAATGGCTTGAGAATAATAAGGCTGAGTTAGATAAAATGGGACTGGATGTAGAGAAAATGAAACTCTTTACGGGGCCGGGCGATGTGGAGAAACTAAGGCAAGAGCTTAATTATGATCAAAAATTTACTGTAACAAGCTCAAAATTATTTGAGCAATATGCTGATGACTTTGGGAAGGGTTCGCAGGCTGTAAAAATGTTTTGATAATGGTCATTCTGCTATTCCCGCCTACGCGGGAATGACAGGAACGCATCACCCCATAAACCACACCATCACCCCCAGCCACGCCGCAAAATTCACCAGCTGGAATTTATCCGTCATCACAATATTCTCCGGCTCGCCGCCTTCGTTGAACACGTAGATGCTCTGCAGATAGCGGAATAACCCGAAAGCCACAAAAACAACCGTATACACAACCCCTACGTGGCCCGTCTGCTTAGCTATTTCAGTGGTATAGATGGCATAGGTGATAAGCGCCGCGCCGCTGGTGATAGTTACCAGCCGGTCGAGCAGATTGCGGTTATAATGCTGGAGATTCTGCCGGTGCCGCACATGATCGTCAAAGCCCATCTCATGATAGCGCTTGCTGAATCCCAGAAACAGCGCCAGCAGGAACGTCGTCAGGATAATCCACGGCGAAACCGTCACAGTAAGCGCATAACATCCCATGAGCACGCGCAAAACATAGCAAAAGGAAATCAGGAATATATCGATGATGGCGATACGCTTAAGCCAGCCCGTATAGCTCAGATTGAGCGCTATATAGATGATGGCGATAATGGCGCATTCCGATGGCAGGAGGCTCAGAATGAAAAAAGCGGCAACGGCAAAAACGCATCCGATCAGCGCCGCCTGCCATAGGCTGACTTCGCCCGATGCGATAGGGCGGCGTTTTTTGACGGGATGATGCCGGTCTTCCGCCGCATCGAAAACATCGTTGAAAATATAGGCCAGGCATGAAATGCTTAGGAATGCAAGCGTCGCCAGCACCACATGCGCCCATGCACTGGCGCTTCCCATCTGATGGGCGAAGAAAATGGGCGCGACGACAAAGCCGTTTTTAGTCCATTGTTTTGGACGCAATAGCCGAAATTGTGGAAGCATTACACTATTAGGAAGATATTTTTATTTCGCTGTGGCTTCTTTTTTGCTATTGAATTGCCTATAAGACAAGTAAAAAGATAACCAGGGATTACACATGCAAAAAAACATTCTTGAAACAGTGATGGGCGCCGTCGTTCTGATCGTTGCGCTGGGCTTCCTCGCCTTTGCTTACGAAGGCAGCCAGATGAAAGTTGAAGCGGGCTACGTTATTTCCGGCAAATTCGGCAATGCGTCGGGCATATCGCTGGGTAGCGACGTGCGCATCGGCGGCATCAAAATCGGCGTCGTCTCCGGCATGGACCTCGACCCCAACACCTATGAGGCAGTGGTGAGCATGCAGATTCGGCAGAACACCAAATTGCCTAAAGATTCCTCCGCCGCTATCGTCAGCAGCGGCTTACTGGGCGAAAAATTCATCCAGATCACGCCCGGCAGCGACGATAAAATGCTTGCCGACGGTGGTAAGGTTCAATTCACGCAATCGTCCGTCAGTCTCGAAGAGCTGATAGGCAAATTCATGTTCAGCGGCGGCGGGGTGGATAATAAAAACGGTGGTTCTGCGGCGGGCGATAAAAAACCGGCGCCAGCTCCTACTATAAATTAGATGCTGTTAGGAGCGACTCATAATGAATATCCCCTCCCCATTAGGGGGAGGGTTAGGGTGGGGGCTCACTTGTTCAGTCTTGCCAATATGCGCCCCCCTCCTAACCTCCCCCCTGCGGGTGGAGGGATATGCTCGTTCGTCATTATCATTGCGATATTGGCGAGTTTGTACCCTTGCGCCGCCATGGCGCAATCTTCCGTAGCCAGCGAACCGGCGACCGTGCAACCGGATGCTGCCGCCTCGGATGCTGCTACTGTTGAAAAACCCCTGCCGGAAGCTGAAAACCCGCAAATTTCCAATAGCGTCGTCTTGCAGGGTCTTAACAAAGTGACAGGCCATACCTCCAAAATCGAAGGGCCGATCGGCGCGACGCAGCGGTTCGGCAATCTGGAAATCATCCCCCGGCGCTGCTGGAAATCCTCGCCCGAAGACCGCCCGGAAGACGCCGTGCTGCTCGAAATCCGCGAATTGCAGATCGGCGAGGAATCCAAACGCATTTTCCTCGGCTGGATGTTCTCCTCCAGCCCCGGCCTGTCAGGCCTGGAACATCCCGTCTACGATGTGAGCGTACTATCTTGCGAATTCCAGGCCGATCCTGAGCATAACGCCGCATCTTCAGCTGCCGCCGCATCCTCCCCCGCGGATGCCACCAACGCCAAACCGGCCAAAAAGACCGCTAAGGTTAAGAAAAAACCAGTTAGCCAGTAATTATCCCCTCCCGAGCTACGAGGAAGGAAAAAGCTCCCCTTAAACACAATTTTAAGATTCGCACATTAAGATGCGTTTGTTCAGTCTTTTTTAAGTCTTATCTCCTATGGCTATAAACAGTTCATTTGCACATTTCGGCATTACATGAAAAAGCGAATACTTATCGTTGAAGATAATGATTTAAACCTCAAACTGTTCCGGGATTTGCTGACGGCGCACGGCTACGAAACTCTGGAAACCAAAGAAGGGCTGGAAGCTATCACCATGACCAGGCGCGAAAAGCCCGATCTTATTTTAATGGACATCCAGCTTCCGGAAATTTCCGGCCTCGATGTCACCCGCCGCCTTAAATCGGAAGACGGCATCTGCGATATACCGATCATTGCGGTCACGGCGTTTGCCATGAAAAATGATGAGGAAAAAATCCTGGCCGCCGGTTGCCAGGCTTATATTTCCAAACCCATCTCGATCATCCCTTTCCTCAATACTGTCCGCCGTTTTCTCGGTGAGGAAGAAGTAGCGACCCTATGACCGCCCAAATCCTCGTGGTGGACGACGTGCCGGCCAATATCAAGCTGCTCGAAGCCAAGCTGAACAAAGAATATTACGACGTGCTCACCGCCAAGGACGGTTTCGAGGCCCTGAAGCAGGTCAAAGAACATAAGCCCGATCTGGTGCTGCTCGATGTCATGATGCCGGGCATGGATGGATTCGAGGTATGCCAGAAGCTCAAGGAAGATAATGAAGTGTCCCACATCCCGGTGGTAATCGTCACCGCCCTGTCCGAAAAAACCGATCGCCTCAAGGGCCTGAACGCCGGAGCCGACGATTTTCTTACCAAGCCGATCAACGACATGGCGTTATTCGCCCGCGTCAAATCGCTGATCCGCCTCAAACAACTGATGGATGAAGTCCGCCTGCGCGATAAAACCAGCCATGAAATGGGCATCGACAACGAAGCCAGCGGCGCCTTCCTCTCCGACGTTTCCGGCGCAAAAATATTGCTGGTGGATGATGACGAAGTCCAGGCCAAACAGCTGGTCACTCGCCTGAGCGAAACCTATAAGGTGGAATATGTTCAGGAGCCGGAGAATGCCCTCGCCAAAGCGAATGAAGGCGATTTCGACGTGATTCTTATCAGCACCCAGCTCAACGGCGTCGATGGATTGCGGCTGGCCTCACAAATCAAGAGCCAGGAAACAACGCGCAATGTGCCGCTGCTGGTGCTGGTCGACGAGGAAGACACGAATCTCATGTACAAGGCGCTGGAAATGGGCATCAACGATTATCTCGTCGTGCCGGTCGATAAGAATGAAATGATGGCGCGTGTGCGCTCGCAGATCCGCCGTAAAAAATACCAGGAAGCATTGAAATCCAATTACCAGAAAAGCATCTCGATGGCTATCACCGATGCGCTCACCGGGCTTTATAACCGCCATTACCTCAACAGCCATTTGGGCAATATGGTGAAGCAGTCGTTGAAAAACAACAAAAGCCTGGCGCTTATGATGATGGATATGGATCACTTCAAATCGGTCAACGACACCTATGGGCATGATGTCGGCGATATGATCCTGAAGCAGCTGGCGGCCCTGATTATCGAGTCGTCGCGCTCCGCCGAACTGGCTGCGCGCTTCGGCGGCGAGGAATTTGTCGTATTGATGCCTGAAACCGATGAACAATCGGCAATACAAGCCGCCGAGCGTATTCGTGCATTAATTGAAACGACGCCTTTCAAAATCAACGATAAGGGCGATACGATCAACAAGACGCTCAGCATCGGTGTTTCCAGCCTGCATCCGGATGGCGATAGCGGCGAAAGCCTCCTGAAACGCGCCGATGAAGCCCTCTACGAAGCCAAGCACGGCGGCCGCAATCAGGTCAAAGTCAGCGCAGCAGCTCCCAAGGGGTGGTAACGCTTTTTAAGGCGCCCGCAAAAACCCTTCATTCACCCAGCGCGAGAACCACAGCTGGAAATCTTCGGCAAGCGTGTTCCCCGCAAACGAGGCGAAGTCATCGCTGGCCAGCGCCTCCCCAAGCGTATGGCCTTGTGCCACCAATGCCAGCAACGCATATTCCGCTTCGGCAAGCGTTATGCAATGCATTTCACCGTTATCACGTAATGCCATGAGATATTCAGGATTTTCTCCCGGCAAGGGCGGATTTTCTCCACGGCGGCAGCTCGCCACATAATCCGACAGCGGATAGGCAAAAACCATCAGCTGCGCCGCCTCTCGCAATTGCAGTTTCGTATTCGTAAGCATTTCCGGCGTCTGCTGTTCCAGCCAATCTTTCCCGAGCGCTGCTGTTTCCTGTTTATGGTATAATTCCCGCATCGTGCTTTCAAACACAGCTAATTCACGCGCGAAAGGATCGCCGCTGGTGGCAGCCACATGCCTGCCAAATGCCACGGCATATTTGTCGATATTGAAATAGCGCGACGGCGTGGAAGCGATAAATTCATCCACCATTGCCCTATATTTTTCCTCCCCCAGATAATGCTGCAAAGCCGGATAAATACGCTTAATCACCTTCTGCAAACGCCCGCGATAGCCATGCACATACACCGATAATTGCTGCTCGGGCGGAAATTCTTCCTTATCGCGATAAAGCATACGCGCCACCGCCAAATCATTATCCAGCAACGCATTCATCATCCGGTCGAGCAAAGCGGCATATTCACCCATGAGCAATCGTCCGCGCTTTATCGAGTTCGCTCAGCAATACGCTGAATTCCGGCACATTCGCATCCCACTCGATCATGGTAGGAACCGCTCCCAGTTTGGCCACCGTATAGCGATATAAATCCCACACCGCATCAACGACATAATCGTCATGCGTATCGACAATATGCGTCCCCTTATTCTTATGTCCCGCCAAATGCATATACGCCACGCGCTCAGCCGGAATCACATCGATATAATGCCTCGCATCGTAATGATGGTTATACGCGCCGACATAGACGTTATTCACATCCAGCAGCAACAGGCAATCCGCCTTTTCCGCCAGCTCAGCCAGGAATTCCCACTCCGGCATGGACGAGGCCTGGAATTCGGCATAGGTCGAGGGATTTTCCACCACCAGCTGCCTGCCGAGCATGTCCTGCACCTGCCTGACCCGCCCGACGATATGCGCCAGCGCTTCTTTCGTATAAGGCACCGGCAGAAGATCGTGCGAATGGACGCCATGCGTACCCGTCCAGCATAAATGATCGGAAATGTAAACGGGCCTCGCCACTTCCGCCAGTTTTTTCAGCTTGGCCATATAGGCCGCATCTATCGGGTCGGTGCCGCCGATATTCATCGCCACCCCATGCATCACCAGCGGATATTTCGCCCTGACATCGGCCAGCAATTGCCAGTAGCCGTCATGCGCCTCCATGAAATTCTCGGAAAGCACCTCAAACCAGTCCACGGTCACGCCCCCCGCCAGCACCGTATCGTAATGTTGCTGGCGCAGGCCAAGCCCGAAGCCAGATAGGGCATTATTGGCAACAGTATCGGTCATAATCGCCTATAATATTAGAATATTTTAACCATACGGCAAATGTAATCAAATCTTCATATAAATCAATTTTATAATGCCTTATAATGGCCGAGTACCAACTTTTCGGGCAGACATGAACGGTAAATCAGGCATATGGTTATGGATGGCGGCTGTCGCAGCGGCGACAGGGGCCTATTCGTTCTATAATAAAGTAAAAACCGCTGCCATTAAACATCTTAATTGGGAAGGCATGTTCGACGATATCCGCCAGGAGCGTGCCGAAGCGATACAGCAGGTGACCGGAGAAGTGCAGCCGGGTGAAGACGATGTTCCACAAACCGTAAACAACCCCGAAGTTCAGATAATCAACGAACGATACCGCAGCAAAAAACGTGACATTATCAGCAAACATCATGCGGATAATTTTACCGGCGCACTGAATATCCTATCGCCGGGCGAGAAAAACCGTGCACTAACCTTTTCTGCCGTCAATTCCATCGTCGCCGGTGGCTTAACCTATGCGCTCCTGCATGTCGCCAGCAAGGCGCGCAAGAATGGAAGAGGCAGCAGCACCAGCGACACACATACCAGCAATAGCTGCAGTTATGCCGGCAGCTCGCATACAACTTACGGCGGCGGCGGTCACGGCCATGGCTGCGGCCACGGTTGCGCCGGGGGCTGCGGCGGCGGTTGCGGAGCTTGAATAGGTATAATATAGACAATAATCATTACTGACAGGAGATTTTTACTATGGCTAAACCGAAAATGGAATTATCGCGAGTGAAACAAGTGCTCGATATGCTGGGCATCGATGCGGAAGACCAGAAACGCGTTGTCGACTATGCCAAAGAACACCAGCTGTTCGCAGGTGAAGCCGCCGTTGCCATGGGCGCAGATCCACAGATAGCCTTCCGTAATAGAAACGGCTACAAAATAACTGGCGAGATGGTGCAGGAAGTTTTGGCAGAACAAGTATTCGCCAAGGCGCGCGCCGCGGAAGTGGACATAGACACGCTCGCTGCCACCGCCGGTGATCAGGAGAAAAAGCCGGAAGCCCCCAAATGGCTGAAAGCAAATTGGGGAAATAACGGCGTCTCTAAAGCCGTTGAAAATCCAACCGTTGTGGATGGCGCTGCCTCCGCCGCCAATATCGCGCAAAATATCGTGATGTCGTCCTATGATAATCCCGAAATTGCCCAAAACGAAAAAGTCGCTGCCGGCGTTAAAGCCGCAGCTACGCTGACCAAAGGCCTTCTGGGCAAAAGCAGGCTTGATGGCGAGCAAACCGGGAAACTGGTTGCTGCGGCTCAGGAAGGCTTACGTGAAGCCGTCCGCGCATCCGGTGTCGCGCCTGTAGATAATAAAGGCAAAGAAATTGACCTGGAAAGCTACATTGCCGAACGCACCCAGGAAATCGAAGCAGGAGTAAAACAACGGCTAAAAGCGCAGGAAGCAGCGGCGAAGGTGGGTTTTGTAACGCCTGGACCTTCAACGGAATTTGCGAACCTGCCTGGGCCAACGGGCGCCTATTCCAATCGTGGGAGATAAGCCGCTGGCTTATTTCTTCCCGTCTTGCGGTTCGTCGTCAAAATACACAATCTCGTTTTGATTGGCCATGCCGAGCACGCGGCGCACCTGTTCGTCCAGCAGATCGAGATCAAGCGAGCCGTCGCTTAGGAGATGCACCCTTCGTTCCAGCGCATCATGCTTCTCTTTTACTTCCGCCAGCTGCGCATTCAGTATTTCCAGCTTGCGGGTTTCACGGAACAGGGCGAATACTCCGCGCTCGCCGCTGACGGCATGAAAGCCTAAATAAAACATGATAAAAATGAGCAAAAACGGGCCAGCCAGCCGTTTTACAGCCGGGCGATGCGCTTCCTGCCATGTGTCACTTTTTCTCATATTAGAGCAGTCTAACGAATTTCAGGTTTTTATTCAACACATTCAATGCACTCACGCCAGAATATTCTTCCCGGCATAATAGGCCGACGAACCCAATTCCTCTTCAATGCGAATCAGCTCGTTATACTTCGCGAGCCTATCGGAGCGCGACAGCGATCCGGTTTTGATTTGGCCGCAATTGCTCGCTACTGCCAGATGCGCGATAATCGTATCTTCCGTCTCGCCCGATCGATGCGACAGAATCGCCCGGTAACCGCCGCGGTGCGCCATATCCACAGCCTGCATGGTTTCCGTCAGCGTGCCGATCTGGTTGACTTTCACCAACAGCGCATTGGCCAATCCATCCTCAATACCTTGCGCCAAAATGGCAGGATTAGTCACGAATAAATCATCACCGACCAATTGCACCTTATCGCCCAGCAGGTCAGTGATTTCCCGCCAGCCGAGGCGGTCATCTTCCGCCATCGGGTCTTCGATGGAAACGATCGGGTAATTCTTAACCAATGTCTCGTAATATTTAAGCAATTTACCAAAATCGAGCGATTTATTCTCGCCCTCCAGCACATATTTACCATCGTGATAAAACTCAGAGGCAGCCGCATCCAGCGCCAGTACAATATCCTTGCCCGGCTTGTAACCAGCACCTTCAATGGCTTCCATAATGTAGGTCAGCGCCTCATCCGCCTTGCCGATTTTGGGCGCAAAACCGCCCTCGTCGCCGACGCTGGTATTCAACCCATTTTCGCTTAAGCGATGCTTCAGCTCATGGAACACTTCCGCGCCCATGCGCACGGCCTCGGCAATGCTGGTCGCGGAAACCGGCAATATCATGAATTCCTGTATGTCGAGCTTATTATCGGCATGCTGGCCGCCATTGATGATATTCATCAGCGGCACCGGCAGCACATGCGCACGCACGCCGCCGATATAACGGTACAGCGGCAAGGAGAGCGAATCTGCCGCCGCCTGCGCCACCGCCAGCGACACGCCCAGTATCGCATTAGCGCCAAGCTTCGATTTATTTTCCGTACCGTCCAGATCGATCATCGCCTGGTCGATTTTAATCTGTTCTTCCGCATCCATACCCGTCAGCGCATCGGCAATCTCGCCATTGACGTTGGCGACTGCCTTGGCCACACCTTTGCCGCGATAGCGCTTCTTATCGCCATCGCGCAGCTCCAGCGCCTCCAGCGATCCGGTAGAAGCGCCCGACGGCACGGCCGCACGGCCAAACGATCCGTCCTCCAAGCCGACATCCACCTCCACGGTTGGGTTGCCCCGGCTGTCAAGTATTTCTCTGGCATGAATATGGGTAATGGCGGTCACAAATTTTCCTTTTCCAAGTTTGGCCTTAAGTATTTAATATAATTTTTATTATTAGTTTCAATTTGGCACAGGCGGGACAATAACGCTGTAAAAACCGAATACAATATGGTAGATTTATATAAGGTATTATTTTGATGTATTCGGGCGCATTGCATAAAGGTGCGTTATAACTGGGTCTTAAGATCAAAGGAGCCTATCATGTCCACTTCTGTTCGCACAAAAGTCGAGAAAAAGCAACCTTCATTATCAAACGAGGATAAGCAGTTCGAGCAATCATTACTGGCTCTGGACAACGCCTGTATCTCTGTCCTGGAAATGCCCATGGCGCGTGGCCGCAAAGATACGCAGCGCCTCTACTGGCAACAGCGCTTCATCAATATCGCCAATCCGATTTCGCTCGCCCTGATGGAATCCAAAGGGCCGCGCCATTTTCACTATCACTATCGCCATCGCGAGGATGATGAATCGGTGCTGCACCCGGTGCTGGAAAATCCTGTCGATATGTTGGCGCAGGTATGTAAGGACGCCCTTAGGCAATGCCGTAGCGAACTGGTCGGCCTCGACGATGCCGATATGATCGAACGGCGCTTTTCACTGGAAAATTCATTGATTGAGTTTTTGCAGCGTTATGAGGAATACGCGGCAAAAAGGTAGTATTAAAATACTGCTTAACGAACCATTCCGGTTGATGGGTTATTGGGTCTTTTAAAATGCAGATAGGCCGGATCATCTACCAGGTGCATTAAATAAGCAGCAGTGCAGACGACATTATTGATTATTTTATTGAAAATGCGCTCGGGCGTTTTTTCATCCTCAGGCAATTCAGCCAATGACTCGGCAATCAGCATACGCATCATTTTTGTAGCATCCATCAGATTTATATAGACCAGCTCTCCGCTTTGATCGCTCTTACCATCGACGATTAGCGGAAGAATATTGCGGGCCAAAATGCCGGCCATGGCAGCATCCAGAGATTCCGGTGCGTGTTGCATTGCCTCCTGAATTGATTCCCACAAGGTTGTTCGAACACGCTCGAATGCTTGTTTTTTTTCTACGAGTAAGGCTTTTGCTCGCTGCTCTTGGCGGGAAAGCCTAATCTGGAAATCTTCCGCCGTAAAAACATGCTCCACCGTAAAAGGAATGCCTTTTTCCTCATACGATGCTTTGGTGGCATTAACGGTATCGGCGCATATTTGTGAAAAGGCTTGCGGATCGGTTAGTAAAACATAAGCATCGCTGGATTTAAGAGCCTTAACGAATACCTGCTTGGCGAGCATTATTTCCTGATTGATATTTTCAAGGGTTTCATCGTGAATTTCAGGTAGCTCTGGCCTGCCGTAAACAGCGGCATATTCCTTTAAAAGAGTTCTGGCTGCCACTTTAGCGGGTTCTTCAAAAAGCTTAGACTTAGCTTTGTCTATTTCTTCTGCACGTTGTTGTTTCTGCTCGTAAAGTGTAAGCAATAATTCTGCAGCATGCGTTGTTGCTTCAGAAAAACCGGTGGCTTGCGGGATGGTGTCGGGCATCATGCGCTGTGTTCAATATCGATTTACTATTGCACCACTTTATAGCCAAAAATTTAAATAGTCATTAACATTTGTGACTACGTATAGTAAAATGATGTATCATAGGCACTTAGCCAATTTATCATGCTCTTTCAGCAATACCAGTAGTAACTCCATATCGTCCAGCCGCATCATGCACGGCCCATCCGACGGCGCATTGTCCGGGTCCTGGTGGGTTTCCATGAATACTCCGGCCACGCCCACAGCCACCGCCGCTTTGGCCAGTGTAGCCACATATTGCCGCTGCCCGCCCGACGCCGCGCCCTGCCCGCCCGGCTGCTGCACGCTATGGGTGGCATCAAATACTACGGGACACCCCGTTTCCGCCATGATGGGCAGCGAGCGCATATCGCTTACCAGCGTGTTATACCCGAAGCTCGATCCGCGCTCGGTGAGGATGACATTCGGATTTTCGGCGTAATCCATTTTTTCGACGACGTTTTTCATGTCCCACGGCGCTAAAAACTGTCCCTTCTTTACATTAATCACCTTGCCGGTGCGGGCGGCGGCGAGCAGTAAATCCGTCTGACGGCTAAGCAATGCAGGAATCTGCATCACATCGATATGCGGCGCAAGTATTTCGCATTGTTCCTCGCTATGCACATCGGTCAGCACCGGGCAGCCAAGCTCGGTCCGAATTTCATCAAAAATCGGCAGCGCCTTGAGCAGGCCGATACCGCGCTTGCCCTTGATGCTGGTGCGGTTCGCCTTATCGTAGGACGATTTATAGATGAACGGCATCTGGAGTTTGTTAGTCAACTTAATGAGTGCCTCGGCCATAAACAACGCATGGTCACGTGATTCGATCTGGCACGGTCCGGCTATCAGAACGAGCGGCAAGTCATTGCCGATCTGGATAGGGCCGATGGTAATGTGGCGGAGGTTAGTCAAAATCATGACCTTTCGAGTGGAGTATATACATGCTCAATTCCAGTCACCTTGACTATTTCTTTTCTCAAATCTATTAGGAAACGTCCGATTTCATGGTAAGTGCTTCTGGGGTTTTCAGGTATTAGTGTCGCAGGATACCAGCTTCTGTCGTGCATAAACTCATAAAACAGGTAACCGGATTTGTCGAGGGCTTCCTCTATCGTCGCTTGCAATCCCCGCGTGGGTTTTTCTCCTTTTTCAAGGCTGCTTAGCGCCGGCAGAAATTCGTCTCTCAGGAATTCCAGCAAAGAGGATATATTTTCACAATTATGCCGATAAACAGCTACGCTTTCAAATGCCTGTCTTGCTTCAATTTCCGAATCGCTATATTTCTCCAAATCGCTGTATTTGGACCGCAGTTCTTCATATCTCTGGTCAAGGCTTCCATCCTCTTCGTTTAATGTGGCAATGGTAGGATCGCCCGCCGCTTCCGCCAGTTTTTCAAGGCTTACCCATAATTGTCTTTGGTAATACCCTATGGTGTTTTCCATCACATGCTGCAACCCATCCTCATAGAGCCAGCGCCGTATGGACTCGTCGCGCCACAGCTTTTTTTCGAGGAAGGCCGTAACTAAATTTTTGATATCTGAGGAATCTGCAGTCACATCATTTTCCACGCGATGTATTAGATTTTACCTGCGCAATCTCTTCGTGAAGCTCGCTTGTGTCAAGTAATGCAGTGGCCGCAGCGCGCAGATTTCTCTGACTTTCCTCATCCAGCAAAATAGATGCTTTGCCTTCTGCATCTCCAAATGCGTTGAATTCCTTAATGATACAATTTTGTAGAGCCGCTTCAAGCTCTGCTATTCTCGTACCATTGGCACTAAAATAAAAAGGTTCCTCTTCAGAAGATAACCAATCTTTGAAATTACCGTTTAGCATCACGCGTAGCGCCAGCTCATTTACAAAACTCGCGCGATGCGGATTGGGATCGCTGATATTATCTATAACCATTTCCAATATCTCTAAAGGTTCCGTTATTATACATTTACGGGGACCCATAGGCTTAAGAAGCCCCTTCTTCAGCAACCTTTCAAATTCTCCAATATGGGAATCGGTACCTATTACAGTTCCGATATATTTTCCCTGCTGGTTTTCCACTTGCCATTCACAATGGGTAATTGCTCTTAATGCTGCGGCGATCCGATCTGTTACGCTGATATCACCCACACAGCCACCTACTACGACTTCTTTTTGCTCGAAAGCTCCACCACATTATCACCCGTATTTTTTTCCACCTGCAACGCCGCCTTCACAAAACTTGCAAACAACGGATGCGGCGCAAATGGGCGCGATTTTAATTCCGGATGGAACTGCACACCAACGAACCACGGATGTTTTTTATACTCAACAATTTCCGGCAAATGGCCGCTGGGCGATAGTCCTGAGAATACCATCCCGGCACTTTCCAGCGCATCGCGGTAGGCCATATTCACTTCATAGCGATGGCGGTGGCGTTCGGTGATGTGCTCGCTGCCATAAATTTCAGATGCCAGGCTTCCCGGCGCCAGATTGCAATCATAGGCACCCAAGCGCATCGTGCCGCCCAGATCGCCGTCATGCCTGCGTGTTTCGAGTACATTGCCGCGCAACCATTCCGTCATAAGGCCGACAAGCGGGCCGCGATCGTCTTTTTCCGTATAGGGGCCGAATTCGGTGGAGGCCGCATTTTTAATGCCCAGCACATCGCGGGCAAATTCAATCACCGCCAGCTGCATACCGAAGCAAATACCCAGATACGGTTTATTATTTTCACGCGCATAAGCAATCGCCGCCAGTTTCCCGCTCACACCACGCTCGCCGAATCCGCCGGGAACGAGTATGGCATTGACATCATGCAGCGCTTTGGCGACATCGCCCGTTTCAAATCCCGCCGCGTCGATCCAGCGTATATTCACCCGTGCCTGATTAGCGATTCCGGCATGATCGAGCGCTTCCGACAGTGATTTATACGCATCGCCGATTCCGGTATATTTGCCAACAATCGCCACCGTAACTTCGCCTTTGGGCTGCTGGATGCGTTTGAGTATATCATCCCATTTGCTAAGGTTCGGCGCGCCTTTATCTTCGATGCCGAAACATTTCAATACTTGCCGGTCAAAACCCTGCTCGCTGTAGCGCTTGGGCACTTCGTAAATCGAGGCGACATCGAGCGCCTGAATAACGGCGTCCTCGCGGATATTACAAAACAATCCGATCTTGCGGCGTTCGGACAACGGAATTTCGCGGTCAGCCCGGCAAAGCAAAATATCCGGCTGAATACCGATCGAGCGCAATTCCTTGACCGAATGCTGTGTCGGCTTGGTTTTGAGTTCCTTGGCGGCAGCAATATAAGGCACCAGCGTCAGATGAATATACATGACGCGTTCGCGGCCCAGCTCATACCCCAGCTGACGGATAGCTTCTAAAAACGGCAGGCCTTCAATGTCGCCCACAGTGCCGCCGATTTCGCAGAGGATGAAATCTTCGTTATCCGTATCCTTGAGAATAAATTCTTTGATCAGATCGGTGACATGCGGAATCACCTGCACTGTGCCGCCGAGATAATCGCCACGGCGTTCCTTGGTGAGTAAAGTGGAATAGATTTGGCCTGTCGTCACCGAATCGCTGCGCTTGGCATTGACGCCGGTGAAGCGCTCGTAATGCCCGAGATCGAGATCGGTCTCCGCCCCGTCATCGGTGACGAACACCTCGCCATGCTGATTCGGATTCATCGTACCCGGATCGACGTTCAGATACGGATCGAGCTTGCGCAAACGGACCTTATACCCGCGCGCCTGCAATAATGCGCCAAGCGAAGCCGACGCCAACCCCTTCCCCAAGGAAGAAACCACACCGCCTGTAATGAAGATGAAACGCGCGCTCATAGTGCCTTTATAGCCCGCACAAACGAAATGACAAGTGAGAAACAGGAACTAACGGCCAAGAACTTCGCCTTCCGATTGCCCACGGCTTGTAAACCGGGCAACCGTGTCCGCAAGCTGTGTAAAAATATTTAGCGCGCTAGCCGAGGTTGGTTCAGTATGAATATGCGCCCAAACCGGTTTGCCCGTCTCGGGTACAGATTGATCCAGATTACCGGCTTTTTTTACTATTTCCCATTCATAGGACGTAAACATTATGACAGGCGTTGTTGAACCTTTATTTGCAAGTTCTTTAGCAAATACTGCCCCTGTAATCTCAGAGTCCAGCTCATGATCCAAAATGATGAGATCGAATTTTTCGTTTGCTAATGCTGCCCGTGCCCCAGCTATAGTATAAGCATTCGTAACGTCATGACCTTCTTCTTCGAGCAATTCTCTAACCATCTCAGCGCGATCTCTGCTATCTTCAACATGCAGTATGCGCGCCATTTTCTACTCGGGCTTCCACATCGCTGACTTGCTAGCCCCGCTGGTGATGAAGATGAAACCCGCGTTCATTTCGTCATCCCCGCTGTAGCGTAGCGGAACGCGGGGATCTCAGGCCACATGCTCCGTTGTTCTAGATCCCCGCACAAGGCGGGGATGACGGCTTTGGAGGTGATGAATATGAAACGTGTGGTCATGCGTTAGCTTCTCCCTAGCTTGGAGAAACACCGATAGATCTGTAACGATGCACCCGCGACGTTATTAGCTCGTCTATTATTGCGGGTCTAGCCGGTTTTTTGATAAGATGAATTCCCAAGTCATCAAAATCAGGATATTTATTCTTTATATCATCAATATCCGTTCCCGACAGCATGATGATAGGAATATGCTTGTTTGTCTGCCTAATACTTTTGGCAAGATCAACTCCGGTGTCATCGTCCATATCGTAATCAGTCAGCACAACATCGAAAGAATCGTTAAATAGGCCAAATGCGTTTTTTGCATTATTGGCATCTACAACCTCATGGTCTCCCTTAAAAAATTTCTTTAAAAGGGTTCGTAAATTCTGCTCATTCTCTGCGTATAGAATCTTTGCCATTCCTTACTCCGGCTTCGGCACCGCTGGCTTGGTCACCGGCGTTTTTTCAATTATTTTTGATTTTTGGGCTTCCGGGACATTTTTAGCTGGCGTACTCTGTAATGGTAGGCTCTGCTCAGTGGGCGTTGAATCAATAATCGACCCACCCGTCATACGCCCGGCATAGACCGCGAGGACGAGGCTGCTGATCATGAATGCGGCGGCGAGTATAGCCGTGGTGCGGGTCATCAGGTTCGCGGTAGCGCGCCCGGTCATGAACTGGTTGCCGCCACCACCGCCGAGGCCGCCCATGCCATCGCTGTCAGAGCGCTGGATCAGGACCATCATGATGAGGAATAATACGATGATAGTGTGGATTACGAGTAGTATGGTGTACATTTCAAGCCCTTCACTGTGTCATCCCGGCGAAGGCCGGGATCCATGTTTATATATGCCCACACATTTAAGGCGTGGATCCCGGCCTTCGCCGGGATGACAACCATTTAGGTTGCCGCCGCCACTATCCTACAAAATTCCTCCGCCTTCAGCGACGCGCCGCCCACCAGCACGCCCGATACGGCCTCCGCCGCCATGATCTCGCGGGCATTATCAGCTTTCACCGAGCCGCCGTAAATCACCGGGATACTGGCGCTATCCATCCCTGTCCGCCTGGCAGCCAAGGAGATAATATAGGCGTGAATATCGCTAATGTCACCCATTGTCGGCGTTTTCCCAGAACCAATAGCCCAAACCGGCTCATATGCAAGTATAAAATCACCCTGAATGGCCTCTTCCGGTATGCATTCCCGGATTTGCTGGGCAAGAATATCCTTTGTTTTGCCGGCTTTACGCTCTTCTTCGCTCTCCCCGATGCAAATCACCGGGATCAGCCCGGTTTTGACGGCGCGCGCGGCTTTATGACGCACATCGATATCCTGCTCATGATGGAATTTGCGCCGCTCGGAATGCCCGACCAGCACATGCGTGCAACCGGCCTGCTTGAGCATAAGAGCGCTGATATCCCCGGTATAGGCTCCGTCCGGCTGAATATGGCAATCCTGCCCACCGAGTTTGATAGTCGAGCCGGAAAGATGCGGGGCGACATGCGGCAGCAGAATGGCGGGCGGGCATATAACCACCTGAGCGTTATTCGCTTTCCCGGCGGTATTTTTTACGATGGATTGCGCCAGCGCCGCAGCCATGGCCGGGTCGCCGTACATTTTCCAATTGCCGATGATTATCTTTTTCATAAAATGTTTCTACCGTATCGAAAATGCTTTTACAATATTGTTTTGTCGTGTAAATCTGCATTTTCAAATTTATCAAAGATAGTCTCGATGCTCGATAGTTTCCGCTCCTCCGTCAACAGTATCTGGACCAAAATCCTTTTGGCTATGCTGGTGGTAATGTTTGGAGTCTGGGGCATCGGCGACATGATACGCAACCCGTCAAGCAAAATCACCGTCGCAACCGTAGGCAGCGTACCCATTACCGGCGACGAATTCGCCCACGCCATGCGCCGCGAGGCAGAGAATATCAGCCGCATTATGGGCGATAATTTTTCGCCCGCGATCCTCAAAGACCCCTCTTTGGTACATTATGTCCTACTGCAGCTGGTCAATAACAGCCTGCTCAAGCAGGAAAGCGAAGCGCTGGGCATTGTTCCGGGCGATGCCGACGTAGTGCGCCGCATCCGCACCAATCCGGCTTTCGCCGATAAAAACGGTAATTTCGACAAGTCGCTGTTCGAAGCCACGTTGAAAAACGGCAATATTTCGGAAGCAAACTATGTCAATAAGCTCCGGCAGGATATGGCCAGCAATCTTCTATCCGATACGATCACGGCCAGAGCACCGGTGCTCGATATCGCCGCACGCACCTTGCTCGCCGCCCGGGAAGAAGGGCGCAATATATCGCTTTATAGCCTGAAACCAACGCTTATCGTCACTATGCCCGCTCCGAACGAAGCGCAGCTCAAAGCCTATTACGAGGTCCATACCAACGAATTTACCGCGCCGGAGTACCGCATCGCCAGCTACGTCACTATCAGCAGCGCCAATGTCAAAGACGCCAAAGTTCCCGAAACGGAACTTCAGGCAGCCTACAACGAGCATAAGGACGAATTTAAAAAACCGGAGCAACGCGAGGTCGAGCAATTACTCTATAGCTCGGAAGATAAGGCCAATAAAGCCAGCGAACTGCTCAAAGCAGGCAAAAGCTTCGAGCAGGTGGCAAAAGAAACGGATATTCTCAATAAAGGCGCGTTGTCTTTAGGAAAAGTCGAGCGCGGTAAAATTATTGAAAATGCGGCGGATCAGGTATTCTTATTACAAAAAGGCCAAGCGACCGCTCCCATCCAAAGCCCCTTCGGCTGGCATATTTTCCGCGTGACGGCGATAGAGCCGCCATCGGTTTCCACCCTGGACGAAGTGCGCCCGCAGCTTGAAAAAGAACTGGGCCAGCATACCGCCGATCAGGCGCTGAATAATTTAGCCAACCATTTTCAGGATGCGCTGGCCGGTGGAGCAAGCCTTGCCGAAGCCGCGCATGATGATAATCTGAAAGTCATTTCCGTCGGCCCGGTTGACCGTCAGGGAAATACACTGGAAAAAACCGTGGCCAAAGACATTCCGACATTGGATAAATTCCTCGATGTCGTCTTTAAAACCGATGAAAAATCCGATTCCGCCATGGCCACGTCCAAAGGCGGCATTTATTATATCGTGCATGTCGATAAAGTAATTCCTGAACGCCTGCGCACGCTCGATGAAGTCAAAGGCTCTCTCGCAACCGCCTGGCAAAACGAAGAGCGCGGAAAACGCCTGGGCGATCTGGCTAAGGATATTGGCGCTAAATTCGTGCATCCATCAGAACGTGCTGCCGTAATCGCCAAATATGATCTCGAGCCATTTAAAACAGCCACCGTTAAACGCAACGCCCGTTCCGCCGACGATGTCCTCCTGCCGCCGAAATTATTGGCCGATGCATTCTCCCGCAAGCCGCAGGAAGGCAGCAACGCCTATGCGACGCCCAATGGGGATTATCTGCTGGCAGTGGTCAATTCCGTTGTTCCAGCGCCTTCGCCGGATAAAGATCCTAAAATGGCCGCAGCGCTCAGCGCTATTACCAAAGGTCTGGAGACTCAGGGACAGAACGAAATTTTGCAGCAATATGTGGAATTCATCGCGAAAAAATATCCCGTGTCGTATAACGAATCGGCGTTGCAGGCGGTTTTGAAATAATGTTTCCGCCCACTATTTTTCCGAATCAGGACGAATTTACCCAGCGTTTCAACCACGGCCTTTCCCAAATAGTCTGGACCAGCCGCCCAGCCGATCTCGATACGCCCGTATCGGCCATGCTGCGCCTCAAAGACGACACCAGCCCCTGCTTCCTGCTCGAATCGGTAGAAAAAGGCGAAATCAAAGGCCGTTATTCCGTCATCGGCCTCAAGCCCGATATCATCTGGCGCTGTAAAGACAATAAGGCGGAAATCTGCTACAGCGACGTTATCGACGAAGCGCATTGCGTCCCTTGCGAAGAAGACGCGCTCGCTTCCCTGCGCAAGCTGTACGAAGAATCGAAAATCGATATCCCCGCCGGTTTGCCCCCCATGTCCTCCGGCTTAGTAGGTTATATGGGTTACGACATGGTGCGGCTGATGGAAAAGCTGCCCGACGCCAAGCCCGACGTCATCGGCATCCCCGACGGCTGTTTTATCCGCCCGCAGCTGATGGTGATTTTCGATTCGGTGTCGGATAAAATGTATATCATCACCGTCATCTGGTCCGACCCTAAGCGCAACGATGCGGCCACGGCCTACGAAGCTGCAAAGAAGCGCATCCGGTATGTGCTGGATAAACTGGCATTGCCCGTTCCGCCCCCTGTAAGCGCGGATTATACCCCGGTCAAGCAATCGGATTTCGCGTCCAACACCACGCGCGAGCGCTACGATGCCATGATCGACGCTGCCCGGGAACATATATTCGCTGGCGATATTTTCCAGGTGGTATTATCGCAGCGTTTTTCCGCGCCCTTCAACCTGCCGCCCTTTTCCCTGTACCGGGCGCTCAGGCAGATAAACCCCTCCCCTTTCCTTTTCTATTTGAGTTTTGGCAGCTTTACTCTGGTCGGCTCCAGCCCGGAAATATTAGTCCGCCTGCGTGACGGCGAAGTCACCATCCGCCCCATCGCCGGAACGCGCAAACGTGGCCGCGACCGCGAGGAAGACCGCGCGCTGGCGCAGGATCTTCTAGGCGATCCGAAAGAAGTTTCCGAACATCTCATGCTGCTCGATTTAGGCCGCAACGATGTCGGTCGCGTCGCTCAGATCGGCAGCGTCAAAACGACGCAGCGCATGGAAATCGAAAACTATTCGCATGTGATGCATATCGTCTCCAACGTCACCGGCCAGCTTGACCGGCGTTTTGACGCGCTCTCGGCATTGATCGCCGGATTCCCCGCCGGAACCGTCAGCGGCGCGCCCAAAATCCGCGCCATGGAAATTATCGATGAGCTGGAAGGCGAACGCCGCAGCTTCTATGCCGGTTGCATCGGCTATTTTTCCAGCGACGGTAATATGGACACCTGTATCGCGCTTCGCACCGCACTGATCAAGGATAATAAACTCTACGTCCAGGCCGGTGGCGGCATCGTCGCCGCCAGTATCGCCGAAGACGAATACCAGGAAGCCCTCAACAAAGCCCGCGCACTTATGAGAGCGGCGGAAGAGGCGATTAAGTTTACTTAGATTTACTGTTCATAGGTAAATTATTAGTATTTAATTAATAATTTGGCTATATTATAGCTGTAATATTAATGTTGCAGGAGCGCTTCATGACCAAAGTAACAATCGATTTTCCTAATGACATCCCTCTGACACCTCGTCATTCAGAGGCTGCAATACAGGCGATGAGAGTAGTAAATGCAATGGCCCAATGGTTTGGTGCCGATGTTCAAGCTGCCGTAGCTATCAATACTGAGGGCGGTGGAAATCGTAATGTCCTTTCTTTTAGTTTCACAGGCGAAAGAGCAACTCAGGCCGCTGAAAATGTGGGGTTCTTTCTAGAGAACAACCCAGATATAAAGAGGGCTTACATTAAACCATCCGCAGCAGAAAAAATTGCGGGTGGAGCCACTTCAGTCAAAATGAATCTGGATACGCTTTCTCAGTATAAACCCAATGATTTTGATATGGCAGCGTATGATGCAGGACATAATGGTTCGATAGTATCCCGCAGAGTCAGTTCCGAGGAAGGCAGAGCAAAGGGCAGTTAAAATTTGCTTGGCGCTTCTAGTACGTAACTTTCATCTTTAATGATTACCCCGTTATAGCCCGCTGCCCCGTCATTGTATGATCGGTTGCATTAGTTAGCTGCCCTCCGGTGGGACCTTGCGCAATAGCGGGTTTTAAGCCAGCATTGATAATGCCTTCGATATCGGCATTCACATTGGTGGTTACAGCGAGAAAACCACTTTGTTCATGGATAAAACTTTTTTCCAACATCAGGTCAGGATGGGTTCTTGCAGCCCGGAAATCAACGCGCGGGTGATCGTCCATACGTTTGAATTTCCAACCACCATCGCGAACATTAGGCGTGACGATAATGGCAACGCCATTGGCACGGGAAAAATCTTCACGCGATGGATTTTCGGTTTTTTCGGGATCGACAAAATACTTAACTCCATCCACTTCTTTGATGGCGATTTGAGTTTCCAATCGCTTGTATTCTGCCGCATATTTTTCTACGCGGGCCACAATGTTTTCACCGATCTTGCCCATGACGTTGACAATTTCCTGCGGCACTTCTTTGCAACCGGCAAATACACTCAACATCGCTGTGCCAATGGGATCAGATAGCGCGTTGTACTGATCTATCGTCAGCCCAAAACCGCTAGCTACTTTCATCGGCCCTTCGCGGTCTTCTACGTCTACGGTATTATAGGATTTATCAGATAATTTCAGCAACTCATCCAATCCGAAATGCTTGGCAACAAGCGGGTAGGAGCTTTGCAAGTTACGGTCATGATGATGGTCGAAATTATTCAGCGCCGGATTATATTGCTTGCCCTGATCAATTACCATGACGCTTGGATCATTCAGGTCGGCATCGGTAACAACCCGACGCTCAACATTGGTGCAGCCGATCTTATGTATCGCCAGGCAGATGGCAAGAAATTCATCCTTATGGGCGGAACCGGGATGGGTAACAATTTTTGTAATTGCAGGTAATTCGGCCATGGCATTGCGCTCCTGATTATTTTTATTAATAATAGGTTAACAATATTTTGGCTGCGCTGGCAACAGGTTTTTATGCAGGAAGGGATAGGGCTAAAAACTAACGGCGACCCACCGGTGCCGATGGACGTGGTGCCGGAGCGCCTCCTCCCGAACGCGGTGCTCCCGACGACCCCGGACGTGGACCGCTTGAACTTGAAGATGATCTGCTGCCCGGCCTTGCGGTGCCGGAACTGCTGCTGCGGTTGGCAGTAGCCCTGATGGCGGCGATGCGGATGCGCGTAGCCTTCGTATTGAGCCCGAATAATTGTGAAATCCGGGTGAGGAGCGCCTTGATATGGTTCACACCGCTGCCGGTTCCCCAGAGCTGAACGGCCTTGCCGAAGCTGGCATACGGGCTGCCGGTACTGCTGGCCTGGCCCCATACGTCCTGGTTGTTAGTACCCAGCACGTTATCAAACGAAGTACCCCACGCATTATCTGCGAAGTTACCCCACACGTTATTACTTTGCACGCCGAAGGCGCTCGCGCCGATAGATGATCCCCTCGTCATGCCGTTGGCCGCATTACCATGCAGGTCATGATCGCCATCCTCTGGATTATAGTCATGATGGCTGTAGTCGTGGTGATTGTTATAGAAATGCTCAGCTCCCTGCGGCCTGTACAAACCACCATGCATGGCGTTCATGGCATTGGAGCTGCCATGCACATCCATAGTATCCTGATATATTGGCCGCCCGGTCATCGGATCAATTCCTGCAGCCTGCATGGCTTGCATTTTCCGCATATTGACAAAATACGGGCTGTACTGATCGATGGCGTTATAAATAATAGCCGTGGTTTTGCTATTCCTTGGCTTATACCGGCCAAGGAACGTGCCCATATACGTATTCATTTTGCCGTCTTTGGTATTGACCTTGCCGACCCGGTTGCCGGCGATATCGAAGATATCACCTTTTTTCGTCAGCCGCCCGTTACTAAATGTTTTGGGCTGAACAATAACCATGCGGCGCATGATTTTGGCCTGTTTCGCGGCTTTTTTAGCAGCGACATCCTTCAATGCCCTTTGCGCGCGCTCGGACATCGGGCGTCCATTGTTCCTCGATTGCTTATCCTGATCTACTTTTTTGCGGCTTTCTTCCAGCTTGCGTTTCATGATGAACTTGAAGCGCTCCTGCGGATCGAGTTTCGCTTTTTTCTGCACCTCGAAAAAAAGAATCTCCTGCGCAATGCTTTTTTTGCTGGCAGTATCGCGGCCGCCGCTGAAAAATCGTAATGTTCCCATAGTGTTATTATATATAAAATCGCTGTACTAGACCAGTAATATCTCATAAAATCCCTTGGTTTTATATCAGCAAAGGAGTCTTCTATGCATAAGATTTATAGTGTTTTTGCCCTTATTTTCTGTTTGGTTACCGGTTTTTCTGCCCTGGCGGCCGATTCGAGCACTAATCCGGCTCCCATAGCCTTTAAACAGGAATCCCTGACCATAAAAACGGTAGCCGGCAAAACTTATCCGTTTACAGTGGAAATCGCCGATACGAAGGAAAAGCAGGAATTAGGGCTGATGCACCGCACCAAACTGGCGGAAGATCACGGCATGCTGTTCCCGTTTGAAGAAGGCCGTTATGTTGAAATGTGGATGAAGGATACGCTCATTTCGCTGGATATGGTATTTATCGATAAAACCGGCAAAATCGCTAATATTGTCCCCAGCACGAAACCGGGTTCTACGGATATTATTGCTGCAAGGCCCGATGCCAGAGCGGTTCTCGAACTCGCCAGCGGCGTCACCGCGAAACTTGGCATCAAAGCAGGCGACCAGGTGGTTTCTTCCTACTTTAAGCCATGAAATTACGGCTGCTGACATTGGCGCTGCTGATGCTTGCTCCCTATGCCGCAGGGGCGGATAGCGGCCTGGGTTTTCTTTACAGCCGCAGCGATATAGCTATTACGCGAAACAAACCGTCTAAATTGCCCTGGCAGAAAGACATCCAGCCAACGGTAAAATTCGACGTTGAAATACGCGATGCCACGGGCGCTTATAATCGCGGCCAGACCGGTTGGTATAATTTAAGCAGCCTGGAAGAGCATAACGGCATCATGATGGTGTTCAAAGAACCAGTATCGCTGCCGATCACCCGCTCGATGGAATATGCGCCGCTGGATGTATTGCTTATCGATAGAGAGGGGAAAATCATCGAGATACTCCCTTCCCTCAAACTATCGACGCTCGATCATGACATCGTACCGGACAAGCCCGTATTGGCGTTTTTATTTTTGCAGGGCGGCATTTCAGAAAAATTATCGATCAATCCGGGCGATCAGATAGACAGCGATGTATTTAAAAAATCCGAGCTTATCATTAACAAGGATAAAGCAAGAACTGCTCCGACGGATGTTGTTTCCACCCCACCACTGCCACTGATAGTACCGGATACTCCGCAAGTAATTCAGCGCTGAAGGCCTTCCTTATAGATCTGCACCAGACCTTGGAATTGGGATTTCAGCGATTGGTAAATCGCCAATCTTTCTTCGCATTTTATAAGTATTTTCTTGCAATAATCGCTGTGTGAATGAATTGATTGTCTTGCTGCTTCGAGTTCACTCTCTGTTGGAATAAAATCAGGATCTTCAAAGATTTTGTATTTTAAATCGACTTGCATCTCAACGCTATAATCTGCCTCATGGCCTGCAATTTGCTCTTCCACTCTCTGCCAAGCCACTATTTCTTTAGTGTTAGGGTCATTCACATTTATATTGTTAAGCGTATCAGGTATTCCCGTCTCAATTTCTTCTTTCAATCCGCCAATCCTACGACTAGCAAAAAAAATGAGTCCGTCGAAAACCTTCTCGGCATCATTGGCCAGAAATTCATCGAGCCTACGCTTGCGCCCCACGGCAATTTCCTGTGTAGGAAATGTTGCATTACCCTCTATTTTCCCTGTCTTTCGCACATTATCGAGGATTGTCAAAAGCGCCCAATAATTAGCAAGGAATGTTTCGTCATTAAAATTAGTCTCTTCAATGTCAGATATAACCTCTGACACATAATCATCATAGGCCTCGGTTGGCGACTGATCGCCATTCGTATTTTCAGTCAGATTCGCTTCCGCAAAAGCCCGCCTTTCGGGCAAATTAAGGTAAGCTTCCATACTGCCATCTACTTCTAACCCTTCTGCAAGAAAAGGATGCTCACTGGCAAATTCTTTAATAATTTCTGCGGATAGCGGCTTAAGGCTTAAACACTCTTCTCCCATCGGCAGCGCAACAGCAAGATAAGCAATCAGCGGCAATTCGCCAAGTGGTTCTCCATCATAATCCGTTACGAGTTTATCATCGACTTTCTGCAACAAAAAGTCCGTAACGGCGGAGCGAAAATTTTTTGATTGCTTCACAGACTATTAAGTCTGCTGCTGCGAAAGCGCGTATTGATGCATCATTAGCGCAACGCGGGCATCGCGCAGTTTCAGCGATTCCAGTTCGGCTTTGTTCATAATGCTTTGCAGCGATATATGCATGAATTCGAAGAATATGATGACGACCAGCTCAATCTGTTTCAGAATTTTCTGGACGATCGGGTCGGCGATGTTCATCAGCGCGCCATGCGCCTTTTTGCTGATATTACGGACACGGTCATGATAGTCATTAATCGCGGCAAATATCTTGCGCAGCGACGTTTCCACCTGCAATTTGCTTGCTTTGTTGGAACCTTTGTTTTTCTTGCTTTCGGCAATCAGGATAAATTCCTGCGTCAGCACATCGGTTGCATCGCCGATTTCATTGATGAGCGGTTCGATAATTGCGAGCTGCGCTTCCGGGTCCGAAACGAATTTGCTTTCCACCGTATACAACAATTCTTCCGCCAGATCATACAAAGCGTGAATATGATTATACTGGGCTTCGTATTCTTCCGTGGTGTAATCTTTTTTTACCGATGCCATATGCCAACCCGAATGTGTAAAATCAATATACGTGTAAATGGCTGCGCGCCACCTATCAATATTAAGTCTAAATGTTTTTTTATAGGTTTGTGTGACAGTTTTATGACAATTAATACTCCATACGTAATAAAAATCAATTGCTTATGCCTATCCCAAGCAATCTTAAAATCTTTTGTTCCGCCATCGACAGGGGTAATTTAGCCAATTCAGCCGCAGAATGCCAATCCGGACCTTGCAATCGCCCAACCTCTAACAGAAAGACTTCGGCTTCCAGCGTGAAGTGGCTGTATTGCTGGCAAATGTCTCCCAGTTGCCGCGCCTTTGCCAGAGAATATTTTTTTTGTCCCAGTGTGAAATGGGCGCTGTCTGGCTCCATCTCTACAAAATGAAACAGCCCATTTAAAAAACGGCTGTTTCGCGCCGTTGCATAATACTGTCCCTTATGATTACGCAGGACGATAATCTTTTTTTCCCTTACCTTCGTTGCTTTTTTAGATTTCGCCGCCGGGTAACTTTCCGGCGATGCTTTGCCTTTACAGATAGATTCTGCCGGGCAAACACGACATCCGGGCGATCGTTTCGTGCACACCATCGCGCCCAGATCCATCATGGCCTGATTATAGTCGAAGCTTTGCTTTGTATCCAAAAGCAGATTCGCTTTTTCCCATAATTCGCCGTCATTCAAAGAAGTCATAGCGAAAATGCGCGCGCACACACGTTTGACATTCGCTTCCATCACCGCGACGGGTTGCCCAAACGCAAACGCGGCAACCGCATGCGCCGTATTCTTCCCGATGCCGGGCAGGGAAATAAGTTCTTCAATGGATGCGGGCAACCCGGTTTTACAAAGCTGCGCCGCTTTGTGCAAATTCAGCGCCCGGTTATAATAGCCAAGTCCTTGCCATACTTGCAGCACTTCCTTTTGCGGCGCTTTTGCCAGATGACGCAATGTCGGGAAGCGTTTCAGAAAAGGAAAATAATAACGCTCCAGCACGGTCTTGACTTGCGTCTGCTGCAACATCACCTCGCTGACATAAATGGCGTACGGATCATCGGTATTACGCCACGGCAGCGTTTTGCGCCCATGCTTGGCATACCATTGATGCAGGCGGGTGTGGAACGTGTTGAGTGAAGTTTTGCGCAGATTCAAAGCCAGAACGTTATTCAATAGAACTATTATAAGCTCCGCAGCCATTGATTACTATGGGATAGAAAGTGGGAATACTGCCAAAACCGGATTCAGCGTAGGAGTAGTCTGGACTTATGCCGGTGATAGTATTGTCATTTACTATAGTAAAGGAGGATATGTCGTAAACACCATATCCATAATTACCCAAATATGGGAAAGCAGCTAAAAGCTGTACGTCATAAGCACCGGTAAAACCGCTGCCGGTGATAGTAAAGGGTGTACCGCCACCCACCGCTAAGGACGCTGGGGAGAAAGACGTGATAACTGGCACTTGCGTGCATGGTGGTGGTGGCGGCGGTGGTGGTGGTGGTGGCACATTAAGCCAACCAAAGTAGACCGCAGTTTTTTGCGCCGGATTTATGTTATTAGGTCCACAAGCATTGTCAACACCAACTGGGAAATAGCCAGGAGAACCAATGCCTACTATGCCCGTAATAAGGTTGTCATTTACCACCGTGAAGTCACTCCCATTTACGCCGGCGGCGATGCCGACCGAAGTAACACCAGTAAAACCGCTGCCCCAAAGAGTGAATGTTTCACCACCAGGAAGAGGCTCAATAAGAGGAGTCACCGCAAGAACAAGCGGCAACGTACATCCTGCCGGCGGCGGTGGCGGTGCAGGTGGCGGTGGTGATGCAGCGGGCGGCGGCGGCGATGCAGCGGGCGGTGGTGGCGATGCAGCAGGTGGCGGCGGCGATGCGGCAGGTGGCGGCGGCGATGCAGCAGGCGGTGGTGGAGATGATGCGGCGGGCGGTGGTGGTGGCGCAGGCGGCGAAGTGCTAACCACTCCGCTAAACGCAGCCCGGCGGTAATAGCGCCCTACATCGTCGAAAGTATTCAGTGGATTCGATGCATTCGCCACCGCCGGATGCAGTATGAAATAATTATTGAAAGCCACACTGCCGGGACCATTGACACTGGTAGAACCGCAATGGCAATTCAACAATTCATCCGCATTGGTAGAACCAATAAATTTGCGGGAGCCACTGGATTGGAAGGCGCCGTGGCCGTTGACACCATAACTTAGGACCAAGGCGATAGCCGTGCTGGTCCTAAGGTTGGTTTGTGCCGGTGTGCTTCCATCATAAATTTTTATGTTACCGACGCAGGAGGTGACGGGATAAAGTTGGAACGCATTAACTTTCGTACTATTTTTGGATACGAAATACGCAAATTCATCGCCATAGGGATCGAAAATATCGGTATCCTGCAAACCATAGGCCGCCAGCGTGCGCACCGGCACTACGCCGCCAACTGTATCCACAGTGTCATCGAAATTTGCCTTAGGCGATCCGCCGACACAACTTCCCGGATTAGCGGCTTCCATCCCAAACAGCGAATCACTCCCTTTTTGTTTGCTACCGTCAGCCGGACAAGGAAGCCGGCCATTTACTTTGCCATAGTTAAGCAACGCCAACTCAATTTTATCCAGCTTCCTTTGCATGTCGGACGTTTTATCGAGTCTCGTATTCTGTGTCAGCTTCCCGAGAACCGCTCCGCCCAAAATAGTAAGAACAAGCAGCACCAGCGATACTTCAATCAGCGTGAACGCGCCTTCCACAACGCTATAAGTGGAAAATAACGATAAACCAACGAGCAATCCCGCCAGCTCAAGCAAAGTAAACGCGGCTTTATGTTTGGATGTGCGTTTTAGTTGGTTCATGGAAATAGTGTGGATCCCAAATTAAGCAGCTTTCATTATATATGATTTACCAAAGAAGCTTAAGGGCAAAAATACACGATATCACTATTGGATAACCTGTGGCGTGTCGATTGTCAAAAGCAAATTTCCAATGTTCTTAAAGGCTTAAATGTGATTGCGGTGTGGCAGTTATTATCAGCAATTTGACATAAATACGATGCTTTGGTGATGCATCAATTGCAAGCATCCCCAGATAATGACGGCGGTGATGGCGGTGGCGGAGGCGACACTACGACAGGTGGCGGCGGCGGCGGTGGTGACGCAGCAGGTGGAGGAGGAGACGCGGCAGGCGGCGGCGGTGATGCGGCCGGTGGAGGAGGCGATGCAGCCGGAGGTGGTGGAGACACAGCAGGCGGCGGCGGTGATGCGGCTGGTGGAGGAGGCGATGCAGCCGGAGGTGGTGGAGATACAGGAGGTGGCGGCGGACTTCCCCCTCCCCCTGAAGGTGGCGGTGGCGGTGAACAATTTATGGGGCAGGTGAATAACACCTCACCGGCAGCGCCAAAGCCAGCATAATCGTTGGTATTAGAACCGGTATTACCACTTCCACCACCACCACCACCGCCAGGTATTGAGCCTGAGCCACCTGGACTATGATTACCACCTGCCCCGCCTGCTCCGCCACCCGTTCCGCCTGCGGTGCCACCAGCCGTGCCAATAGGACGACTTACAAAGGGACCGCCTGACGCACCGCTCGCGTTAGTATCGCCACCTGAGCCTGAGCCGCCAGTACCTGGAACAAGGGAATTACCAAAATCACAACCACCCGTACCCGCCGTAGCGCTCATGGTTACTATTCCACTAACACTGGTAGTGCCGCCTGATCCTCCGCATGCGCTGTTTATAAATCCAGGAGGTGGGGAAAATAGAGCATCAGAAGCGGCACCCCCCGCACCGACAGTATAATTGACTGTTTGTCCGGGCGTAACCGTCATACATTTTTTAACGGCATAACCCCCGCCGCCGCCGCCATAACCACCCTCCCCATCATCGAAACTACCCGTACCGCCGCCGCCGCCGCCGCCCCATATTTCCACTTGTAAGAATGATGTAGCACCCGGCACTGTCCATGACCCGGATCCGGAAGTAAAGGAATCGCCACAGCTACCGGCATACGCATCCACCGTAAAACCTTCCCAGGGTTCAGCACCATTTAATACATAAAGGCAACTGGTCAGGGCGAATAGCGGCCATATTCGCCGCCGTGGCGCTATTACCGCCGGAGGTGGCGGTGGGCTGGTCTCAACTTTCTGGAAAGCGTGGGTGCGCGAAAAGTGATTGACCATAAATTCTATATGTTATCGTATAGCAATTATTTTAACTTCATCTACCAGATAAATAAAGCATTTTCTGATGAAACTTATTTGCACTCCAACCTATGGTCCGCTTGCCATTATTGTTGATATTGCCAGCGGGGGCATTGTGCGGGAAATAGCAATTCCTCAGGAATTGCAATCGGTCAGGAACCGGCCCTATGGAATAACCACAGATAATAAAGGACATTGGTATATTTCCAACTGGGATAAAATCGGTTGCTTTGATGCAAATTTTAATTTGCAATATGCCATCAACGGACTTCCGGAAAATATACATCAAATACAATATGACGATTTAAGCGGCGAGTTGTGGGTCGTGGCGACATCAGCCGACTCGCTGTTTGCCATTAATCTGGAAAAGCAAATAGCGCGGAGATTTTCTCCGGTTTTGGATAGGTGGCAAGAATTAGATGCCCCCAGAAATGATACGCAGCATTTCAGTTCGCTGCGCTGGCACGGCGGCAATCTCTATGTGCTCGCGCATAAATTCGGCGTCGAACCTTCATGCCTCACCATCTATAACCGCGACATGGTGCGGCTGGGTCAATGGAACATCGGCCGAGAAGCACACAGCATCTGCGAATATAACGGGCAAATATTCATTCTGGATTCACGCGGAGGAGCGATACTGGGTAATCGCGGCGTCAATATCGCAGTGGGAGGAATGCCCGTCAATGAGCCAGAACTGCCGGGACATTCCGCAGGATCGGCGCTTCTCGCCCATTATATGCCGCCAGAAAAACCTACTTACACACGGGGCATGACGATTACACCGCAAGGTTTTGCCGCGGTTGCCATATTCGACTTCGGTAGCATTGAGACGCGCAGCACTGGCGATGCCTATTTGCGTATTTTCGATGTACGAAAAGGGGAGCGGGTGAAGGAGGTCAAGCTTTCTGGCGTCGGCAATATACAGGATATACAACTCTATGAACAACCGTTGGTGCAAGTTCCAACAGAGCTTGAATTTTATGATCCAGTAGTAAAAAAACTTAAAGACCTGCAACCGGCAATACTGACGAAAAGACTGAACGATCCGGAAATCCGTATTCCCTACGATGCCGATCGCACCGCGCCGGATTTTGCATATACTCTTTCCACATTCACTAACGTATCGATCGATTTTGCCGTGCGCAATAATCTGCACCGGATTATCAAAGATATAGAGAAACCCGCTGAAAATATCCTGAACCAGCTCTTACAAGGCAATTGGGAGCGCAGCGGCGGTTTCTGGTATCCGGCGGCCAGCGGCTGGATGGATTGGCATAGCAATTATGAAAGCCCGGGCCCGCGCATTTACCTGGTATGGTGCGCTGAAGGCGGGAAATCGCGCTTCCTCTATAGCCCGGACGGCGGACGTACCATGGTCGAGAAATGGGAACCGGCGGGCTGGTCGGTCAACGCCTTCATGATCGGCAATGAACGCCATCCCTTCTGGCACGCCGTCGATTCCGGCGGCACCGACCGGATCAGTTTCGGCTTCAAACCAAAATCGTATCTGCATCAGTTTATGGTGGCATAGCCCAGCTATCCTAGCTATAAGAAAGCATTAGCATCTGCCAGAGTCAACGTATGCCGACCACCCCTGAAACTACTGCCGATATAGCCGATAAAGCGGCTTCCAACAAATTAGAAGTGGCGAATAATCTGGAGTCGCTGCGGCATTTGTCAAAGAAACTTTCCGCGCGCCGGGAAGAGCTGGCAGCGGCCTTCACCAGCCCCGATTTTTATCTGCAATTGCTGTTTGTAGGGATAGCACTGGCTATCGCCTGGCTTATGTCGGTATTGATACAGCGGCGGGTGAAAATTCATTTGCAGAAACATCCGCCCAAACGTATCGATAGCGAGTTTTTTACCAAGCCGCTTAAGCTGCTCACCCCTCTGCTCGCTCTGGTTTATCTAAACCTGCTCAAACCGTTCATCGACGGATTCGCCACCGAAGGCAACCTGACCGACGCCGCCATCCAGCTATGTGTCGCCTATTTCCTGGCCAAAAGCGTTGTCTTGATCGTGAAATCAAGTCTCGTCGCCTATTTCATAGCCGTTACGATTATGGCCGTCACCATTCTGAATGCCAGTGGATTCGCCAATTACACCGCTGTTTATCTGGGCACGATGGGTTTCGATATCGGACAATTCCATATTTCCCTTTTGAATTTATTCCATGGCATTTTCATCCTCGTCATCGTGTTCTGGATCGCTGGGCTTTTGTCGCGCACGCTGGAAAGCTACCTGCGCCGCAGCTCAACACTCAGCTATTTATCGCGCGAGCTGACGGTAAAATTTTTCCGCATCTTCGTTTATTTCGTTGCACTGATGATCACCCTCTCCGTCATGGGCGTCGATCTCACCGCCTTCGCCGTATTCGGCGGCGCACTCGGCGTCGGCGTCGGTTTGGGTTTGCAGAAAATCACGGCAAATTTTGTCAGCGGCATTACACTCCTCATGGAAAAATCCATCAAGATCGGCGATTTGATCGAAGTCGCCGGCAATAGCGGCTGGGTGCGCCAGCTCAATATTCGCTACGCGCTGCTCGAAACCGCCGAAGGAAAAGAAATCCTGATTCCCAACGAAGAACTCATCTCCACCCGCGTTATCAATTGGTCGCACACGTCAAACAATGCCCGCGTCGATATCAAAATCGGTGTTTCCTATGATTCCGACGCCGCCAAAGTCCGCGACATTCTGCTCAGCGCCGCCCGCTCCCATCCGCTATGCCTAAAAAAACCGCCTCCCAACTGCTGGCTGCGCGAATTCGGCGATTTTTCCATGCAATTCCTCCTCGTTTTTTGGATCCCCGACGTCCACGAAGGCCGCTTCGGCCCGCAAAGCGAGGTGATGATCACGATATTGGAGAAGTTTAAGAAGGAGGGGATTGTGATTCCCTCGGCGATAAATATCGTTAAGTCTTTGCCTGAACAAGGTTAATTCTTAAAGTATAAAAAATTCTTGCACGATTAGATTTATTAATATACTTTAACGATAGTTCACTTTTAACCAACGAATAAGGATTTCATATGCCGATCAAAAATAGATTCAGAGAAGCAGTGGCTGGCGGAACAGTAGCATTATCCGCATTTTTATTGCAGGATGTAACGATGATAATACGGTGCTCAATCGCGTTGATCTTGTGAACCGCATTAATCCGAATGCCGTTGGTGTATCAGATATAGAAGTGCGTTTTCCTGAAGAACTGGAATCCAAAGCACAGGGCAAGATCATTGATTTGACCGATCCGAAGCAAGTAGCAGAGGCACTTTGGATTACGCTGGACGGTAAACCTGACCAACTTCTATATGAAATCATAATTACTGATGGAACAGCAAATCAGCATACGCCAACAAGAAAATTGCCTGTAACCGTTGCAACGATTCAAGAAGGCGCCGACATTATCAATAATATCGAAAAACTCCTGGTTAAGGATTATAAAAACGTCCTCGACCCAAAGAATTTCATTACCCCTGCCACAGGAGAAATGAAGCGCTAATTTAGCTTCCCATTCCCTCTTAAGGTAACTATTTCTCAATCATATCGAAATATGGTACGTTAGCCTTATTGCGGTTTGATAGATATTTGAGTAATAGTTAGCCATGAGCATACAACCGATTGATCTTGCAACACTAAAAAATATTTACGGTGAGCAAATCCGCGCCCTGGCGCAGAAATACAAGCTGGAAAATGTCCGCGTTTTCGGCTCGGTAGCGCGCGGCGAAGCGGGACCGGATAGCGATATTGATTTGCTGGTGCATGGGCTGCCGGGGTGTAAATTGTTGAGATTTGAGCGGGAGATGAATGAAATATTCGCCCCGGTCAAAATTGATGTCGTGGATGATGAAGAATTACACACGCTTTTGGCTCCCTATATACTTCATGATGCAACGCCATTATGAACGCATCCCTTATCACCGCTGACATATCGAAACTCCAAGATATTCTTGGTGCGATTGACGCATTATCGGGCTGTTCATTACGCGATTTTATGGACCGCCAAAAACTTCATGCTGCGGCATTTGAGTTTGTTATTATCGGTGAGGCTACGCGCCAAATTAGCCAGGCATTCAAAAATGAGCACTCTCATTTGCCCTGGCGCGAAATGCAGGACACAAGGAATAAGATTGCGCACGAATATGGCACGCTATCACCAAAAAGAATGATCGAAATTATTCAGGATGAATTGCCAGAATTGCGTCGGCAGATTGTGGTTTTACTTAATCATTTGGAAAGCGGAATCAAATAATGCCTTTCCCACCCAAATCCCTCGCCGACTGGCAAAAACTCGCGCAAAAAGATGTGGGCGCTGACGCCACCCTCGATTCCCTCACCTGGCAAACCCCCGAAGGCATCGACGTCAAACCGCTCTACACCGCCGCCGATCTCGAAAATCTCGAATCCCTCGACACCCTGCCCGGCTTCGCCCCTTACGTTCGCGGCCCGCGCGCAACCATGTACACTGTCCGCCCATGGACCGTCCGCCAATATGCCGGCTTCTCCACCGCCGAAGAATCCAACGCCTTCTATCGCCGCAACCTTGCCGGCGGCCAGAAAGGCCTTTCCGTCGCCTTCGATCTCGCCACCCATCGCGGCTACGATTCCGACCATCCGCGCGTTGTCGGTGATGTCGGCAAAGCCGGTGTCGCCATCGATTCTGTCGAGGACATGAAAATCCTCTTCGACGGCATCCCGCTGAACGAAATGTCCGTCTCCATGACTATGAACGGCGCCGTGCTGCCCATTCTCGCGAATTACATTGTCGCCGGCCTCGAACAAGGCGTCAAACTCGAAGAACTCTCCGGCACCATCCAGAACGACATCCTCAAAGAATTCATGGTGCGCAACACCTACATTTACCCACCCGAACCCAGCATGCGCATCGTTGCCGACATCATCGAATACACCGCGAAAAATATGCCGAAATTCAACTCCATCTCCATCTCCGGTTACCACATGCACGAAGCCGGAGCCACTGCCGTGCAGGAACTCGCCTACACCATCGCCGACGGCGAGGAATACGTCAAAGCCGCGCTCGGCAAAGGCCTGAACGTCGACGATTTCGCGCCGCGCCTGTCCTTCTTTTTCGCCATCGGCATGAACTTCTTCATGGAAATCGCCAAGCTCCGCGCCGCCCGTCTGCTCTGGGCCAAAACCATGGCCAAATACAATCCCAAGCATCCGACATCCAGCAGTTTGCGCACCCACTGCCAAACCTCCGGCGTATCGCTGACCGAAAAAGATCCGTACAACAACGTCATCCGCACCACCATCGAAGCCATGGCCGCTGTCCTCGGCGGCACGCAATCGCTCCACACCAACGCGCTCGACGAAGCCATTGCGCTACCCACCGATTTCTCCGCCCGCATCGCCCGCAATACACAGCTCGTACTCCAACACGAAAGCGGCATTACCAAAGTTGTAGATCCTCTCGGCGGCAGTTACTACATCGAATCCCTCACCAACAGTTTAGTCAAACACGCCGAAGCCCTCATCGCCGAAGCCAATGAATTCGGCGGTATGACCAAAGCCATCGAAGCGGGAATCCCCAAGCAAAAAATCGAAGAATCCGCTGCCCGCAAGCAAGCGCGTTTTGATCGCGTCGAAGACATCGTCGTCGGCGTCAATAAATACCAGCTCAAGCAGGAAGACCCCATTTCCATTCTCGACGTCGACAACGCCAAAGTCCGCGATTCCCAAATCAAACGCTTGCAGCAAGTCCGCAAAAACCGCGACGAAAAAGCCTGTCAGGCCTTGCTCGATGCCCTCACCAACGCCGCAAAAAATAAATCCGGGAATCTTCTGGAATTGGCCGTAACCGCCGCGAAAGCGCGCGCCACCGTCGGTGAAATTTCCTCCGCGCTCGAAAAAATCTACGGGCGCTTCAACGCCAATGTGCAAACCATTTCAGGAGTCTATGGCGCCGTGTACGATAAAGATAACAGCCTAAAAACCATCCGCAACCGCGTCGCCGCATTCGCTAAAGACGAAGGCCGCCGCCCACGCCTCCTCGTCGCCAAAATGGGCCAGGACGGCCACGACCGCGGCGCGAAAGTTATCGCCACGGCATTTGCCGATATGGGCTTCGACGTCGATGTCGGGTCGCTGTTCGCCACCCCCGAAGAAGTCGCCCGCCAGGCCATCGAAAATGATGTCCACCTCGTCGGCGTCTCTTCCCATGCCGCCGGCCACAAAACCCTCGTTCCCCAACTCATCGAAGCCCTGAAAAAAGCCGGCCGCCCCGACATCATCATCATCTGCGGCGGCGTCATCCCCGCGCAGGATTACGACTATCTCTATAAGGCAGGTGTCGCTGAAATTTTCGGCCCCGGAACGAATATTCCGATTGCGGCGGAGAAGATTGTGGCGTTGCTGGAGAAGAAGAGGAAAGCGGCTTGAAGCGCTTCCTCACGGCACTATTTGTCGTCATTCTTTGCTACACCGGCTACCTCTACCACCACGACGAACGCGCCCTGCCGCCCTTGCAAAACGGCGACATCATCTTCCAAACCAGCTGGACCAATCAATCCATCGCTATCGGCCTGGCCAGCACCAGCCTATTCATCCACACCGGCATCATCAAACAAACGCCGCAAGGTTTTTCTGTCATCGAAGCAGGCGACCATGTGCATGATACGCCCCTCATCCCCTGGATTCACCGTGGCATCCTCTCCCGTTTTTCCATCTACCGCTACGCAGGCCTGCAACCCGAACAAACCGCGCGCATCGTCACCGCCGCCACCGCCTATTACGGCGAGCCCTACAACATGTATTTCTCCTTCGAAAAAGGCTCCATGTATTGCAGCGAACTGGTCTACACCGCCTATAAAGACGCCGGAATCCCGCTCGGCAAAGTAGAAAAAATCAGCGAGCTCAACATCAACAACCGCTTCACCAAAGAGATCATCGAAACACGCTGGCACAATTACCCCGCCTGCCGCGATCACGTGACCAACTTCGAGCAATGCTACAACCTGATCCTAAACGGCGACATCATCACCCCGTCCTCTCTCGCCCACGACGCCCATCTTGCCCGAATTTTTGACAACTACCCATGGTAAGAATCGCTTTTTTCCTGCTCCTCCCACTGCCGCTTTTTCTCCCCTATCTCTGGCTCGACCATCTCTATTTCTGGGGCAATCCCGACAGTATTTACTACCTTAACCTCTACACCTCCTACCGCGACGCTCTCTGGCATGGCGAATTATTTCCGCATTGGATTGCCGATGTAAATGACGGGTTGGGCAGCCTCGTTTTTTACCACCGTGCCCCCTTGGTCTATACCATCACCGCCTTGCTCAGCGCACCTTTCACGCTTTCCGACGAACATCAATATTTGCTTGGCATCTACGCCAGCCAACTCTTCGGCGCGGTCGTCATTTATCGCTGGCTACGCGTACATTACGACACAAAGCCGGCATTCTACGGAGCATTTCTTTTCACGTTCGTTCCCTATAAATGGATCGACATTTACCAGCATTTCACCCTTGGCGAATGCTGGGCCATCGCGTTTATACCCTTGTGGTTCCATGCCGCTGAACGACTAAATACGCGCAACGGTATCATCACTTACGCGCTCGCCGCCGCCTTATGTTTTTATGCCCATGCGCTGACCGTATTAAGTGTCGGCCCACTCGCCGTCGCCTATGCCTTGCACTGTGCTAACTGGCAATGGCGTAGCATGCTAAAACCATTGATACTGGTCCATCTGCTGGTGTTATCTCTCATCGCTTCCTATCTGGCGGCAATGATAACGGCCAATCCATGGCTGCAATTAGACCGCTGGTCGGATGACAAATATAATCCTGTCACTAATCTCTACCATATCGATGATTTTATCGGCGCCTACGCCTTACTATTCGCATGGCTTATCTACCGCTCCCGCAAGAAACTGGCTTCGCTCGGCCAAAGCAAAACCATCACCTTCTGGTGCTTATCGCTCATCATTCTCTACACCCTCGCCACGCCGCTCAGCTATCCGCTCTGGGCGAATATATCCGCCATGAATATTTTCCAATTTCCTTTTTCTCGACTGCAACCGGCGATGGCCGTTATTACTGCCTTGCTCGGCGTCTATTTGCTGGGCGGCAAACGACGGGAATTCAGTATTGCCGTTATCTCCATATATGCGCTTTTTACCCTATTCAGCCTAGTGCATATCACCCTCGCCTACCAACGCCCCCATAATGCCGACCAGCTAACTCACGATCTGGCTATTCAATACCGCATCATTCCCGGCCCGATACATTTTCCTATCTGGGCGACGATTGGCCAGAATGATTTGTTGATAGAGCATGAGCGATACAGCACCATGCCTCTGATGGAAGTCAAAGATGGCCGAGCGTCGATTGATAATGTAAAGAAAAATGACGGCCAGCTTTCCGCGCATGTCACCGTAAGTTCGCAAGATGCAACGATGGTCATTTCGCAGTTTTATATCCCGGCATGGAAAGCGTCTGCCGATAATCAACCGCTTAATGTGACTCCGTATTCCAATGGATTGATCCAATTGCAATTACCCAAAGGTAAGCATCATGTTGAACTTGCTATCGGTAAATCCCTGCTCGAGCGCATCGGCGACGCGCTGACGCTTGCAGCACTTACTTTCATCATCGGCGTAATCGCTTGCCAATGTTCAGGGTTTGTGCTTTCAAAACAGCATGACCAAAATACATGACATAACCAACCGCACCTCCCTCGCCCGTGCCATCACGCTGATGGAATCGACGCGCGCCGATCACCAGCAGGAAGCGCACACACTACTGGCTTCGTTATTGCCAAAAACCGGCAACTCCATCCGTATCGGCATCACCGGTGTCCCCGGCGTTGGCAAATCAACCTTCATCGAAGCCTTCGGCCTTCACGTTATCGAGCAGGGCCACAAAGTCGCTGTCCTCGCCATTGACCCATCAAGCACAAAAACCGGCGGCTCCATCCTCGGCGACAAAACGCGCATGAGCAAACTCTCGCAGCATGAGGATGCCTTCATCCGCCCATCCCCTACCGGCGGCTCGCTCGGCGGGGTGGCGCGGCGTACGCGCGAAGCCATGCTGCTTTGCGAGGCGGCGGGATACGATGTCATCATCGTTGAAACCGTCGGCGTCGGCCAATCGGAAATCGAAGTCGCCGATATGGTCGATATGTTTTTGCTATTGCTCCTGCCCGGCAGTGGCGATGAATTGCAAGGCATCAAAAAAGGCATCGTTGAGTTAGCTGACTTAATTGTCGTGAACAAGGCCGACGGCGACCTTGCCGCCTCCGCCAAACGTGTCCGCGCCGATTATTCCGCCGCCCTGCGCATGTTGCATCCCTCAAACCATAGCTGGCAACCCAAAGCCATCACCTGTTCCGCCTTACTCGGCGACGGCATCCCGGAAATCTGGCATTCCGTCGGCGAATTCGCCCGCATCATGGACGATAACGGCGATTTGCAACGCCATCGCTCAAAGCAGGCCATCAGCTGGATGTGGAAGGAAATCCGCGAAATGCTGATGAACCAGTTTAAGCAGCATCCGAAAGTATCAGCCCGTATCGGGGAAATGGAAGAAGCGGTGCAAAAGGGAGAAATCACTCCGACGCAGGCCGGGTACACATTGCTTGATATCTTTCAAAAAGTAGATGCAGATGGTTCGCCATTGCAAGAATAGCGAGTGGAAATAATATATACCAATATATTTCAATAGCTTGATTTCTTCCTGTTTTGTCCTAAATTGGCTTTTAATTAATTAATAATTAAAATATAATAATGCAATCCAATGAATGGTTGCTTCAGGGGGCATTATGAAAAGCGAATATGAAAATCAGTTTGTAGAGCATTTTTTTCCTATGGCAAAACGCCTAGCAAATAGGGTTGCGGGAAAATTCAGAGGCAACCCCTACGCCAAAATGATTGATGCTGATAGTTGTTTGTCATATGCGCTCGAAGGTGTACTGCAAATAGCCCGTGCCCGCCCTAACCATGAGTTACTGGATGAATTAGATGGTCTCGTTGCTATAGCTATTACTCGCCGGATTGCTGAGCTGCAACGTGAGGTTATAGGAGCTAAAGGCCATACTCGACGAGATCCTATGCCGCTTTCACTCGATGAAGAGAGAGGGGGGACGGGTAATAATGAGGGAACCACGACTTTAAAAGATACACTGATAGCGAACGAAAGCGACTCACAACACGAAAGCGAATTACAATATTCGCGAGAGCATGCGAAGGCAAAGGCAAAGATCAAAGCCATGCTAGGTGAAATTGAATACAAAGTGCTGTGCGCCGCAATAGATCATCCGGATCACATGGCAAAAGAAATTGCCAAAATGCTCGACATGAGACTCAATAATTACGAAACAACTTTACTTCATGTACGAAAAAAGATGAATAATTACCCGGATTTCAAAGCAGAGCTTTCTGAATTGCTGCTCGACAACCGTAGCAAATCCCAGCATACTGGAAGTGGACGCTCTTAAATATCCAGATTCTCAACCTTCAGCGCATTATTGACGATAAAGTCGCGCCGGGGCTCAACAACATCGCCCATGAGCGTCGAGAAAATGGATTCCGTTTCCGCATCGTCATCAATCACCACGCGCAGCAGGCGCCGTGTTTCCGGGTTCAGCGTCGTATCCCATAACTGCTCGGGATTCATTTCACCCAATCCTTTGAACCGCTGGATAGTCGAGCCTTTGCGGGCGAATTCCATCATGCTGTTATAAAGCTGTGACGGGGTAGAAATGGTAATCTCATGCTGCTTGCGCGTGAGTTTCGACATATCGGCAAAATGCTCGTCCAGATACGGAATCTGCGCGGCGATATCATGCGCTTCTTTACTGAGCAGCACTTTATCTTCCAGCACAAAGACTTCCTCAACGCTACGCACCGTGCGTTGTAACTTAAACGCGCCAGCCGAATATGCTACCTGCCAACCGGCCAGCGCCGTATCGTTCGATTGCTTCACCAGTTTTTCCAGCGCCGCTTGCCAGAATTTTGCCTTCGACTCGCTGCCGATTTTGCCATCGAACACATGCGCCAGTGCGCCCGCTTCAATTAGCATCAACGGAATACGCTTCGCCAGCAGATTGCACGAATGCGTCAGCTTCCCCGCCGTTTCAATCGTTGCACGCAGATCGAGTCCGCTCGCTTCACGCTTATCGGCCAGAACCATCGTGGCGTCTTCGAGGCTGGTCGTCAGCAAATGCTGTTCGAGCGCCTCATCATCCTTCAGATACACATCGTGATTACCACGACGCATTTTATACAGCGGCGGCTGCGCGATATAGAGATAGCCCTTATCGATCAACTCGCGCATCTGGCGGAAAAAGAACGTCAGTAGCAGCGTGCGGATATGCGAACCGTCCACGTCGGCGTCGGTCATGATGATGATTTTATGGTAGCGCGCTTTTTCGATATTAAACTCATCGCGCCCAATGCCGGTGCCAATTGCGGTAATCAGCGTACCGACTTCGGCGCTGCCGAGCATCTTGTCAAAACGCGCCCGTTCTACGTTCAAAATCTTACCCTTCAGCGGCAAAATCGCCTGATAATTACGGCTGCGGCCCTGCTTCGCCGAACCACCTGCCGAATCTCCCTCAACGATAAAAATCTCGGATTTCGCCGGATCGCGTTCCTGGCAATCCGCCAGTTTCCCCGGCAGCGACGAAATATCGAGTGCCCCCTTACGGCGTGTCAATTCACGCGCTTTACGCGCCGCTTCACGGGCAGCGGCAGCTTCCACCACCTTGCCGATAATAATTTTGGATTCCTGCGGATGTTCTTCCATCCACTGCGATAATTTTTCGTACACATAGCCTTCGACGACGGGCCGCACTTCCGAACTGACCAATTTGTCTTTCGTTTGCGAGGAAAATTTCGGGTCCGGAACTTTTACCGACACGATGCACGTCAATCCCTCACGCGCATCGTCACCCGTAATCGCCACTTTTTCGCGCTTAGCCGCGCCCGATTCTTCATAATATTTATTGATCGCACGCGTAAGCGCTGCGCGGTAGCCAATCAGATGCGTGCCACCGTCACGCTGGCGGATATTGTTGGTAAAGCACAGCACGTTTTCATGATAGGAATCGTTCCACTGCATGGCAATTTCCACGCCCATGGAAATACCGTCCTGCGTGTCGCGTTCGCCTTTAATCACGATGGTCGGGTGGATGGCGTTTTTGCTTTTATCCAAATACTGCACATACGCTTCCGTTCCGCCTTCGTAATAAAATTCCGTTTCGGTGACGGGGTCGGTGCGTGAGTCAGTGAGCTTAATACACACACCGGAATTGAGAAACGCCAATTCACGCAAACGGTGTTCCACCGTGGCGAAATCGAATTCCACCATGGTGAATGTTTCTTTCGACGGCAGAAAGGTAACCGACGTGCCTTTTTGATTAGGCGTATCGCCGATCACCGCCAAATGCTTGGTCGTATCACCATGCGAAAATTCCGCTTCATATTGCTTGCCATTGCGCCAGATCGTAAGCTTCAGCCACACCGAAAGCGCATTGACCACCGACACGCCAACGCCATGCAAACCGCCGGAAACCTTATACGAATTCTGGTCGAATTTACCGCCCGCATGCAGCTGCGTCATAATCACTTCCGCGGCGGAAACACCTTCGCCCTCATGAATATCCACCGGAATCCCGCGCCCGTTATCCGTCACCGAGCACGATCCATCCGCATTCAAACTCACCGTCACCAGGTCGCAATGCCCAGCCAACGCCTCGTCAATCGCGTTATCGACCACTTCGTAAATCATATGATGCAAACCCGACCCGTCATCGGTATCACCAATATACATCCCCGGGCGCTTGCGAACCGCTTCCAGTCCTTTCAGGACTTTAATCGAATCGGCACCGTAATTTTGTTCGTTTTGCACTTCCATTTTTTTCAATTCTGCTGCGTTTGCCATTTACTTCACCCCGTCATCCCGGCGAAGGCCGGGATCCATGTTTTTAATAGATCTTTTATCTCTTTTATACCATCATTTTTATCTGGCGTGGATCCCGGCCTGCGCCGGGATGACGACACCGTTTTCTACCCCAAAAAACTGCCCTTTTCCTTCCATTCCTTCGAATAAAAGCGGGTCCGTTCCCGTCATCCACGTTTGAGCGCCAATCTGGCAGATTTCCTCGAACAACTCAAGCCTTCTTGTAGCATCCAGATGGGCTACAACCTCATCCAATAATAGCACCGGAATCACCCCATGCCACTGCGCCCCCGCCCGTGCCTGCGCCAAGACGATGGAGAGCAATAAAGCCTTCTGTTCGCCCGTCGAACATAGCTCGGCAGGCATTTGTTTTATAACATGAATTACCCGCATTTCGCTGCGATGTATCCCAGCGAGTGTCCGCCCTGCTGCGCCATCCTGCGGCCTGCCATTTTTCAGGATGCGTTTAAAGTCCTCTTCCACGGTCACGGCCGGGGTACCTAAATTGAGCAAATCTTCCACTGTTCCGGCCACCGATAACTGCGCTTTAGGGAAAGAAAGCGTGGATTGGCCGATAGCATGGTTGATATGCTGAACGGTATGAATTCTCGCTTGGGCAATCGCCGCCGCCGTTTCCGCCATGGTTTGCTCCAGCGCGTCGAGCCAAACGCCGTCAGCGCGGTCATTTTGCAATAGCCGGTTACGCTCGCGCATGGCGAATTCATACTCATTCACCCGCGACGCATGCTCCGGATCGAAACTATACACCAGCCGGTCCAAAAACTTGCGCCCGGCGGAATTGCTATCCTGAAATAATTGTTCCATCTGCGGCGTAAGCCATATAATCGCAAAATGCCGCGCCAGTTCCGCCTGCGAGCGCGCGATTTTTCCATCGATTTTGACGATGCGCTTGTCGTTATCATCAGCACTTTCCGGGTCACGTCCGGTGCCGATTTTGACCTCGCCCTGCATGCCGGTAATGGAGGCGGCGATGGTCCAAGAAGATTCCCTCTCCCTTTCAGGGAGAGGGCTAGGGTGAGGGTTGGTCGCTCCACGGATAGAACCCTCATCCCGGCCTTCTCCCTGAAAGGGAGAAGGGGAAGATCGATTCAACTCCGACAATTTCGCCCGCCGTATCCCCCGTCCCGGCGTCAGCAGCGAAATCGCCTCAAGAATATTGGTTTTCCCAACGCCATTGCGCCCGGTCAGTACTATAGGTGCCGGAGAAACTTCTATCCGGGCTGAGATGTAATTGCGGAAATGGGTGAGCGATAGAGCGGAGACAGAGAGTGTTTTTTTGTCATCTCGGCATGGTTCGGAAATCAATGCTAATGATTCCACGATTTACCCTCTCCTACTTGATCATCCTCTATATTTTCTCTAACAAGTCTAGCGCTAGGATTCAGTACTCTGTTAATAAAATAATGGGCATTCGAAGCAGCCATCGCCTTATTTTTTATGTCATGAAGCACCGCTTTTCTTAATGCCATAAAGGCATTTTGTTCTTGTGGATCAATCTTTAGCGCTTCCCTGCCAGCATAGGCTTGGTTCGCTAGATGAGGTTTGTCACGCATAGTTTTGAAAAATTCTAAATTACGCAATTCACATCCAACTTCCTTATCCTCAAGCAAATTGGCAATAGCAACCTTCTGCCGCTCCATCAATTGTTTGAGTTCAATATAAGCGTTCGGGAAATTATATTCCGCGACTATTGCAGGAATTTGTTCCAGCTCTTTATTAAGATCATCCAAGCTTTCCTGGAGATTAGTCCGTTGTTCATCGGATAATACTACCACGAAATCAACGTCACACCCTCATCGGCATGATGACATACAACACGCCCACATCCGCCGTATCGCGAACGATAGCGGGCGAAGCGCCGTCATTGAGCAGGAATTGTGCGGTGTCGCCTTCGATCTGGCCCATCATATCGAGCAAGTAGCGGGAGTTGAAACCCACTTCCACTTTGGCTGCCGAATAGGTGACATCGAGTTCTTCCGAAGCGGTGCCATGCTCCGGGCTGCTGGCCGAAAGCGTCAGCTTTCCGCCTTCGAGCTGGAATTTCACTGCGCGGGATTTTTCCGAGGAAATGACCGAGACGCGATCGACTGCTTCCTTAAAATGCTTGCAATCCACTTCCATCAATTTGTCGTTATTAGCCGGGATAACGCGCTCGTAATCCGGGAAATTACCGTCGATCAACTTGGAAACGAGCACGGCATTACCATAGATAAAACGAATCTTGGTTTCCGACAGCGACACCTGCACGTCGCCTTCGCCTTCTTCAAGCAATTTTCGCAGTTCATGAATCGCTTTACGCGGGATAATAACTCCCGGCATGCCATCTGCACCGGCAGGCAGCGCCACTTCGATACGCGCCAGGCGATGACCGTCAGTTGCCACTGCGCGCAGCACCTTGCCATCGCCGCTTCCGGCGTTGTGAAGATAGATGCCATTAAGGTAATAGCGTGTTTCTTCGGTGGAAATAGCAAAACTCGGCTTATCGACCAACGACAATAATTCCGCCGATTTCAGCGTGAAATTATGCGCAAGTTCGCCTTCAGCCATCACAGGAAAATCATCAACCGGCAGGCAAGCCAGCGAAAAGCGTGACTGGCCGCTTTTGATCGACACTTTGCTGCCATCATTGCTCGTGGAAAGCTCCACCTGCGCGCCTTCGGGCAATTTGCGGACGATGTCGTAGAACGTATGGGCGGCAACGGTCATGGAACCGGGTTTACTGACATTCGCCACCGTTTTTTCAACAATAGCGATATCCATGTCGGTAGCCGTAAACGACACGCCGTCTTTCTTCGCATCGATTTTGACGTTGGAAAGCACAGCAATCGTGCCGCGTTTTTCCACCACCGATTGCACATGGCCCAGGCTTTTGAGCAAATGCGAGCGTTCGATGACGAACTGAACGGGAGATTGTTTAGCGGTAGTCAGGACTTCTGCGGTGGCGCTGGACATAGGATTCACCATGGTTAAGGTTGCTGGAATTTGACTCAGTATAGCAGGGGATATGGCAGAGGCAAATAATTTATTAACTCCCCATATAATCCCGGCAAATCGGCACGACATTCACATCCTTCGTCAGCTGCATCTGGAATACCATCGTGCTCAAATAGCGGAAATCCATTTCGCAGCTGATGAGATAAAACTCAAACATGCGGAAAAACCGCTCATCGTACAGCTTTATCACCTTATCGCGATTGGCGCGGAAGCGCTTGAGCCACTCACCCAGCGTATAAGCATAATGCAGCCTTAAAATCTCAATATCTGTCATCAGCAGATCGGTTTTTTCCACCACTTTCGTCACTTCCGACAGCGCCGGCGCATAGCCCCCCGGAAAAATATATTTGCGCAGCCACGGATTGGTATTGCCCGGCCCATCCAGCCGCCCGATGCAATGGAATAACGCGACGCCTGCGGGACTCAGCAGCGCCTTCACCTTCAAAAACAACTCCCGGTAATGGCCGACGCCGACATGCTCCATCATCCCCACCGACACGATACGGTCAAACGTGCCGTCCAGTTCGCGGTAATCCTTGAGCAGAAACCTTACCTTATGTTCCAGCCCCGTTTCTTTTGCCCGTGCCGTCGCCTTAGCAGCCTGCTCACTCGAAAGCGTCACCCCTGTCACATCCGCACCGAATTCCCGCGCCAGAAACATCGCCATGCCGCCCCAACCCGAGCCGATATCGAGCACGCGCATACCCGGCTCGATCCGGAGTTTCGCCGCGATATGCCTGAGTTTATCCTGCTGCGCCTGTTCGAGGCTATTATCCGGACTGGTAAAATATGCGCAGGAATAATGCCGGTCATTATCGAGCATCAACTCATAAATTTCATCGGAGATATTATAATGTGGCGCGACGTTCTTTTGCGCGAAGCCAATGGGATTATATTGCAAAATGCGCTGCGTAATGGGCGACAATTTTTCCGCGATTTTTTCAAAAATAGTCGGCTTGGAGGCGGCAAAATTCGTAGCCAGAATCGTCAAAAAATCTTCGAGACTACCCTCCTCCAGCGTCAGCGCTCCATCCATATAAGCTTCGCCCAGATACAGCTACGGATAATATAATAACCGCTGATGAAGCGCCGCATCATGCAGCTTCACCACGGATTTCGGCTTCTGCCCCGCCACACCATATCTGTGCGTTTTGCCATTCGCATCAATCACCGTCAGATCGCCGGATTTCACCAGGTAATTGAGAGCTATAGACCAGAGCATTCGTTATCCTTTATGGTCGTCATCCCCGCACGAGGCGGGGATGACGGAATCGGAATATTATTTACTAATCGTTATATTACGCTATACTAACCATGTTTTTTGCTACTTTGCAATTTCTTGCGGAGTGGATATGGAGTGTATCTATTAACACTCTGCAAGCGTGGTCCCCCATACGTGAATGGGCGGAGGAGAAAATCATGTTGACGTATCTGAGTGCTCATCCTGAGCACGGTTATTTGATTGGGGCATTGTTGGCAGCGTCGCTATGTGCGCTAGCACACAGATTGGGAGACAGGCCCCGTCCTCTTCCCTGCTATTGCAGGGTGAGAAGATAGGCTATTAAGGCCTGAAACAAATTGAAAGGGGCGGGATTTGAAAAAATCCTGACCCTTTCTTTTTTAGGGCATTTATTATCTTTTGCCATTTTTGTTAACTCTGCTATAAGTTGGGCGTTTTTGCCTCTTTGTAGGATTTTCTTGCAGAGCGGATAGGGAGTGTTTCTTTTGACACTCTGCAAGCGTGCCGCCCATACGTGAATTGGGTGGAGGAGAAGATCATGTGGCTCATTTTGAAATGCATGGAACCGTTCGCAGTTGGGCTGCTGATAGCCGCTCCGTTCGCGATACCTTTCATTGTAATCTGCAGGCGCCGTCAAAAACAGGGGAAGTATCCTCCATTTTGGCCCCAACGTTGGCGCAGCAGGTAGGCATGGACGGCCAGAAGTCACTCGGAGAGGGCGGGATCTAAAAATCCCACCCTCTTTTTATTGTCAAGACTTCAACCCCAATACCGGATTCGTCGCCGGAAGCGGCACCGAATATTTCTTCCGTATCGTCACCGGCTGACGGATCGAAGCATAGAGTTGCTTTTCCGCCTCGATAAGCAACACCCCACCAAAAAACGGGCAGAAAATTTTTCCGATTTTTTCAATTTTGCTGGCGATGCGCCAGAACAGACGCGAATAGGTCGGCGGCAAAAATAACGCTGAGCTGGAGCGCGTATGGGTGAATTGTTTTTCGCTCACCAGATCGCGCAATTGCATAATCGAAAACGGCCTCCCATAACCAAACGGGCTGCGCGACGAACGCGACCAGAAGCCCAAACGGTTGGGAACGACGGCCAGCATGCGCCCGCCCGGCGTCAGCACGCGCCACATTTCCTCCACCATCGCCGATAGCGGTTCGCTATGCTCGAAACAATGCAGCAGCAAGATACGATTGACGCTGTTCTCCGGCAACGGCAATTCTGATTCATGCGCCAGGAATGCCATATTCCCCTCAGTCGACGGCCAGCAGGCCGCCCCCTGACGCGACGGCATACAGACAATGATCGGAGCGTTTTTTCCACGATAATTTTCAAGATACGGCGTTGCGTAGCCGATACCGAGCATGACATCGCCTTTGATCTCCGGCCATAATTGTTCGATGCTCGCCGAAATCAGCTGGCGCACTTCTTCACCAAAAGGAGTAGCGTAAAATTGCCGCAGGCTTAAAATATCGGGCGCGAACATTTTAATTACTTATAAAATTGTCATGCCAGACGCCAGTTTTCCCGAAGAGCATAGCGATTCGCAGGAAAACTGAGCGATGTGGCATCCAGCCTTTTAAACCACTGGATGCCAGCCTGCGCTGGCATGACAAGTAAAATTTGAACATAGACACTATTGACTAATGGGTGATACTGACTCAAAGATAACCCGCAAACAGGTGTGGATCAAGCAGTGTTCAGAGCATTTCTCTATTTATCGGTCATTCTATTTTTCTTAGGTCAGGGAACGAACGCTTACGCCAGACTTTCCGACGATGAAGAAGAACACGCCCGCAGCGCCTTCGAGTTCGCCCAACACAAAGATTGGAATAACGCCCTGCAGCATGCCAAGCGCACCGGCAATCCGGCCTTCGCGAAGCTCATCACCTGGGAATATCTGCTCGATCAGGATTCCGGCGCCGGGTTTGAGGAAATCACCACTTTCATCGACAATAATCCCAACTGGCCCGAGCAGAAAAAGTTGCGCATCCGTGCTGAAATATCCTTGCATAATGATAATGTTCCCGACCACGAAGTGATCGAGTGGTTTGGCGACGGCAAGCCGCTCACCGGCATCGGCAAGATAGCGCTGGCTGAAGCGTTGCAGCGCAATCATAAAGCATCGCACGATAAAATTGTTTCACTGATCCGAGATGCCTGGAGAGATGGCGATTTCGACGAACCGCAGGAGAAAAAACTCCTCGATAAATATAGCGATATGCTCACGCACGAAGACCATATCGCCCGTATCGACCGCCTGCTCTGGGAAGAGCGCACATCGGCCGCCAAGCGTGTGCTGAATTATGCACCAGCGTCCTACCAGAAATTATTCAAGGCCCGCATGGCGCTCATCGATGACAAGCGCCTGGCGATTATCGCCGTAGCACAGGTTTCTTCCTCCTTAAAAAGCGATCCCGGCCTTATCTATGACCGCATGACCTACCGTGCCCGCCGCGATGACGACTCCGGTGTGCGCGACATGCTGCTGGCTGCACCCGAGCACCCGCCCTATGCCGATAAATGGTGGAAATACCGTGAAGCGCAGATTCACCTCGCCATCGACGATAAAAACTACACGCTGGCCAAAAAATTACTGGCCAATAACGGACAAACGGAGGGAACCGGCCTGGCCGACGCATTATGGCTGCAAGGCTGGCTCAAAACCGAATTTTTACATCAGCCGCAGGAAGGCTATGATCTTTTCACCGGCATGTACGAAAAGGTCAAATATCCGGTCAGCAGATCCCGCGCCGCCTATTGGGCCGGACGATCGGCCGAAAAATCCGGCAATGCCGAATCCGCTGCCAAATGGTATAAAACGGCCGCTTCTTATCCCACCACCTTTTACGGCCAGTTAGGCGTTCTGAAATCCAGCGGCACGTCTCCTCTTTCGATCCCATCCTCGCCGCCCATCAGTGACGAAGCCAAACACAAATTTGATCAGGATGATTTCATCAAAGCCATACGCCTCACCATTGACGCCGGAAATTTCGATCTGGCCCGCCGGTTGATTACGCTCGCCGTTGAAAACACCGAGGATTTATCGCAAGTCGCCCTGGTCACCGAGCTGGGTGAAGATTCCGGGCACAGCCATTTAAGCGTCCACGCCGCTAAGAAAGCTCTGCATCAGAATATCGTACTAGTCGAAGGCGGCTACCCGACACCGAAAACGCCCGGATCGACCGGCATCGAGCGCGACCTCACTCTCGCCATCACCCGCCAGGAAAGCGAATTCGATCCGAATGCGCACAGCCCCTCCAACGCGCTTGGCATGATGCAGTTATTGCCCCGCACCGCCAAGGAAATCGCCCGCAAGAATCACATAGGATTTTCGCCCTCTGAGCTTTCCAATCCCAGCTATAACATGATGCTTGGCAGCCTGTATCTTTCGCGCCTCATCAATAGTTATGACGGCTCCTACATCATGGGCATCGCCGCCTATAACGCCGGGCCGGGCAATGTCCAACGCTGGGTACGGAAATTCGGCACGCCCGACAACAATGTCGATAACGCCATCAATTGGATCGAAAAAATACCGTTTAATGAAACCCGCAACTACGTACAGCGCGTACTGGAAAATCTTCAGGTTTATCGGGCGATTGAGCGGGACGGCGAGTCGCTGAAACTGGCCGAGGATTTGAAGCGGTAATACGAAAATCCTGCCAGCTACCGCGTATTCACCGGGCAATTATACAAATCGTCATCAACACAACCTATGACCGACGGCGGAGTATAGCTCTGATCGTTTTCACGCCGGTAATTTTCGCGCGCGATACGGCTGTAATCTAAATTTTCCCACTCATTCCCGCCAGTACGCGCGCAGCCCGTAAGCATCAGCAGGGACAAAATCACAAGAGGCAATGGAGTTTTCATAGTCTAATTTTTTTCTTATTCATTGATAGCGCCATACATATAGCCCCGGCCACGGCAGATGCAAGCGAACCCGTAAGCACGCCTATCCTGGCATCGAGCATTAATATGCTATCGCCAAACGCCAGCGAGCCGATAAACAGGCTCATGGTGAAGCCGATGCCGCATAATATCGCCACCGCATAAAGCTGCATCCAGGTCGTTTCCGGCGGCATTTTTGCCAGGCCAAACCGAATCATCAGGAACGTAAAAATAAAGATACCCATTTGTTTTCCAATAAATAATCCACTGGTAATACCCACAATGGCCGGACTGCTCAAAGCGGAAGAGTATATCGCAGCCAATGGAATCCCGGAATTGGCAAAAATGAATAAAGGCACGACGAAAAAAGCAACCGGCCCATGCAAGAAACGCAACACTCTCTTGCCCAGCGGTAATGGCAGTAATAAGCCCAGAACTACCGCTGCGATGGTCGGGTTGATCCCCGAATCGAGCAATGCCACCCAGAGAGCGCATCCGGCGAAGATAAAAGGCGACAGGAATTTAGTGCGGCGGTTATAGGCATAAAGCAACACCACTACAGCCGCCGAAACCAACAGCGGCAGCCAGTATATATGCTGCGTATAAAATACGGCGATAATGGCAATGGCTGCCAGATCATCGAAAATGGCGATGCTCATGAGAAAAATACGCAAAGCGCGGGGAATAGTCTTGCCAAAACTATTCAATACGCCGAGCGAGAAAGCGATATCGGTAGCGGTGGGAATGGCCCAGCCGCGCATGGCATCACCGCTCCGGTTGAACGCGATATATATAAGGGCCGGCACTATTATCCCGCCAAGCGCTGCCGCCATGGGCAAAGCGATTTGCGAGGGCGAGGCCAGACTTCCTTCTTTGATTTCCAACTTAATCTCAATGCCGATATAAAGGAAAAACAGAGCCATCAACCCTTTGTTAATGACCAGCTCCGCCGTTGGTTCATGCAATGCTTCATAATAGGGCAGCAACGGCGAATTGGCCGCCGCCATAGCCAATAGCGCCATAACCAGCAATATAACGCTGGAGGCCGCTTCCATCTGGAAAAAATATTTGATACTGCGTAGCATACCTGCCTAAAAGACCCTTTAATGGCGCAAATTGCAAGTCATACACACTTTGTTTACCAATCCTTGTCATAGTGGCAGGCTAGAGTTTTAGTTTCATTTTTCAGGAGTACATCCATGCCCGCAGTTGAAAAGAAGGCGCCCCAATCCACCCGCCAGGCTACTCTCACCATTGATGGCAAGACCGTTACCTTCCCTATCTACGAGGGCACCGAAGGGCCAAGCGTCATCGATATCGCTAAATTATACGGCGAAACTGGCTATTTCACTTACGATCAGGGTTTTATGTCCACCGCCTCCTGCGAATCCAAAATCACTTATATTGACGGCGATGCCGGCATCTTGCGCTACCGTGGCTATGATATCGACGCATTGGCTGAAAAAAGCGATTTCCTCGAAGTGTCCTACTTGCTGCTAAATGGCAATCTGCCCAACGCCAAGGAGAAGCAGGCATTCGTCAGCAAGATGACCCTGCATACGATGGTGCATGAACAGCTCCATTTCCTTTTCCGCGGTTTCCCACGTGCCTCGCATCCGATGGCCGTTATGGCCGGTGCGGCTGCATCGCTGTCGGCGTTTTATCATGATTCTCTGGATGTGAATGTGCCGGAACAACGCGAGCTCGCCGCGTACCGCATGATCGCCAAAGCGCCGACGCTGGCCGCCATGGCTTATAAATATTCGATCGGTATGCCATTCATGTATCCGCAAAACGATCTCAGTTTTTCTGAGAATTTTATGCATATGATGTTCGCCAACCCATGCGAGAAATACAAAGTAAATCCCGTACTGGCTAAGGCGCTCGACAAGATTTTAATCCTGCACGCCGATCACGAACAAAACGCTTCGACTTCGACAGTGCGTATGGCTGGATCATCCGGCGCCAATCCGTTTGCCTGCATCGGCGCCGGTATTGCCTCGCTCTGGGGTCCTGCCCATGGCGGGGCTAACGAAGCGGTCATCAACATGCTGCGCGAAATCGGCGATGTTAGCAAAATCCCGGAATTTATCAAAAAAGTAAAAGACAAACAATCGGGCGTCAAGCTCATGGGCTTCGGTCATCGTGTGTATAAGAATTACGATCCGCGCGCTACCGTACTGCGCAAAACCTGCCAGGAAGTGCTGGCGGAACTCGGCAAAGTTGATGAGCCTTTACTCAAGATCGCCGTCGAACTGGAGCGTATCGCTCTTTCGGACGAATATTTCATCGAACGCAAACTCTACCCCAATGTCGATTTCTATTCCGGTATCATCTACCGCGCCATGGGCATCCCATCCAAAATGTTCACCGTTCTCTTCGCCGTCGCCCGCACCGCCGGCTGGGTAGCACAGTGGAAAGAAATGATGGAAGACAGCAAAACCAAAATCGGCCGCCCACGCCAGCTGTTCTTAGGCGATAAGCCGAGGGCGTATGTGCCGGTGGAGAAGCGGTAATTTTCCCGTCATCCCCGCCTTGCGCGGGGATCTCATGCAAATTACACTGTCGGCGAATGTTGCCCTAGATCCCCGCGCAAGGCGGGGATGACAGTATGCCCATTTTTTACACAGCCAAACCCCACCCCTGCATAAACTTTAATCACCCACATCGCCCCAAACTCGGCCAACCCCGTACTTTACCTCGCTCTCCGCGTTGGCACGCTTCTTGTTATACCTTCACGCGTTTTCGACGTAATTTATTTGCGTCTTTGTAAACGTCCTGCGACTTGATGGGGCTGCGAGTTTAATCTCACAGCCCCTTTTTTTATTCGCGCAGCATGTTATATATATAAAATGACCATCAAAATCGTAACCTGGAACATCAATTCCATCCGCATTCGCATCCCGCTGCTAAAGCGCCTGATCGACGAATATAAACCCGACATCATCTGCCTGCAGGAAACGAAGGTGGAAGACGCTTCTTTCCCGGCGGAAGACGTCAAGGCGCTGGGCTACCCGCATCTCTATTTCAGCGGCCAGAAAAGCTATAACGGCGTCGCCATTCTCTCCAAACTCCCGCTTACCAACATCCACTCCATGGAAATCGCCCAGTCCGACCACAAACGCCATATCGCCGCTACGCTGCCCGACGGCACGCAACTGCATAATTTCTATGTCCCCGCTGGCGGCGATATCCCGGACCGCAAAGAAAATCCCGCTTATGACTTTAAGCTGCGTTTCGTCGAGCACATGACTGAGTGGACCAAATCCTCCAAAGCCCAAGATAAAATCATCATCCTCGGCGACTTCAATATCGCGCCTTTGCCGCATGATGTCTGGTCGCACAAGCAGCTTCTCAATGTCGTCAGCCACACGCCCGCCGAAGTGGAGCGTCTCGATCTCCTGAAATCCTCTCTCTCCTGGTGCGATGCAGGCCGTCATTTCGTCGATAAAGAGCAAAAACTCTATAGCTGGTGGAGCTACCGCAACCGCGACTGGCGCAAATCCAACCGCGGCCGCCGTCTCGACCATATCTGGGTCACACCATCTCTGGCCCCTGCCCTCAAACATTTTCACATCCATCAGGATGCCCGCGACTGGTCCACCCCCTCGGACCATGTGCCGGTTATGATTGACATTGCATTATGACGTCATCCCCGCCTTGTGCGGGGATCCAGGGCGATGGAAAAGAAAGCATTGATACGATGAATAATGCCTTTAGTTGCAATATGTATTGCTCTAGATCCCCGCACAAGGCGGGGATGACGGACGCTTTTATTTTCATTAAAACTCAGTTATATTAAATTATGCACCAAAAAATCGAAGCCATCCTCCCCCAAATCACCTTCAACGAGCAAGGCCTCGTGCCCGTCATCGCCCAGGATTTTGCGACGTCGGAAGTCCTCATGATGGCGTGGATGAACCGCGAAGCTATCGAAATCACCCTGAAAACCGGCAAGGTCCATTACTGGTCGCGCTCACGGCAGGCTTTGTGGCATAAAGGCGAAACTTCCGGCCATTTCCAGCAGCTTAAAGGATTCACCATCGATTGCGACGGAGATACAGTGCTTATCAAAGTCGATCAAACCGGCCCCGCCTGCCATACCGGCGAAAGAAGCTGTTTTTTCAATAAGATTCCTCTCTAGCCCTGTTTCCGCGCCCTAAATAGCCACTGTCATCAAATATTCACAGACAATCCGGGCAGGTTGATGCTAAAATGAATTTAATATAACAAGCTGAGTTTAAAGTTTATGGCAAATTCAACAATGTTGCTTGGTCCGACCGATTTCATTATCGGCCCTGATGCTGGCGTTCCAAGCTTTGCCGCGACTTCAAACGGATCTGTCGAACACGATGGCCGCAGTAAAAGCGGTGATGTGGCCTATAGCGCCGCAATCGTTGATATGTCGGAAATTACCACAGCGAACGATCTGGAAAAATTGATTGCAGAAGGCAAAATCACCCCCCAGGAAGCGGAAAGAATTGGTAAGGA
>Ga0206992_1002_pt1 | contig 67467 bp, 72 predicted proteins | sample Alteio_BWMinCont_6_FD_153267 | JGI IMG/M metagenome (GOLD analysis project Ga0206992, IMG submission 153267) | Enriched cells from forest soil in Barre Woods Harvard Forest LTER site, Petersham, Massachusetts, United States -... | ecosystem: Environmental > Terrestrial > Soil > Temperate forest >... | reverse complement strand
TATACCACGACCTGAGAAGAAAATATAGAACAGTCAGACCGTCTGTGTATTTAATAAGGCACACAATAGGTGAGGACAAATTGGATGAAAATGAAATATATCGCAGAAATAAATTGGAATTTTTGAAAGTAAAAGATGGCAAGGATAAAAAAATATTACTGGTATATAAGTCTCCGGAAAAAAATTTTTATCCAATATATTACCAAAATATAAAATATTATGACGAAGATGATGAATCGTATTTGAAAAACGCGTATACCGTTAAAGATAATATATATTTTTTCGATTCAAAAAAAATAGTTAATGATCTCGATATATTAACTGCACTAACAAGTAGTCTTAACAGACACTAAATATATGTTTATTTGATATTAGGATATGTTAACAGAATATATTATTATTCTAATATAGATGGAACCTATAATTTATAATTTACCAAAAGTTGAAAAATATATTGAGATAGCTGATGAAAATATTTATTTTGACGAATATCCTAGTCCAAAATTAATTAAATATGGATTTAATACTATAAATGAACAGCTAGACATGGTAGCGCTAACATCAAACCCATATTATAAATCAGGACTAAATTTTGATTTTGAAAGAAATGACAAACAAAGTATGAAAACTAAAGCGAACGAATTGTTAAAAACGAAGGATTTTAATATTGATTTTGCAGAATTTTGGGAAATTTTAAATTTATTTTCGATACTTAGTACTACCCAAAATATACATACTACCAAAAAAAATATTGTTGAAGATGTTGTGAACACTTACCAAAAATTGACAGGATCAAAAAAATCTTACATTGTTGGTGGACCAAAAATGAAACCAAAAGAAAAAGTTACGCTAGTGATACACAAATATTCGGATATAGATATCGACGAGAATGCAGCCATACATCTTATAATTAATGATCTCAAAGATTTAGTTAGCATACAGGAAAAAGGTGCAAATATGGTTTTACAACTATTTAGTTTACAGACACAGACAAGTTCTGAGCTGCTGTACTATTTGGGTTCGTTGTACAATGAGGCATATCTGGTGAAACCAATTGTAACATCAAATTTGTCTGACAGTAAATATATTGTATTGCTCAACCTTAAAGAAAAAAATATTAAATTACCAAAATTACCAAAAATACCAACAGATGCATATTTGATATCTTTGGGCATAAAATCCATACCAAATGATTTTTTAACTGTAATACAATGCATGAATTCACAAATTATTCCTAAAAAATATGAAACATATAATTCAATAAAATCGTATCTGGACAGCAAGGTTTATGAAGGAAGTACTTACCAAGATATGGTTAAAAACCAGAATTCTAATACTACAAAATGGTTTGAAACATTTTCCGATGTTGGTGCTGAAAATATGAAAAAAATATTGGACCAATCCATCCAAAGATCGAATACAGTATGTGTTAGCTATTCAAAAATAATTGATATATTGGTTTAAAATTTAATTATATATATGTATATATATGTATATATAATTAAATGGCAGACCAGCAATTGAAAACAAATATTTCGGAAGAAGAGCTCAGAGAAATAACAAGTCCAAGTGTCATCAATATTATCAGAACAATTAAAGCTGTCCAAAAAAGGATGAAAGAACCGGATATTTCAAAACTAGAATATATCAGAGCTTACGACCAGCTTTCAAAAGAATTTGACGAATTTTCTGAAAAATATACTACTATTTTTACAAATGTGGTAAGAGGAGCAAATTTGGCTACTATTGCATCAATACTGTATTATAAAGATAAAGTAGAAAAAGGTCTTATAACAGAAGAACAATTATCTGAATTATTGGCAAAAAAATATTTACCCGCTAACCTTAAAGCAGAAGCAGATATGAAAATTAAAGAAATGAAATTAAAAAAATGATAAATATTTCATATTATTTTTTTTTAATTGTAGTACTAATTAGATTTCTTTTAGGTTTATTTTGTTTTGATGGTATTTCTTCGTCGGTGTCGGATGACAAAAATGTAATTTCTTCAGGAACATCATCTATAACATATGTCTGGAGTCTTGGTTGTAATATTTTATGAACTTTTTTAGTGTTTTCTCTTGTAACATTAAATTTTCTTTGGTACTGTTTAAGACGATTTATTCCGGTCAAAATTCTTGAAATTTCGAAGTTATGTTTTGTACACATAAAATCTATTAGTTCTTCGTGCTGATATTTTTTTAGTTTGAGTTGGTCGTCGGTTAAAGTAAAATCTTCCGATTCGTCTATTTCTTTTAAAGCAGACCTAAAATAGTTCCTGGCCTCAACCATACAGTTCAAATTTGATTTATCATTCCGGCCATTGACCGAATCTGATTCTAAATCAGAATTTGTTTCTAAATTTGTTTCCAAATTTGTTTCCAAATCTGAATTTCCTTTTTTTTCTAAGAAATCAATCACATTTTCTAATGAACCATATTTAGAAATTAGTTTGTATGCACCTTTTGGTCCGTATCCCTCAATTTTGTCACAATAGTCGCAACCGAGCAGTACACATAAATCTGTAAACTGGTCCATAGTTAAATTCATTTTTATTAATGCCCTGTTCAGGTTAATAACATTAACACATTTATTTTTGCTCATATATCTTAGCATATTTTTGAAAAGATATGGAGCCCCAAATGCTAACATATCCGAATCATCGGAACATACACCTTTTACATAACGTTTCCCTTGGGCATCATGTCTGGCGGCAAGCCACGAACATAAAACGTCTGCCTCTCCTGGAGCAACTATGTATGGTATGCCCATCAAATCTAATAATATTTGTGCCTCTTTTATATCTTTGCTGCAGAGTTTGAATGTCTTTTTAAAATTTTTAATGCGTTCTTCTTCCTCCAAATCACTTATTTCTATCAAAGCCTTTTCGGCTGCCTCTTTGTTGAGCCTTCTTTGGGCAATTGTTTTATGTTTGATATCCGGAGCTTTTCCATCAAAAATAAAAATTGGTATTACACCATTTTGCAAAAAAATCAAAATTTTGTAGAACAGACCGTAGATGTGGCTTGTTAATTCGCCTCTGCTATTTTTCATATCTTTTCCTGTAGACCGGAGGGCGATCACCGTTTGGTATATTAATAAACTCGCGTCCACGGATACTGTCATACCACTGAATCTTGAAAATGGATATAGCTTGGTTGCATAATCCCCTGCTATATCTTTAATTAACTTTGGTAAACCTTTGATTCCCATAAAATAAACAAACTAATAAATAGTAGTTTAATAATCATGTATATTGGTAAGTCTTTAAATCAAGTGCTAAATTTTGTATTTTCCAGTTAATAATTTTTTCAATTTTTAATATATGAACAGCTGATAAAAAAAATTGAAATTATTAATATATTTAAGTATATTATTTTGTAATACCGACAATTAATTAAAATGGGATTAATAAGTTATGCGTTTTTCGCAAAAATTTTTGGATGTTGTATGTTAGCAACTCTAATTTGGGAACATTTTGGAAGAAGATATAATTCAAGAATTAGACCATCTGTTATGCTCACATTTTTGTCAGAAAAATTTCAGAAATTTTTCAGAATAGTTGGAGAATATGCTGCATGGATCAGCAGTTATTTGACACAAATTGATCTGAAAGATTTGTTCAGGACCATAGGAGATATTGTAAACCCAGCATTTGGTTTAATTGTGTCGCCACTATATTTTATTTATGGATATGTGATGACGGCAAAAACTTATTTGAACAAAACATGGCTTATATATGCAGGTTCTGTAATTTTAGTCGCAGTATTTATGGCAGGATACCACAAGTTGACATTTTACTATCCATCACTAAATTTTTATGGAGCACTTTTAGATAACATACTTAAGTTCAAATAGTTCATACATCTGCGTACTTCGCTGGTTCACTCGTTCCGATGATTTCAATATTTGAAATCAATAGCGCCACTATTGATTCTCGCATGTGAAAATATTAACTGCCCCTCCGCAATTGCATTTCATATACGAAATTCATGCGCGTACCTCATACGATAAGTTCATAATTATATGTAGTTATCGTATGAGATATGCGCATGAATTTCATATACGAAATGCAATTATGGAGGGCTCTATTGATTCTCGCGTGTAAAAACATTAGTGCCTACTCCGTAATTGTATTTTATATATGAAATGCAATTATGGAGGGCGCTATTAATTCTCGTATGAAAAACATTAGTGCTCCGCTCCGTAATTGTATTTTATATATAAAATCATGCGCTGATCTCATACGAGAAATTCATAATTATATGTAGTTATCGTATGAGATATGCGCATGAATTTCATATACGAAATGCAATTATGGAGGGCCGCTATTGATTCTCGCATGTAAAAATATTAGTGCCCGCTCCGCAATTGTATTTTATATATAAATTCATGCGCGTACCTCATACGTGAACTACATATAATTATGAATTTCTCGTATGAGATATGCGCATGAATTTCATATACGAAATGCAATTATGGAGGGCCGCTATTAATTATCGTGTGTAAAAATATTAGTGCCCACTCCGCAATTGTATTTCATATACGAAATGCAATTATGGAGGGGCGCTATTGATTCTCGCATGTGAAAATATTAACTGCCCGCTCCGCAATTGTATTTTATATATAAATTCATGCGCGTACCTCATACGAGAACTACATATAATTATGAATTTCTCGTATGAGATATGCGCATGAATTTCATATACGAAATGCAATTATGGAGGGCCGCTAATGATTCTCGCATGTAAAAATTCATGCGCGTACCTCATACGTGAACTACATATAATTATGAATTTCTCGTATGAGATATGCGCATGAATTTCATATGCGCATGAATTTCATATACGAAATGCAATTATGGAGGGCCGCTATTAATTATCGCGTGTAAAAATATTAGTGCGCGCTCCATAATTGCATTTCATATATAAAATCATGCGCGTACCTCATACGAGAGAGAACTACATATAATTATGAACTTATCGTATAAGACCAGCGCATGAATTTCACATACGAAATGCAATTATGGAGGGCCGCTATTGATTCTCGCATGTAAAAATATTAGTGCCCGCTCCGTAATTGTATTTCATATACGAAATGCAATTATGGAGGGCCGCTATTGATTCTTATATGAGATCAGCAGAATTGGATTCATACAAAAAAAGAATAAGAAATTGATTTTGGATCTAAATTCAAATCTACTAATAAATTGTATGTTTCATTAAATTCTTTTGGAAAATCAAATTTATGGATTCTTGCAAAATCAACTCCATTCGCAGTAAGTACTTTGAGCATTTCAAAATCACAATTTTTGATATACTTAAAAAGCATTGTGTCATCGACAAAATTTAAATCAAAACCGTTGTCTATTATGAATTGCAAAGTGTCGTATCTATTTTTGTAATTGATATCCATTAATAAATCTTTTTTATCATTGTATGGTAAACCATTTATATCGAAACCAAAATTAATTAGATCACTGATAGTTTGTATATCATTCTGTCCACATGCGATCATAAAAATATATCTAAGAGCATGATCATCTGCAAAATTCCAAATATCAATTCCTAACATGTCTTTAATTATTTTTTTGTTCTCTGGTCGAGAAAGAAGCATAACATATTTTTTCAAAAAATCATCTGTTAGTACAAAACCAAACTGGTTTATGAGAATGTGCAGCATATCTAATGTTTCTCTAAAACTTAGCACATAAAAAGCAACAAGTGATAAAGTAGCTTGGTCGCGATTTTTTAAATTTTGGACCACTTTTATGAATTCATTAATATTTTTTTTTATTAAAATTTCTTCAAAATGGTCAGATTCTATTATTTCTATGTCTGATTCGTCCATAAAATTTGGTACCAACAATAACTAATTTTTTGTTTGCGAAATTATTATTATTTCAATTTTTATTGAATTAATAATCTTTATAAAATAAATAGGCTATTATCCTCGGATCAACGTCTGTGTCTGTTAAAAAATTATATATTTTGGAACATTTTTCGGAAATTTTTAAATTATTTAATAAATTTATATTAACACCAAACGCAACTAACAATTCCAGAAGCTCTAAATTTTTTTCCCTAACGATTCGTTCTAAAATATTTTCATCTACAAATTCTAAACTAAAACCATTTTCTACTATGAACTTAAACGTATCATAATAAGGAATACGTTCAATTATGTCTTTTTTGTCACTGTACGATAAACTATTAATATCGAATCCAAAATTTATTAATTTAACCATTAGTTCTTCGTCAGCATTCCAAAATGCACCTTTAAAAGCTGTTCTAATAGAATCATTGTCCAATAGTTCGATAATATCTTTCCCAGTTAGACCATTTATGTACTGTCTCATTTTTGGTCTTGTGACAATCATAGTAATATTTTCTTTCATAAAATTATCAGTTAGTTCAAAACCAAAATCGTCGATAAGAATTTGCATCATATCATCTCTATTATCACATACCAAATACCTGGCAAGTGATGACAAAGTATGTTGGTCACGATTTTTTAATTTATTAACTGATTTTGTGAATTCACTTACTTCGCCATACCTTGTAACATTTTGAAAAATATTCTGTATCATATTCTGGTCAAATGGATCCATTTATAGCCAAGTAAATTTATTAATACTAGCCAAAATAATAATTAATTCAATTTTTATTTGATTAAAAAAAAATTGAAAAAAAATGTTTTTTAACGGATCAACGGATCTCTTAATGTTTAATTACCAAACAATCAAATTTTCGATTTGATCAACCACTTTTTTTGATGATGGAAACCTCTGACAAAAATGAAAATCCTCCAACTTATTGTTGTGTTGGATTATGTTCATGTTGCGTGACACCATTTATTTGGTTGAATGATTGGTTAAATACACCGGCAACAGAAGAAAACGAAAACAAATTATTGGGCGAAATAATTTGTGTGTGTGTTACCTGTGTAATTTTACTTTTAATTTTTGCATGGCCAGTATTGATCATTGTGTTGGTCATTTGCATTATATATTTGCTCACGGTCTGTTGCTGTTGCTGTTGTTGTTGCAAGGTTTTTGAGGATGACTGGCGCAACAAAATGCTCGCACAAACTTCAACCAGGTGTTGCTGCTGTTTTTTGACCCAAAAACAGTACGAAGTCCAGAGAAGCGCGATATACGATGTTTGAGATGCTTATCTCCTTGTGGAATAAAGGCATTTAGTTATTTTTTTAATACAAATAATGGAATCATTTATTTCGTCTGTTTGTCTATGTACTACATTATCAATAAATGAATTCAGCTCCCAGCCGTAACGAAAATTAACACTGTCTCTAAAACTTTTCATAATATCCGTATCTAAATCTTTTTCATCTTTTAGTACTTCATCAAAATATTGTTTAATATAATTTTCGAATAAACCAGGTTTCATTCTATTTTTTAAAGAATTTTGTTTCTCGATACATATCTTATGTTTGAGTTTGGTAAGTTCTTTTTTTGTACTTGACATACCGAACAAATATTCGTTTATGATACATTTATAATCATTGATATTGTCTTTATTTTTAATCAACCATTCACCGCCATCGAATATGACTTCTTTTTTGTTGAACTGTTGCATTTCTTTATCAGAATCCCAGTTGTCATCCGAACCATGGTCCCAGAAGTAGTGCGGCGCCCGTTTATAGTTAATAGTTTCTGTTTGCAATTTGTTTTTAAAAATATATTCGACAATTAAATCGGTTACAACATAAAAATCGCACCCCATTATTATAATTTTATTTTAAATTAAATATTATTGGTAATATAATTTTCAATTTTTTCGTTGAAAAATTCGCATATTATATAGTGCATCATTTCTGCTAATTTTTTAGGATCGACACCCAGATCGCAAACTTTATTAATTATAGCAGTAGATGGTTCAAGTATTGTATTTTGGTAGTTATTGATCATACTTAAATTTATTCCGTATTCGATCAATAATTCGAAAATATCATCTTTTCGTGAAGTTATGGCCCGGAGCAAATATGAAGCATTAAGTGATCTTATGTCAGCACCAGCCTCCAATAAAATCTGTACAGCTCTAAATCTTCCGCGTGTAATGGATATTTTAAGTGCATATTCATCGTCTGCATGAATATTCGCACCATTTTCTACTAAATATTTGATAATATCCGAAAAATATTTATCCTTGTCAGAACCATATGTTGTGTCCAAAGTGCGGCATATATAGGACATATGTGAAATATATCTAAGTACGAAATCATTTTTGGAATGGATATCGGCACCATTTTTGACCAAAACTTTAATATTATCAAAATCTGCTGCATAGGCTGCCATCCTCACCGGAAAATCATCTTGTACATGAACATTCGATCCATTATCGATTAATATTTGGATAATGTAGTCATTATAGTTTACTCTAGATGCTAATTTTATTGCCAAATTATTATTCGAAGTTACATCTGCACCACTTTTGACCAAGTATTCTACAATTTGGACAGATTTGTAAAGGATTGCAATATTCAACAATATATTATTTTCAAAATTTATACTAATATCGTATGAACGAATAATTGCCAAAAATAATTTTATTTTCCCGGCTGATGCTACTAATTTAGTAAATTCATATATTGTTTCTTCAGAAATATTGTTTAAAAAATTTTTAAAATTTTCTTCATCTGCATTTTCCCTAAATATTAAAGTATATATTTGTGTATTTAGATTACTTTGACCATATTTAAATTTGGTTATGTCTGTTTCTCCGAAATTTGGTATATTGCTTTCATATTTTTTAACTTCATGATAAAATTCTGACAAATCATGTTCGCCGTCATATAAATTCATAATAATATTTATTGTATTTTAATAAAACATTCTAATAATAAATAATTATTTCAACATTTTCGTTTAATAAATTAAATGAAATTATTGAAAAATGAAAAAATAAATCAAAATAAATCAAAATCAATCAAAATCGATCAAAAACCGGATCCCAATGTACACCAACACCACCGTTCTTCAGTTGTTGTAATTGTTGATCGAAATCCTCGTCGGAATTTCCGAAAAAGGTTGAAGTCCATACCCCAGACTGTGATCCATCTTCCTCTTGTTCGAAAATCTGGGAATTGTTTTCAGTCGAGGATTCGATGATTCCCGGAAGACCCAGCAGCCAATTGTCAGCAGGAGAAGGTTGGTTATTGGTTTCCTGAGGAAACCAATAATTCAGCAGCCAATTTTCAGCAGGAGAAGGTTGGACATTGGTTCCCTGAGGAACCAGCAGCCAATTTTCAACAGGAGAAGGTTGGTCGTTGGTTTCCTGAGAAAATTGTTGGTCATTGGTTTCCTGAGAAACTGGTGACTGATTTTCCTCCTCAGGCTCCCTTTTGCGCTTTTTGCTGTCACAGATCTTGAGAAATCCAGGGCATTCATCAGGTTCGACATGTTCGATGCAAACCAGGTCAAAATTTGATGTGGAATATGCCTTGTTTTTGTTCAGGAGCCGAATCACCAGATTATTGGGATAGAGGTCACGCATGACTTCGGAGCGCACCAAAACGAGGGTCATTTTTTCGTTACAAACCAAACAACGTTCTTTTTGTTCATAATATTTGGAAATCACGTCGGTGGGAGTGATATCGAATGATGAGCAGCTCGAACGGTTTGAAAGGTTGTATGAAATTCTGTCCATGATTTTCTTGATGATTTCATTGATGTAGATGGAAGGATTTTTGTCAGCTTTTTTTTGTATGCATATTCTGCATACTTTTTTGATGCTTGGGAACTCTGTGAACGATTTCTTTTCATTGCAGGAGTTGCAGGTGAAAAAATCCGGATCTCCGTCAGAACACTGCTTCAGATCCATGAAGTTTACACAGATTGAGAACATACTCTATAATAATAAAGGATATGTCAATTATTATAAAATTTCAATTTTTTTTTTAACAATTGATAAAATCATCTGAGTCGAATGCTTTTGCTATTTCGTGGGGACCAGAAAATTGTAATATGTCGTCTGATATATATTCTTCCCAAGGGAACGGATGCATCGTCATATCATAATAATTATCCAATTGTCGAGTGGAATTGGCACAACGAACAAAATGTTCTGGATCATCCATTTTCGGATGGGGCGCTTGTTGGGTTGTTTGTTGGGTTGTTTGACCAAGACAAGGAGCATTGGAATTCCACTCCGGAAATTGTGCCAAAAAGTCTTCAGACGTAAAATTCCACTTCGAAAATTGTGCCCAAAGATCTTCAGACGTAAAACCAAGACATGGTTCACGAAAATTCCAATTGACAATGGAAATGGGAACACTCTTTTTTCGCAAACTGAAATTGTTCTTTCTCCTTTTTTTGGGCTTCTTGGACGAAAATCTTTTCATGGCCGGGACTATTAACTGTTTCCATAATGGGTTTATTATTAATTTTTTATTTCAATTTTTTTGAATAAATTCATTTAATGGTTTATTAAGAAAAAGCGAATCAGGAAAACAGTTCATCATCTATCACGTCGATCGAGTGAAATTGTTGGAATATTTCATTCGTGAAACCATCCATTTCTGGATCTCTTTTACGTTTCCCTATTTCCTTGCATGGGATGCTGATGTAATCTGCAATACTAATGGACATTCAAATCGATAAAAAAAAATATAAAAAAAAATTGAAATTTTAATTGCCTAAAAATATAGTATATAAATAAAAATTTTTAGTATAAATTAGTAAAGATGCCGTTCACAATTTTCTGTAAGAGCCTCAGTGGTAAAACTATTACACTCGAAGTAGAATCAACCGACAACATTGGAAACATCAAACAAAAAATTCAGGACAAAGAGGGTATCCCTCCCGAGCAGCAACGGTTGATCTTCGCCGGCAAACAGTTAGAGGATGATCGTACATTGGCGGATTACAATATTCAGAAGGAAAGCACGCTTCATCTCGTACTTCGGCTCCGTGGGGGATCAACCATACATTAAATATTAATAACTAAGTAAACTAATAAAATTAATCTTTGCAATCATTGATAAATTATAAGTTATTGAATTAATTCTTCGTTTCTATTATTTTTAGATAGAAAATTCTCAATAATATTCATCAATATATTATCAATTATCTAATTAAAAAATATATGAATTTAATATTAAATTTATACATTAAAAAAATTGATAAAAAATATTTCTATTAAAAAATATTATAATGAAGAAACATTTTTTATAAATTTATACATTAAAAAAATTGATAAAAAATATATCTATTAAAAAATACTATAATGAAGAAACATTATATATTAGAGAAGATGACAATTTATCCAACAGAATGGGCTTATGGTAAGCCTATAGGTAGAGTTATTCCAAGAGAACAATGTTACACAGTAGAAATTATTAGTAGTAAAAAAAAAAATTTTTATAAATCCTATTATATTAGTAATTTTGAATCCAAAGATGAATGTTATGAACATGCTAAAAACATTCATATTAAAAAATCACATGATTTAGGTCTAACAACAAATGAAATTAGATTTATTAATGAAAATATAATTGAAATACAAATAACAAAAAATAAAACATTTATAACGGATGCAGAACATTTTGATATTGTTGAAAAGTATAAGTTACATACAGTAACCAAAAAAGAAGGTAAAATAAATAGATATTATGCTTATGTTGGGAAAAACGATGGAGGAAGATATCCATTCACAGATTTAATAGTAAATTATAAACAGGTAGATTATATTAATGGAAATACATTAGATTTAAGAAAAATTAATTTGAAAGAATTCGGACTTGGTTACGTTACTAAAACAAATGATGATAATGACAATGATAATGATAATTTGATGGATGATATGGCAAAATATTATTTTATGGATATTAATGATCTTCCAAAAAATAAATGGATTTTGGGTACGGTTGAGGGAACGACTTTTGAAAGATCAGAAAATAAAAATAAAATAGTTACTATGGTTTTTACCGACAAAGATGGTAAAAAAAGAAGCAAAACATTCAATAAAGATAATTATGGATCAATCGAACAAGCAAGAATAGCTGCAAAAAATTACTTGATAAACATTAGCCATAAATTGGATAACATTAAAAATAAAATAAGAATTTTGGATGATACAATTGAAATTTTTTTAGAAGAAAATATTATTATGAAAACAAATTTATGTTTTCTTCCTTTGTTCATTCCAAACAAAGAAACATATAAAGCTCCTGTTATGGTTATAAAAACATTTTCATCGGAAAATGCATTAATATATGCTGCAATATATATTAGAGCGACCGGAAAAGTTAAGACATTTCATAGTTTTATAATGGGAAATAATATGGTAGATCATATAAATAATGATCCACTTGATAATTGTTTAGAAAACTTGAGATTCACTACATATTCTCATAATAATACTAATAAAATAGCACAAAATGACACTGGAGTTAATGGTGTTACTTATGGGAATGATAGATCAGGGAAATTTTATCGTGCAAGAATCAAAGATAATGGAAAAGAATATTGTAAATATTTTTATATAAAAAAATATAAAAGTAAAGAAGAAGCTCTCAAACTTGCTAGTAATTTTAGAAAAAATATTTTAGAAATAAATACAAATTTAGATAGTTGGCATAATTATCCTTTCAAATTGACTGAGGTTGCAATACTTAGAAATCTTGCGCAAAGAATAAAAGATTTTGTTAAAAATACTGAAGAAAAAATGGTTTATGATATGGATAAATATTTAATTGGAATAGATGAAACTGTGCTATCACTATCACAAAAAAAAGTTATTTTTATTCATTATATTTCAATAAATTTGACGATGATAGAACAATTGAATTATAAAGTTGTTCTAATCAATAAAATAATTAATAATATATTGATGAATATAATCGAAAATTTTTAAAGCAAAAATAATAAAAATGTCCAAAAATTAATGGATTAAAAATAAGGAATTCATTAACATATTTTTTTTCAATATTATTGATTTCAGAAAAATATATATAATACTCCATAATGATTTGAAATAAAATCCAAATCAGGAAAAAATTGTAAACATTTCATTTCTGACAGGTTCAATCTGCAAAATAAAGCGATTTATGATTTCAACAAATATTTAGTAGATATTGACCATGATGTACTCCCAAAATCGAAAAAGAAAATTATTTTTTCTTTTATTCATTTGTAAATTGAAGATACGGAAAAAGAACAAAAATAAAGAAATGAAAATTAAACGATTAGATGATGAAGAATTAGATTAATCATTTTTTTGATATTAATATTAATTGTATATTATTTATATAATTATATTTATTATTCATATAGAATAACTTATCATCTATTTACTTTATTTAAACAAATTTTATTAGTTTGAAATCTGAAATTAATACTTTTGGATTGCTAAAATCAATATTTGGTTTTAATTCAATTATTTTCTTAATCATATTGAATGTACCACTTTTAATCGCATTTCTAAAAATTTTTCCATAACAAATATAACCATATGAAAGGTTCTCACAGATATCATACAAATAGGCATCATCATCATCATCATCATCATTGTCACTATTATTGTCAGAGTCACTATTATTGTCAGAGTCACTATTATCATTATACATATTAATTTTATCAAGCAAGTGTTCATATATATTCGTAAAAATTTCTACATTGCCTCTTTTACTTAATTTTGATAAAATTAAAGTAATAATAGTACAACGAGCATATAGATTTATATTTTTATCGTATTTATTAATTTCATTGATTAAAAATTTTATAATTCTAATACTTGACTTTTCACAGGCAAATATTATTGCATTAAAGATATCGTTATAATATTCACATTTGTCTTCATATAATGAAATGATATTGTATTCAGAGATTAAGCGTTTAACTATGCTAAAACGATTTTTAAATAACATATTACTAAAATTACAAGTTCTAATAACATATTTAATATTATTCATAGTCATAAATTTGTGAAATTCAAAAAAATTCTCTATCGTAATAGTAAAATAATTGCCATTTTTACTAATAGAATTCATTTCTATCAACGTGTTTTTTCTTATCATAAACATATTCTCTTCATAAATACAATTCCTAAATAAATTTAGATATTTTTTATTAACTTGGAAATCCAAGGAATCTACCATACTCTTATCTAATGTCATTGCTATTATTGCGATTAATAATCTTTTAATATGCATTTATTTTTCAATTTTTTTAATGAATCTTTCGGAAATGAAAACTTTGGAAAAACTCATTAATAAAATCAATATTGATCTCAATTTAATTGCTTTTTCGATACATGATAATAATAATTAATTAATAGTAAATACAAAATATTTGTTATATTTAAGGGAAAATATATATATTAGCGTATACTAATATTTTTAAAATTGATTTAATTTTTAATTATGTATCATATAAAATTTTATATTCAGATGTTTATCATTTATAATAATCATCAGATAGATTGATGATGTTCGATAATCAAAATCTAAACATTTTCAACTGCTCCTTCCTAAAACATCCTTTATCAAATTTCCTCCCGAACAAACATGGTGCATCCAACAAATATTGCAATTCGTTGTTTGATATATTTTTATAATTTTTCAGATTTTTTTGCGATGGATATTTATAATTCATATCTTGCCAGTTAGTAAATGTTGTTGCTCCTTCTGCTAAATTATCGGTTGCTATAATTTCTTTATGCCTCCAATAGTCATATACCATTGTTATAAAAAAATGTTGCTCAGGATTTCGTACATCTTTGAAATAGTCAATAAATTTATCATTAGTATTAACCAATTCTGCCAGACTTCTATTTAGTATGAACCAATTTGATGATTTATAAATTCTGTAATGGGGTAGATTGTCCAGCACACTAATGCACCTTGGCAAACATTGCTTTTGTGGTGCAACATTAAAATGGGCAAAATTATCTTTCGTCAAAAAATCATAAATATAGTCGAAAGATTTAAATGGAATACATGCTTGGCTTACGTTTATGAATTTATAATTATCCAAATCCTGGAGTGCAGCTTTAATTAAGATATTGTGTGCATGGACTATACTAATTGTACCATGTATAGTAGGGATACAATTACACAGTTTATATTCTTCGAAATATTTCAAAGGTTTTTGGTATTTGTAATAGATATAAATGGAATACTTGGATTTGTCTATATTCTTGAAAAAATTATACCACAATTCTTCGTGGTTTATTTCATCATAAATCAAAAATAAAAATGCTAATTTTTTTGCCATTATTTATTAAGAATTAATAATTAGTGGTAATATTTAATTAATTTTTATGAAAAATATCATATAGTATTTTGTATTCGGCTGTATTGGCCAAAAATGTATAAACGTCATCATATAGATATTCCGTATTGCTATGACCAGTAGAAACAGCTGCCGTATTTGCTACGAATATTTTGCATTTTACCGAATCACAACAAATACATTTAATATACTTAGGATTAAACATAATATCACCGAGTTTTATAAATTTGTCCATATTATTTAATATATTAAGCGTATTAAATAATAGCATATTTATATATTTTTTTTCAATTTTTTTATGTTATGATACTTTGCACCCAATTTTTATGAACGTGCCCATATAATGTTTTATATTCTGGAGTATCCGCCAAATATTCGTGTCGATGGTCTTCTTTACTTGTTTCATATCTTGATCCAGTAGAAACAGCACGAGTATTTGCTATTGTCATATAACATTTTTTCTGGTCACAATAAATTTCCTTAATATATTTGGGATTGTATATCTCATTACCTAATTTTATAAATTTGTCCATATTAATATTTCAATAATTAAATCTTCATTTTGTATATTATTTATTTTTCAATTTTTTTGTTGGCCGTGGATGAGATCATATAATGTTTTATATTCCAACGAACCTTTTTGGTACGTATAACTTGTCTCACAATTAGCTTTTGCCATTACACAATTAGCCGAATATGTACAAATCATATCACTATCATTTTCTATTTTCATAACACATCCAGCTGAGTCACAAATAATTTCTTTAATATATTTAGTGTTGTAAATATTCTTACCAATTTTTATAAACGTATCCATGGTAACATATTCAATTACATAATCTTCTGAAGCGATATAAATTTCTCTAGTATATTTGGGATTGTAAATGGTATTACCTAATTTCAAAAATTTGTTCATGGTAATATTTCAATAGTTAGTATACCCAATTATATATTCTTTTTTTCAATTTTTTTTCCATTAATTAATCAACTTCTTCTACAGTTGGTCCTGAATCTTCTGCAGAATTTGCATTCGGTGTTTGTCCATCCTCATTTTTTTGTGCATACATTTTAACGGCTATTGGATTCCATAAATCTTCCAATTTTCTTCTTTTTAATTCGTATGTGTCTTTTTCCTCACTTGGATGTTCGTCTATATATTTAATTGTTTCGCTGCATAACGTTTCCAGGGTAGATTTTGTGTCTGCATCTACTTTTTCCATACACGGATCGTTCATTGACTGTTTAACATTGTGGACATACGTTTCTAGTTCATTTTTAGCATCTATCGCCTGTTTCCTTTTGTTGTCTGCTTCCTCAAATTCTTTTGCCTCTTCAACCATTTTTTTAATTTGTTCTTCGGTAAACCTTCCCCTGTTATTTGTAATTGTTATATTTTTGGATTTGTTGTTTGACTTGTCCATTGCAGTAACATTAAGTATTCCATTAGAATCAATATCAAATGTAACTTCAATCTGGGGTACGCCGCGCGGTGCAGGCGTAATTCCACTCAGTTCGAATGTTCCAAGCTGGTTATTATCTTTGGTAAATTTCCTTTCTCCTTCGAAAATTTGTATAGTTACAGACGGCTGGTTATCGGAGTACGTGGAAAATACTTTTGATTTCTTGCAAGGAATTGTAGTATTCCTGTCTATCAAATTTGTCATAATTCCTCCAACTGTTTCAAGACCCAATGACAACGGTGTAACATCCACCATCACCAAACCTTGCAATTTTTCGTCATCGTTCCCTTGACCACTCAAAATGGCAGCCTGTATAGCTGCACCATATGCAACTGCCTCGTCCGGGTTAACGCTTTCATTTAATTTTTTTCCGTTAAAAAAATCTGACAACAATTGTTTAATTTTAGGAATGCGGGTCGATCCTCCAACCAAAACAATTTCGTTAACTTTAGATTTATCAATTTTTGCATCCCGCAAAACATTTTCTACTGGTTCAATTGTTTTCCTGAACAGATCCATGCACAATTCTTCAAATCTTGCTCTGGTAATTGTTGTATTGTAATCGACACCATCATAAAGAGAATCAACCTCAATTGTTGTCTGCATTGCCGTAGACAAAGTTCTTTTGGCTCTTTCGCAAGCCGTTCTCAAACGCCTAACCGCTTTAGCAGACGTCATTAGATCTGTTTTGTATCTCCGTTTGAAGTCATCCGTGCACCAGTTTACGAGTCTATTGTCGAAATCCTCTCCACCGAGCGAGCTGTTTCCGCATGTTGCCTTAACTTGGAAAAGACCATCTTCAAGTGTGAGTAATGTAACATCATGAGTTCCCATGATAAATGTTATCGCAAGGCTCTTTATCCTTGCTTCTATGACTTTCGCCATAGATCGGACTATATCTTCATGGATGTTAAGAATATTTCCCTAATATTCCATCCATGTCAGGCACTCGTGGATATTTCAACTTACCATCTAGGATTCAATTGTAAGTTTACTTTATCTAGTCTCTGAACCTTCTACTCCTTTCGGAGCAGCTTGGCTGCGGATTGTCCATTGTATTATCCCTAATCTTTTTACTATACCCAAATAGTTAGTTTGGCCCCTATCTATGTCACCATGATAGGTTAGTAATTAGGGCTTTAGGATATTCCCGCAATTCACCCGATTTTATGGAGGCAGAACTTTTTACCACCAGTATCAAATATGAGTACATTACACTCGTTATCGCATTTCTTTTCCAATCCATAGGCCAAAGAAGCTGCTGTTGGCTCATTAATAATTCTTATAACATTGAGTCCAGAGATTCTTCCTGCATCCTTAGTTGCCTGTCTCTGCGAATCATTGAAATATGCAGGCACTGTAATGACAGCATCCGTAACTTCTTGTCCCAAAAATGTATTTGCAATTTGTTTCATTTTCATCAAAACCATCGAAGAAATTTGTTCGGGAGAAAATTGTTTTGTTTGTTTTTCGTATTCAACTTCAATGAATGGTTTTCCTTTAACATTTATTACCTTGAATGGCCAGTGTCGCAAATTTTCTTGGATGCTCTTGTCATTAAATTCGCGACCAATTAGTCTCTTCGCATCAAAAACAGTATTTGTCGGATTCATTGCGACCTGATTTTTTGCTGCATCACCAACCAAACATTCATTTTCACCAAAAGAAACATACGATGGAGTAGTTCTATTACCTTGGTCGTTTGGAATTATTTCAACTTTTCCATTTTTCCAAACTGCCACACAACTATATGTTGTGCCCAGGTCAATTCCTATTGCAACTTTTGATATCGACATCCTAAATATACTAAATTAACTAATATTTATATCAGTTCGCGCATTCGCGCTCACTTCGCTTCGTGGAACTCCGCTTGTCGTTCCGATGAAATCATAAAATGAAATTATCGGAACGACAAGCGGAGTTCCACGAAGCGAAGTGAGCGCGATAGCGCGAACTGTTTTGGATCCAAAAAAAAAATTGAAATATTAAATATTATAACGACATATATTTAAGATATTAATAATATAATATGAATTTCGTTAGACGCATACCATTAATTCATTTGACCAAACGAAATGTACAAATATTACAATCAAAAAAATATTGGTTAGGATGCAAAAATATAAGCAAAAGATATCTTTGTACGACTACTCCGAAATGGACTGATAAAGTTACAAATATTGGTGATAAAATTGGAAATATATTATCAAAATCTGCAGTAGCTGGTGGATGGATTGGACTTTTTGGAGGAGTAATTACAGGAGTTTTAATAAATACGCATGAACATAAAGAAGATCTAGCTGCATTTTTACTCATGCTTGCACCATCTTCAATTGCTGGTGGAGTCGTCGGAGCATTTTATGGATTTTTCTTTTTTTTACTGTGGCCAATTACAGTGCCTTCATTAATGTGGGTGATTTTTTATCAGCGAAAAAATAATAAAAAAAATTGAAAATTCAAATTTATTAATATATGTTTTATAATAATAAATTTGCAAAATAACAAAATGTTAGACTGTGAGGGAGGATATTATATTTTTATATGGCCATATAGGGCAGGAAGAGTTCAACTATATACATCCATAAATAATTGGTCAAAACCTTACGAAATGATACCAATTGCTCCGACAAATTGGGTTATTTGTTTGAAACCGGATCTCGGCCCTGGATCAAAACATGAATACAAATATATAGTGAACGGACAATGGCAATATGATCCGCAAAGTCCGATATGTACAAGTACAATGAATACTATCAATAATTATTTTACCGTTGGGATGGATAATTGAGAATGTATGTATTCCACTGATTAGTAACGAAGTTTGGGTCAATATCTTTATTTTTACAAATTAAATGCCAGCGAGTTTCCTGTATTTGGTTATTCATCAGGCCGGAAAAATAATTTTTATCTATCGTGAATGTTTTTGAATTTTCTTTTTTGTCGTAAAAATAAATTGATTTGAAAGGATCATTTAGTGGATTGCCGCTAACAAATCCAACATTAATTTTGATAGTTGCAAAATCTTCCAACTTAACATCAAAATTATTTTGCAAATAGCCAACAAATTCGTTCATATCGTTTTCTATTTGTTGTCCGTTATCTGCGATTTCAAAAATTTGTTGGTATAAGTTTCTTGAAATAATATTTTGTAAAATGTCATTCGCTTTTTTAATTTTTTCATACTGTTCTTCGTTTAAATTTATTTTTAAAAATGGCTGAGGACTAATTATAGATCTGATATAAGAAAAAATGGTATTATCCGTAAGCTGGCAAAATAATTCCATGTTGTCGATAGATTTCGATATGCTAAATATATTATCAACTTTCATAAAGATATCAACCAACATAAGTTCTATTATTTTAACAGTTTTGTGTGAATAAACTTTTTTGTGCATCATGTATCTGCTATGGAACATTTCATATATGTCGGATGAGCAATGCTTCGGATATGCTATATTTCCATTGTTGTCAATAATAAATTCATTAATCAGTCTGTTTGCGCTGAAACCTGTAGTAATTCCCAAATTTTTGGAATCTCTTGACAGGTAATCAAATTTGTCAACATCTATTCCGTTAAGTTTGTTGGATACTATTTGGTAAAGGGCACCGCGATGGTGTTCTTTAGGGTCAATAATTGATTTAATAAATTGGATATAGTTATCATCAAATTCATTTTGCAGTTCTCTGCGACATAAAATTTCTGTAATGAGACATGACCTTGTTTCATGATATTTGTTCGGATGTATTGAGTTCTGGAGGAGTATGTCATCAAAAATATGGCTGAAAGGACCGTGGCCTATATCATGGCACAAACCAGCTATTTTAATGCATTCTATAATTTTTTGTGACAATTTTATTGGATTTGGTCCTAATTCTGGTATAATATATTCTTTGTCAGGATATTCCTGTTGAATTTTTTCTAAAATTTTCCCTGCCAAATGATAAACACCCAATGAGTGCTCAAATCGTGTATGCATAGCGGCCGGATATACGAAGTAGCATAGTGCAAGCTGTTTAATTCCCCGCATCCTTTGGAATTCGGACGTATCAACAATCCTGAGAGCAGTTGGACTGACCCGTATTGAGCCATGTACATTGCAACCAAATAGTTTTGAATATGATTGGACGGACATTTTGATTATTTATTGGCATCTGACATCTAATGATTATAATTAACATATTTACTTTTCAATTTTTATAAACTAAAAAAATTGAAATTTGAAATTATAAACCATTATTTAATCATTGAATAAATTACAAAAATGACATCACCTGGTGTAAATAAAATTCCAATACTAATTGAATTATTTGAAAAAAAACTTATTAAACCAGAATATTTTAGTCCATTTTTTTTGATGAAATTCATAAAATGTCATAATTTTTCTAACTACAAATTTGATATTTTGGATATATTAATTAAATATATTCCAAAAGAATATTGGATTGACTTCCAATTAAAAATTGGAGAAACTATTCTCCATTGTATTGTTGGTTCTAATATGGCTGATGAAAAAATTGAATACTATTTCAAACTTTTTGTTGATATGGGTGTTGATCCAACTGTTTTGTCTTTAAGATCAAGTGATCTAGAAGGGAACATTACGGAACCATATACCGCCATCAAAATTTTAATTTATAAAGCTATCCCGAATTGCATTAAATATATTCTGACAAAATTCAGTTTGAACAGTACATATTTCAACGAAATTTTCGAAACTTTTGGTAAAACATACGTTGGAGAAAATGCTCTTATGAGTTGTTTAAGAACATTTTCTCTTTCAAAAAATAGAGCAAAAATTGATGATGTTAAAGAAACTTTTAGAATTTGTGTAGAAAATGGACTGGATCTTGGTTACGCAAGTATATGCCGCTATACCATATATGACTATGTTTTATATTATGGATGGAAACCCGTATTTGAAAATATAATTACAATTTCTGAAAATCAAGTTAAAAAAGTCGATCCGCTACATAATGGTAAATATTGGAGAATTAACAGAACTAAAAGATTTTTGGTGGAAGAAATTAGAAACAACACAGATATATATTCAAAATTTCCTTTTTCTCTCGAAACACATGTCGCAATACTAGATACGGAAGGTCTTGTGAAATATAAATTAAAAAATAATAAGTATGAAAAAAATTCAGAAAGAATTAGTATATTGGAAAAAGAATTTTTAGAACACCTCCAAAAAATAAAAGCACATAAAACAATTTTGCAGATTATATATCAAACATTAAATAACGACTTCCATGGAGCCTATGGATTTTTACATCTTCCAACGGTTAAAAAATTTTTCGATGATTATGATTTTTAAAAAAATTTCGGATCGATGGCAAAACCAAAAATCCGTAGGCCATATGGAATGTATAGAATAATGAATAGATTGTTCGGTGAATTGCTTTGTGAACTTGAATTTTTTCGAGATGTGACAACAAATCAATTTTATATATTGAAATCATTTGAACATTTATCCACTTTCACAACCAATTTCAATGTAAAGAATATTAATACCGCCATCTTTGTACAATTCCATGTTTGATATTGTTGTTAAATCCAGGCAATTACAATAGCGAAGATTTTTTAGAACATAAATTAAATTGAAAATATAAAAAATTTCTGAAAAAACTCTGAAACAAATACTTCCATCTGTTCTTTTTTTTGGAAGCATTTCATAAATTTTTTTAGAAATATTTTTGTCATTGGAAATATAATTTATTTTTTTATCGCTACCATGTGTATCTTTTATGAACATAATATTGTTCCTGATGAATACACGTTGCCCAGCATCATCAAGTTTATATATTGAATCATCGTGGAATAGTAGTTCCATTCTAACAATTTCATCTATTAATTCATCAAGTTTGTTTAATATTCGTGATGTATAGTCTGTGTTAATAACAACATAATCAGGTTTGATTTTAATCATTTCCATTTATAGTTTTGGTCAATAATGTTAAAAATATTGGTAGAAAATATTATTTTCAATTTTTAGTAAAAATATTGAATTTTAAAAAGAATAACATAAAAAATCAATCATAAATATTATATAATATTTGTGATTGATGCAAAATTCTGTTCCATGGATAGAAAAATATAGACCAACCGATATTGGGGACATTATATTGGACGAAAAAATAGAACAACAAATTAAAATTTTTTTTGAAAACAGAGAAAATGTGCATTTAATAATAACTGGTCTTCCTGGTGTAGGGAAAACGTCATCGGTTAGATGTTTGGCTAAAAAAATTTTGGGAGAACATATGCAAAGTGGATATCTAGAACTGAATGCAGCAGAAGACAGAGGAGTGCGCAGCATGTCTACAATTATTCCACCATTTTGCAAAAGAGTTGTTAATTTTTCATGTCCAAAAATAATTTTGTTAGATGAAGCAGATAATATGACAACAAAATGCCAATATGATATTAATGATATGATCAAAAGTTATGGACGAAAGGTAAGATTCATATTTACATGCAATGATTCCACAAAAATTATAGAAGATATTCAAAGCGTATGCAGAATAATTCATTTTAAAAAATTATCTGACCAACAAATTAAAACATATTTATCAAAAATTTGTGAAAAAGAAAATGTTAAGTACAATGAAAATGGGTTATCAACTATTTGTTATATAGCAAATGGAGACATGCGCAAAGCAATTAATAATTTACAACTAACATCGTATTCTTATGGAAATATTAATAAAAAAACAGTTCTTAGCATTTGTAAAGTACCCGATCCGGAAGAAATAAAAAATATAATTGAACTATGTCTTAATAAAAAACTCGAAGAAGCCGATAAACAAATGGATAATATAATTAAAGATGGATATTATTATTTGGATATTGTCACCGGATTTATTTATGTATTATCGAAATATGATATGGATAACGATAAAAAATTAAAATTAATAGAAATAATTAACAGAACCAAAATTGTTGTAAGCAACGGACTCCGGTCCAAACTACAATTGTCAGGAATGCTATGTCGGCTTATCAAAGCTGTTGATTAAACGAATTCAACATAGACTGTACCTGGCATTTGTGCTTGGCTGACCAAAATATTGTTAATTGGTTGTAAAAAATTTGATAAATCAACTACTTGTGTATTATATTTTTCAATTTCATTTAATAAATTTGAATGTTTCATAAGAATTGCTGGCAAATTTTTTTCAGGAATTCTGTATGCATCGATGTATCCCCTTGACGCCATTTGTAGTTGTCTGCGTATATCAAGATTGTCCAACTGTTGTACCAATTTTTTTTCGGTTGTTCTGAGCTCTTCTATTTTTTTTTTAATATCATAATCAATTTGTGGCTTTACCTGCAGGCTGTAATATGGTGAATGTTGTGATATTGTATTATATATATTTTCGTACATATCGGATATTGGATTATATCCGTATGTATCACTAACTACTCCATCAAAATTTGTTATCATTATTATTACAAAACATTAAAAAATTGAAATATTAAATATATTAACGTTTTATTTGTATACATAAAACTAGATATATACATATTTTAATGTGTAATTGTAATTACAAAATTTTGAAAATTAAAAAAAAAGAAGATTTTGTTTTTATTTATGGTTTGGATGTCAGAACTATCAACAATTTTAGTTGGATGAAAGAACATAAAAGAAAATACAAAATTAAAAATGAACTGTATAGATTTCCGTACAACAACTATGCGATGAATATTGAAGAATTCGAAAAGTTAAATTTAGAAATTGGTACGGAATTTCATAGCACTTACCAAACATTTGAAACTGCATTTGAATTTTATTTTTTTGGAAAAAATATCGAGAATTTTGATAAAGATGTTGTAGTACCTGCTCTGATTAAAAAAGAAAAAATTGATCTCAGAGGAGTTAACAAAAATATTATACTATCCTGGATCCGGAATACAAAAGAAAAGGTTGAAGGAAAATATTGTGAAAAATATGGGATATATTTGGACGCAAACGAATACTACGATTATCTGAATACACTGTTGCCACAACATATCAGGATAAGCCATATTGATATTGATGATCCAAAAATTACTTCCAGATTCGACAAACTTTGTTGTGGATATTTTTATCTGGAGCATCCTAATGGAGACCATTGCGGTGCATTGTTGTTGGAACAGATAGGATTTATTATTACATTTATTAGTTAAAAATAACGTCTAATTTTAAAAAAAAATTGAAATTATTAGTGATTAAAGTGTCCATATTATACCAGTAAATTATGTCCAACTCCGCCAAAAATGGATAAACCATCTGGCATGGTTTCCCAAATGGAAGACCCGCCGACGCTGGTCCCAAGTTCGCCAAAACAAAAGAAAAAATCGACGAAAAAACAAAAGAAAAAATCGACGAAATTGAAACCAAGTTCGCCAAAACAAAAGAAAAAATTGCGACAGTTGATTTCCGAATCGACGAGATTGAAGCCACAACGCAATATAAGAAGTTCTGCGGCACGTCGTTATATATGCGGAGAATGTGGGTGGTCCTTTGTAACCGGCCGCTGTTTGAAAGCACATCGCAGAAGAGAAAATCACAATTTTATGATCCACCTCAAAAAAATAAATCCTCGCAGCGAGTTCCTCTCCGCGGCCGATGCAATTGACATTCTCGAAAAAAATTTGATGTCCATGAAAAAGGATGCAATTGACGTTCTCGAAAAATGGATGTCCTTGAAAAAGGATGAAATTGACGTTCTCGAAAAAGAATGCGTTTCCGAATGAACATGTTCGGGAAAACATTTTTCTGGTGGCCTATTCTATCGATGAATATAGAGAAATCAAATCCTTATCTTATTTTGATTATAATAATTAAAATAGAATAAGAATAGTAAAATAAATCCTGAAATTAATAATAACAACTATTTATAAAGTTTCCACCTAGGATTAAATATAAGAACATTCATAACAGATATTCAAAGGAATATATCTATTATGAAAACGGAAAACCTAATATTAATATTCCAATATTGATGAAAATTTTAGTTGGAAAATTAAAACCATCAATCAATGAGTATTATGTTAAGAAACAATATTTTACCGAAACTGATTTTATTAGTGGGATCGTAGAGATTATTGATAATCATACATATTGGAATCGATTACACTATTGATTTCTATATATTCATTAGTTAAAAATAACGTCTAATTTTTTCTATTGAGTTATAACTCAATAGAAAAAATTGAAATTATTAGTGATTAAAGTGTCCATTTTATATACCAGTAAATTACGTCCAACTCCGCCAAAAATGGATGAATCATTTCGTCCGTTCACGTGGAAAAAGATGCAATTTTCTTTTATTCTGAACCATGATCCGCCGACGCTGGACCATCTTCAGCAAGCGATCGCCCTTCAGCAAGCAATCGACCTTCAGCAAGCGATCGACCTTCAGCAAGCAATCGACCTTCAGCAAGCGATCGTCAATGTTTCCCAACAGACCGTGGTCCATCCGGTCCCAAGTTCGCCAGAACAAAAGGAAAAATTGTTTCAGTTGATTTTCAAATCGACGCAATTGCAGAAACAACGCAAAAGAAGAAGTGTTGTCTATCGCTATGTGTGCGGAAAATGTGGGAGGACCTATGAAACAAGCCCCGGTTTGAAAACACATCACAAAAGAAAAAATCACAATTTTATGATCGACCTCGAAAAAACAAATCCTCGCAGCAAGTTCCTCACCGCGGACGAGGCAATTGACATTTTCGAAAAAGGATGCAATTGACGTTCACGAAAAGGGATGCGTTTCCGAATGAACATGTTCGGGAAAACATTTTTCTGGTGGCCTATTCTATCAATATATAAATAAATTGATATATTAGTCATCCAAAAAATCTATTGTGCTGTAATCAATTGGTCCAATAAATGATTTTTCTGGAAATGATTTTTCTGGAAATTTTTTAGTGCTACTTTCTTTAGGTATTTTTAGCAAAGATTTGTCGATAAAATTTAAATCGGTCCAGTATTCAAATCCATCCGAATGGAAGTCGCACACTTTAAATTCCTGTATATTATACTTTTGTTTGTTATAATGCTGGTTCCTGGTATTTGATTGGCTTTTGAAAATATGGTTACAAACATCTACTATATCTATAACAATTGGATGTTCTTCATATATTTCCTTTCGTAATATTCTGCCAACAGATTGTTTAATAGCACTTTTCGGTGTACACAAAATAACTACATTTAAATTTTCAATATCTAAGCCTTCTTCAGCCATGCTGTAGGATCCAAGTATGACTTGTTTTTTTCCGGATATGTCTAGATCTTTTTCCGACATTTTTCCAATATATTTTCCAACATTTCCTTTAAGATATTTATTTTCGTTAAGCAATTTATAAAACAAATTTACCTGTGCAATGCGTCCGGACAAACATAGTATATTTTTCCCTTGGTCAAATAATTTTTTTATCAGTTTTATAATAAATCTATTCCTCCGCTTAATATAGACCAAATTTGTTATCATTGTTGACCTGTCCGGCTCTTTTGTATATTTATTTATAATGACCTCGGATCTATTTTGGTTGGATGTTTTGTAAAAAAACTTTTTTACAATAACCCTGTCATTTGGTTTTTGTGGTTCTTCGTGGAGGATGGGGCCCATATACCAATTAATTATTTTATAAAGACCATCATTTCTTCTTCTTTCTGCAGAAATTCCGAGCATGTATCTGGCAGACATTTTTTGGTAAACTTTGGAAAAATTTCGTGCCCCCATATGATGAACTTCGTCGATGATTATCATACCAAAATCTTTAAAAATTTCGTCATTGTAGTCAATTCTTGCCAAACTTTGTACCATTGCAACTACGAATGGATGGTCTATTTCTATTGTTTTCCGTTGGATGATACCAACTTTTTTAATATTGGTGACAGATTTAATTCTGTCTATGGCCTGATTTTTTAAAAAAGTTTTGTGGACTATGAATAATGTTTTTAATTTATATTTGCATGCTATATAGATGGCCATATTTGTTTTTCCAGACCCACATTGTGCAAGCAACAGACCTCCTCCTCCGTTATCCAATCCTTTGCACACTTTGTCTACGTTTGATTCTTGTATCGGTCTTAATTTTCCGAGATAGTTCATATCATATTTTGGGTAGTTATACAAATCTAGTTTATTAATATCCGGTTTACCCAACTTATCCAAACCATAATATTTTGGAATTCCTATGTAGTCTCCATTTTCAACATATAACGGAAATGATTCATCTTTTTTACAAAATTTTCCAAAATTTCCTGACCGAAACGGTTTAACGGTAAGATCTTTTTTAATCTCGTTTAGTATTTTATCGTCTACCGATTTTTTATTAAGTACATAACCAAATCGTGTTATTTTTTTATTTATCTCATTGTTTAGTGGAGACATTCACTACTTGTATTTAATTATATTTGTTTAAATTAAATTAGTTCGAAAATCAAATTTTTTAATTTAATATTTATTAAATTAAAAAAAAAATTTTAAAAATTATCATTATCGACTGGGTTATCGTCTATATGTACAATTTCTTCTGGTTCATTTGGTACATCAGTTATTTCATTTGTTTCATTTGTTTCATTTTTAACTTCATTTTGTGTTTCCGAAGATTGGTTTAGATTTATATTTTCCAAACTTTTTTGAATTTTGATATCATTAATGCATTTTTCTTTTAAAAGATCTAACATTGACTTTTCTCCACTGTTGTATTCATGTTCCATTGATGTTTTGTTTTCCTCATTACCATTTTCGTCATCGGTAAATGTTTGCTCATGCTCATCAGAACTTTCTTCCGAAGTTGTACTAGAATTTGAATCCGAAGTTGTATCCTGAGTTGTATCTGTAGTTGTATCTGTAGTTGTATCCTGAGTTGTATCAGAATTTTTGTCCGTATTTAATTTTTGCATTTCAGATTTAATATTTTTGTCCAACATCTCCATTAAAAAATTTAAAAAATTAGAATTTAAATCCTCATTTATTTTTTCGCATTTATTATATTTTTGGTATGGAATTTTTGTAGAAGAAGATTTAGTTTTATTTATTACTTTTTGTGGAACAGTTTCTTGAGCGGCTTTTCTAAAATGTTTTTTTTGAGTTGTAGTTTTAGGCCTTCGACAAATTTGTTTCACCAAATTTGCTAAAAGCTCCGAGGAAATAGACTCGTAATCAGAGTCTATTTTCGGGGATCCGACGTCATGAGGATATTCCGCAAGGGGTCCTTCTGACGTCGGATATCCCGCAAGGGGTCCTCGACAAGTTTGTTTCATCAAACTTGCTCGGGGCTCCGATTTCGGAGGTCCTCCTGACGTCGGATATCCCGCAAGGGGTCCTCGACAAGTTTGTTTCACCAAACTTGCTCGGGGCTCCGATTTCGGAGGTCCTCCTGACGTCGAATATCCCGCAAGGGGTCCTCCTGACGTCGAATATCCCGCAAGGGGTCCTCGACAAGTTTGTTTCATCAAACTTGCTCGGGGCTCCGAGAAAATAGACTCGTAATCAGGGTCTATTTTCGGAGGTCCTCCTGACGTTGGATATCTCTTGCGGGATCCTCGACAAGTTTGGTAATTCTGGTTGTTGGTTAATAATTGTTCTACCGGGTCTGGGTATTCAATACGTAATTTAATGATTCTTACCGGCACTTGTCGGACCTGTATATAGTTTGGCATATAATTTGTACACATTACCATTGGATTAACATATGAGTGTGTTGAGTGTGTGTGGGAACAGAAATGACTTTGTACCCAAAATATTTCGGCCATATGGTCATATAAAGAATCAAGCGACATTAAACTATCCATATTTTGTATTATATATAAGCTAATTCTAATATTTCTAACACTTAATTTATCAATTTTTTAATATATTATAATATTACAATGGCTACTGCTAAAAAATATAAAATAAATAATGAACTATTTGAGGAAAAAGATTTTTTAAAAGATTGTCCAGATAGTAAATTTATACCAACAAATTTGCCAGCTGTTAAAAGAATAATAGCTATTGGTGACATACATGGAGACGTAAATTTGGCGCGGCGGTCTCTCAAATTAGCAAATTTGATAGATGATGATGATAACTGGGTTGCAAATCCGCCAGACACAGTTGTGGTCCAAGTTGGAGACCAGATAGATAGCTGCAGACCAATCAAAAATGTTTATGATTGCCATAACCAACGGCATTCATATGATGTGCCCGAAGACATGGCTGTTGTTAAATTTTTTAACGATATGCAAAAAAAGGCAGAAAAAGTAGGAGGTGCAGTATATAGTCTGTTGGGAAACCATGAATTGATGAATGCGCAAGGTAATTTTGATTATGTATCGTATAGCAATTTTTACGAATTTGATTATAAAGCCGATGACGGAAATATATACCAGGGTCCGGAAGGGCGAAAAAGAGCTTTCAAACCTGGTGGTCCTGTATCAAAACTTTTTGCATGTGACAGAAAATCGGTATTAGTAATAGGCAGCACAATGTTTATACATGCAGGTATTTTGCCAATATTAGCAGAAAAATTAGAATATTTAAATATAGATGGAAGGTCAAAGTTGCGGTATCTTAATTCAGTTGTAAGAAAATGGTTGCTGCACAAATTATCAGAAATATCAAAGGATGACGCAAGTATGTTCATCGGTAATATGATATTGTCACCATTTTGGACAAGAATTTATGGACAAATTCCAGAAAATACAAGTTTAGAATCGAACGAATGTTTTACATCAGTAAAAAAAACATTTGAAGTATTCAAAATCGGAAAAATTGTTGTCGGACATACTCCCCAATTATTTACAAATAATGATGGAATAAATGGAACATGTTATGGCAAAGATGGAGAAAAAAATTTGTACAGAATAGATGGAGGTTTTTCAAAAGCATTCCAAATTTTCGGCAGCAAATATTTGGTACAAGTATTGGAAATAATTAATGACCAAGAATTTAGAATTATTACGGATACATATATGGATGAATACGGAAAGAAAGAAACGATTAGCATAAACGAAAGTCAAATGCCTAATGTTTCATATATATATTCCCAAAACAGAATACGAACTTAAAATTAATAAAAATTAATAAAAATTATAATTTTTATTTGGACCTCTTCTGTTAATGTCGGTATTAATGTCACTTTCTTCTGCAAGTCCTTTCATAAAATCGTTCACATTATTAAATTTTCGGTATGCATCTTCTGTTAGTTCTTCATTATTTCCTCCGTACAAATCAGTAATAGTAATTTCGTCACGCGTATCCCGGCCGATATCTTCCATCAAACTTGTTGGTTTATTATTGAACAAATTTCCTCCTTTAATTGATTTCATTTTTCGTATATTCGATTTTGTGCTGGTTTTTTGTTCATTAAATTTCTCAACATATTCTTCTGAATCATCCTCAGCTATTTTAAGGGCTATTTTTTTGATAGATTCAATGTCATCAGATTTTGCCTTTTCTTTGGCATCTTTATAAATCATTTTTGATATTTTCATAAAATCGGCTGTCCTTATTCCAGGGAATTTTCCAGATTTTCGCAGTACGCCGGATATTTTAATCATTACCGTGAATACTGTTTCTTTTTTTGGTTTTTTAATTTCTTCTGTTCCTTCTGTTTCTTCTTTTTCTTCTTCTTCTCTCATTTCTGCACTTGATGTAGTTTTTTTACCCCCATCCATTTTATTCTGAGAATTGTTAACCATATTTCTATAGTCGTTTGCTTTTTGAAAGATATCATACAGTTCTCCTTCGTATGAACTTGTAGCCGGTTGTCCATTATTTGATCCATATTGTGCGGACGAATAATCATCTAAGTAGTCCAAAGTTTCTGCGCCACCCTTAATATTTTTATCGCTGGGCAAACTTTCTGTAAATTCAATATGAGATATATCATCATCATTGATTAAACTGTTTATGTCATCAAAATCAGATTTTGAATCGAGTGCCATTAACTATATATCTTATATTAAGATTTTAAAAGTATCACAATTTAAGTATATTCGTTTTAGTTTAGGTTTGGTTATAAAAAGAACTCTATTATTTATATTATAAATAACATGAATAAAAATCAAAGTAAAAAAAAAGATAAAGAGACAAAATGTAAAATAGAATACAGCAATTCTGACGAGGACGATGACGACTCGTACCAAAATGTGCTACAATCTAATTTATTATCTTTGTATGGCAAAAGTGATAAAAATTCGGAATATGAAAAAAAACCAACAGAAACAAGAATAGAATTTGTTAAAAATCTTTTGGTCAAAAATAAAATAAATTCCATGATAGATTTTGATAACTGCAATACAGAAATGGCAACGAGTACGCGGTTAGACAAAAAAATTATTAATATCAAAGATTTTATTACATCAATGAATGTTGATCTTATATATATAAAAAGTGGATCTTCTGGGCATATATTCAAAGCTACTTCAAAAACTGATCCAAATGTAATATTCGCTGTTAAAGTGTGTGCCTACCCAAAAGATATATACGGACATATTAATAATTCGTTGAGGCCAGAAAATGCAGAACTAAGAATGCTCAAGTTATTAGGATATTTTGTGATAAAAAGGACTACGCCACATTTTGTTCTTCCTGTATGTTCTTTCAATACATCTATTACAAATTTTATAAAAATACCCCCAAATATAAATTTAAATAATGACAAAAATAATGCATACAAAGAATTTATAGAAAGATACAACAACAATGAATTTGAAGATTTAGTTTCTGTACTAGTTAGTGAATGGTGCAACGGAGGCGATTTATTAGACTATATCCGCAAAAATTACAAAGATATGACCACCAAAGAATGGGTTGTAATCATTTTCCAAATACTGGTTACATTAGCCAAAATTCAATTATTGCATCCGCCTTTTAGACACAATGATATGAAGGCAAATAATATTTTGATCCATTTTAATGATAACAAAAATAAACCAAATAGTAAATACAAATATGTAATTGGCGATACATATTTTATTATACCGGATATAGGTTTCCAAATAAAAATATGGGATTTTGATTTTGCATCTATTGATGGTATTATTGAAAATAATAAACTTAAGGTTAAATGGACCAACAAAATGAACATTACGCAAAAGAAAAATCAGTACTATGATATGCACTATTTTTTCAATACTCTAATAAGTAAGCGGTTCTTTCAACAATTTTATGAAGGCGGTGCACCACAAGAAATAATAGATTTTGTCCACAGAATTATTCCAGAAAAGTATCGTAACATTCCCGAAGAGTACCGTATTATTATCAATAATTATGATTCTATTCCAAAAGAATATGTAACCATTATGAATAGTTATAGTAATATTCCTGACGAATATTGTGAAATTATTACAAAATATTGTACCATTCCAAACGATTATCTTTCAATAATGGATATTATTGATCATATTCCTGAAAAATATATAACTATAGCTGACGAATATTACAAGGTATCATACAATAACCGAATTATAAATAAAAATGCTTTAGAAAAATATTATAAAATACCACAAAAATATCGTCTCATGTTTGAAAAATATCATAATATTCCTGAAGAATACAAACTGATATTTAAAGAATACTGTGATGTGCCACAAAAATATATTTCATCATACGAAAAATATCACGCTGTTCCTGAAAAATTGCGCTCGCGCTATGACAAATACCAAAACATTCCTAAAAAATATTACCAATATGCTAAATTAATCAACAGGAAAGGAAGAATACAAGTAAATGAAGAATATAAAACTCCATACGAAGTAATATTAAATGATCCTTTGTTTGAAAAATATAGGTTTAGATAAATTTAATTATTTATGAATAGATAAATTATTTTGCAAATAATTTATCTTCTCTTTCTTGGATAACCTGAATACAAATTATTTGCAAAATATCCGAGAGAAAATACCAAAATTCCGCTCAATAGGAAAGTGTATGGATCATTAATGTTATAATGGTCGGACCTAATTTTTTGTATAACAAAATTGTCATCACCTACATGTTTTGTTATAAGACCGTTTGAATTTGCATCAGACAATTCTCCAAAAACTGTTCTTAATTTTTCATTTTCCATATATTCTGTAAATTTTTTAGTATTTTCTGTTTGTGATGTTTTTAATTTGTCCCAACTAAAACTGGTATTTTTTGTTAAAAATAAATGAAAATTTCCAAGAAATACGTTGTTGGAAATAGTTGTTTCGATGGTATCAGGTACCCATGATTTTATTATATGCAGCCAGGGTATTTTAATTTTAACTCCGTTTAAGTTAATTTTTTCGGATACAATATATGTGTGGGTATTTTTGATTCGTGTTTCAATTCTTTTGCAAAATGCAGAGACTATTCCATTGTCGGTTTCAAATAAAATTGGTTCCTTTGTTGTAACAACTCCTCTCACAAGACGAAAATTATTATTTGAGCCGGTCGAAATGAATGAATTAAAATTTTGTCTTTTTCTGTAGTCCAGTCCAAGAGAAATAATACTACAACCTGCAACCAATCCAGCAATAATGGTATCCATTGAATATTTGAATTGTTTTGATATTTAACCAATACACTATTCAATGATAATATTATTCAATTTTTTATTAATATAGTACAACACTTGCTGATAGCAAAAGGATGGCAAACAATATTATAGATTTGGTATTAGAAATTCCATGCATAGATGCAACATAATTTATAATGTCAGATTCGGAACCGATAACGTCTGCTTCATATTTGGATGAATTTAATTTACCCAAAATTGCAATTTCGGAATTATTCGGAATATATCTTTTTATTATTTTTTTGTCACCAAAAATATTGTATATTTTATTTTTTGTATAATAAATTTTACTATTATCATTTAGAACCAATTCGGTTCCATTAATTTCTGTATAGTTCGGTTGGTAAACTATACTTTTTGTCATGCACCAGTATTCAATTATCTTTTGGTTCCATATGTGGATATTATATAAATTTTGAATATTGTACCTGTCATAAAATTTAATTTTTTTTTTAACATAAATATCTTTACGAAAAAATGGATATTTTTTATGTGCACCTATAGTTGCACCTGTAGTTGCACCTGTAGTTGTAGTTATTACACCTTTAATTAGTTCTTTGTCATCTATTTTTTTTGTATTCATAAAATTTTTATTAAATTCTTGCCGCCTACGATAATCATCATAAATAGAATATAAAGAGACTCCACACAAAATGCCAGCAAATAATTTTAGCATTATTAATATTTCAAATATATGTATATATTTTTATATAGAACGATGCAAATGCAACAAAAATATCGTTATTATATATATACATTAATATAAAAATGGAAGACCAAAGTGAAAAATATACTGACAGACTTTACCAACTTGATGAATTGATATTAGATGTTTTTAATGCTGTCTATGCAAAAAGTGGAAACTACCAAATAAAATTTTTTGATGTTTCGGATCTTAAAATGGTAAGATTCAAATTGGATGATTATGGTTTGGATACTATTTTTGAAAAAACAAAAATTCAATATGTTGGAAAATATCCAACAGGAATTAAAAATAAAGATGGCGATATTGAGGAAATATGGTTCAAAAGACAGGGTGAAACTCATATGACAATGGTTAGAATTGTTCCATACATGGACAAAGAATCTGTTGGCAATATGAATAATCCAGTAAATATTAATATAATAATAAGAACTTTGTTAAGCGAACTTGTTGTAAACGACAGAACAAATAATATATTGCTTCCCGTAATTAATGTTGATGTCAAAGGGAGCGACCTGCTTTCCTATGACAAAGTTAAAGATTTTGTTGATAATGATAAAATATATTCGGTCCAGGTAACAGAAAAATTTTATAAATTCAGTACTCTTGAAAAATTCTTAAGAGATTATCCTCTCGAAATGAAAGTAATAAAATCTATTATTTACCAGGCCGTTGATGTTCTTTACCAAATAAGTACATCGTATTCAGATTTCCATTGCAACCAACTGTTTCCAGAAGTAATAAGTTGTTATCTTAAAAAAAATGGTGATATTATTTTTCCGGAATTAAAACTTAGTAATTTTTATTTGTCCGAAATTGACGAAATAATTCAAAACAATTATCTTAAAAAATCTGACAAAATTTCAAATGTCCAGCCACAGTACTATGATTTGTACCAACTATTAAATTATTTATGGAATAATTACCAAACGGATATAAAAAAATATCCAGAACTAGTGTCTTTATTTGATTTTGTTTTACCTTCCAAAATAAGGTCCAAAGAAAAAAATTTAACACAAAAATTGTGGGACAAATTAACCGATGAAGAAAAAACTGAACTTAAAATTAAAAATATAAGAAATAGTTCCCATTTTACAAGCAAAGATTCATTGACAAATCTTAATTTTATCGAATCCAAAGATTCAAATAGTGAGCTGGATTCCGTAAGTGAATTGTCTGGCGGAAAAAGTGAAGATTTATCAACCGAAGAAATTAGAATTACGGAGATTGATGATTCAGCAAATCATCTTGCGGATCGAATTACAGAAAGTGAAAAAACAGAATTGGATGATACAACTATACCGGTTGTTAAAAAACCTAGCAGTGAAACGGAATATACAGAAATTGATATTGCTGTCGAAGATTCCGACAAATTTGATCCAGAAACAATCAAAGAAAAATTAGAAGCCGATGAAATATTCGGAATAGATAATGCTAAAAATTTCCCAATAGAAGAAACATTGGCAAATAAAAAATATTTTAATAATGATATAGATAATATGAGTGATAAAAAATCAAATGATAAAAAAAGAAAAGATGATTTTGACCAAAACGAATCAGAATGGAATGATTCAGATAAATTTTCTTTAAATAAGGACAATTTTAAAAGAAATAATAAAAATGAATCAGAAAGTAGTCCCAAAAAAAATGAAAACGTAACTGAAGAAATAAATGAAGAAGAAACGGAAGAAAAAAGAAATGCTAATAAATTGTCACGAATGGTTAATATTAACAGAAATAAAACAGAACCAAAAAAATCTAAAAGTAAACTTAAAACATATACTGGTACTAGAAAAATAATGTCGAATGATGTGTACTATGATAACGTTGGTTCGCGTAAAATAGCCGACCAATATGAACAAAATAATATTTCTTCTGGAGTTAATTCTATTGGTGCAATGTTCGGAGTTTCTCCCAATGATTCGAATCGTCGGCCTGGGCCATTGAACTATAACCAATTCGCACAACAATTTTCTCAACAACTTTATCCAGAAATTAACCAGCCTTTGGCGAACCAATCATTGGCCAACCAATCTTTGGCCAACCAATCTTTGGCTAACCAATCTTTTCCGGGAAATCTTCCTCCAAATATTTTGAGCCAAACACCAGGTCCTATAAAATATCCTACGAACTTTGGACAACAAATTAACCAAGGAATGGATAACGAATCCTTGTCACGATTTTATGCGGCCCTGGCTGCAACAAATGGAGCAGACCAAAATTCTCTTGCAAATTTTGCAAATACAAATCCAAACAATCCACAAATAAACGGATTCGACCAACAACAAAACTACCAATTAGCCCAAAACCAAATGAACCAAATGAACCAAATGAATCAAATGAACCAGATGCAACAGCCAATGATGCAAATGGGAGGAAGACAGAATCCTTTTTTTTTTCGGTAAATAACCAAAAGGCAGGTGCGGATGACCAGCCTATCCAATATCCTGAAAAAGTAGTACCCGTTGTGACAAAAACTAAAAGGTCTCCAGGAACTCCTTTCATAACAAACGTAGCAAAAGAAGTATATTCGAAAAAGAAAGAAGAAAAAAATATAAAAGGGAATGAAGGAATGCCCGTTACTGGATCAGTTGCTGTTACTCAAGCAAGTTCTCTAAAACCAACATTGAAATTGGAAGTGTTCGAACCAACACCAGAACCCCAAAAACCATATGGAATATATACTCCATATGTTCCAAAAATAGATATACCAGGTGTGCCTAAAAAATTTTCTCCAAGTGCATTCCAAAATTTATTTGCACCAACAAGCGCACTATCATACGGACCAAATATTAAGATGCCAGTCCAACAGGTCTATAATATTACTCTCCCCGGACCTACTGGTTCCCATGTTGAAATGAATAAAATATATGAAAATATTTTGCCAGGAAAAGAAAATAAACTTACATCTACAACAATAGGAGAACGAATTCAAACATATGATTATGTAAGACAGATTTTAATAAAAATAAATGACGGAGAAGACATCAGTATTGATTCGAACGGGTACCATAATTTAATGAGCTATATCAAAGTTATGGAACTTAATCCAAATTATTACAGTCCGATTCATACAAATCCATACCAGGGATTACCATTCGGATTGCTGATTTATCGTTCATGTTTTCCAATTAAAATGGAAAATTATAGCCAAAGTATTATTTGTGCCAAAGATTCGATTGGTCTTAACATACGTCTGTATGCTCTAACATATGCAGAATATTATTCTTACAAATTTAGGCAAATCGTATACAAAGAATATGATGTTTGGAGAGAACTCAGTTATTACGAATACGTCCGCGAAAATATTATAAAGAAAAAACAGTCACCGAATTTCGCTGTGCTTTATGCATTTTTCTTGTCGCCAAACCAAACAATTGATTTCTTTTCCCTAAGGAAAAATTGTTTAACACAAAAAGATATGTTGTCGCAAGAGTACCAGCAATTGGTACGCGTGCATAATTTATTTTCCTCTGTAAAACCAAGTAACGAAATTATTCGGCCAATGACATTACCAGATGCTGCTAGAAAAATTATTGCAAAATTGCCTGACGAAATGGATCCTTCTTTGCAAGCATACAGTGGAATGATTTTGATTTTAATTACAGAAGCTCCACACCATAATATGTACCAGTGGATGTCGAGAATTTATGAAAGAGATGGCATAGTAAGAAAAATGATAAGCCACGGATTCCATGACGAAAAAGTTTGGCTGGGAATATTGTTCCAAATAGTATCAGCACTTTATGTTATGCAGCTGCATGGAATTTATATGAGATGTATGACAATCGAAGATAATATTTATATTAAGGATTTACAACAGTACGGAAAAGGAATGGGATACTGGAAATATGTTATAAATTCAATTCCATTTTATGTGCCAAACTACGGATATATTGTTATGGTTGATTCAAATTTTAAAGATATAGTTCCTCCTGGTCAAACTATCGAAAGGTGTAAAAGAGAATATAAAATTTATACAAGCAGAATTATTGGAAAAAATTATACAATGGACAGCATACAAAGGAAGGTATTCGAAAATTATCGAAAAATCATCAATACCAATTCTTTTACAAAAGAACATACACAAAATAATGTTAACAGGCCACCAGAATCTATTATGAAATTAATTGAGCGCATGATGGATGATAAAGAAACCGACCTCGGAAAAGTTATAGTTAACCATTTCCACCCGTTATTGAACAACAGAATTGGTACTCTGTTGAAAAAAGATGAAATACCAAATATAAGAGAAATTACAGGCCAATTCAAGAATGGAGAAATTGTAGTGCAAGTTATCGAAGAACAACTTTTTAAATTTTGCCAAATAATTGGTCCTGACGAAACTTCAATTGGATCAGGTATTATGAAAATCATTACAAAAGATTCACCTGATTCGACAAATTTTATAGAAATAAAAGTTAGAATTGAAACATTAAAACAATATTCGTCGTCCGAAAAAATAGAACAAAATACAACACCCGATGTTATATATAATGACGACCAACTTTTAGAAACATATATCATAAGTTAAAAGTTAATTTATTTAACAAATATTAAATAAATTAGCTATGGTTTAGTACTTCAAAATAGTGTGCATTTTCTATTTTGTACAAGATATCATTATGGCCTACATTTTTAAACCAAACCGGATCAAATGTCTTATTTTTTAAATTTTCATATATTTCTTTTCCGTGGGTTATGCTGATAACTTTGTCCAAATCGCCATGAAAAATTTTAACAGGACATGTTATGCTGCCCAATTTTTTCAAAGTATTAAATTTATCAATTGGTGCAACAAGTGATGTATCGGCAACAACACGGCATATACTTTTATACGGCGAAACAAGAATAATTGGGTTCGTCCAATTATGTTTAAAAACATAGTCTATAGCTATTCCTGTTCCTAATGATTGCCCCAATAGATATATATTTTTTTTGTCGATATATAGTTCGTTTAGTATGTAGTCCATTATAGCTTCCATGCTATCATAACATCCTCGTTCACTTGGTTTTTCATCGTGCGACATACCAAAACCTATATAGTCGTAGCCGATTATACCTACACCAAGTTTGTCGGACAAATCTTTCATAAAATAGAACATTGAATATATGTCGCTTGCATTCCCGTGCGAAAAGACAATATACTTATCAGGATTATTATTATAGTAAGGATATATTACAACACCACATATCGTTTTATTGTCTTTTGTTTGGTGGTAAATAAGTTTGCTTCTTGTAGTACCCAGTTCTCTAAAATTTTCAATTTTGCCACGAGTATCGGGTGGCATATAAATAAAGTCTTCTATTTTATCATCAATTGAAACAGTAAATGAAGAACTTATTGACAGCAATGAACCCATGAGCAGTATTATTTAATATTATTGAATATTATTATAATATTATTATAATATCCAATGCAGTATATTAATTAATCAATTTTTTTAGTTTATAATGCTATATAAATTTATTTAAAAATCGTCATAATGTAACACCTCCAAATAGTAGTTACTTGTAACTAGTTGCAAAATATTATCGTGGTCAGCATTTATAAAAAATGTCGGTTTAAAATGTTTGTCTACCATATTTTCTGCTAATATTATTGAATGCGTTATATTAACAATTCTATCGTTAGTTCCATGAAAAATTTTAATTGGACACCTAATTTTGTTGAGTTTGTTCAGTGATGCAAATTTGTCAATTATGATAAGAAACGATAACAAATTTGCCAAAAATTTATATTGTGTATCAATCACTATTGAATAAATACTTTTGTATGGAGATATAAGTATTATGGGTGTATACCATTCATGTTTTGATGCATAGTCAACAACGACACCGGTTCCGAGAGACCTCCCAAAAAGATATATATTTGATTTGTTGATACGTAAATAATCTTCAACATAATTCACAACAGCTTCCAAACTGTCATAACAATATTGTTCGGATGGTTTAATTTTTTCCGACAAACCGTAGCCAATATAGTCATAAACTATTATACAAATATCAAGATCGTCAGATAATTTTTTAAAATAATCGAAATTTTTAATAATGGTCCCCCTGTTCCCATGTGAATAAATAAGAATATTTTTATATACAACATTGTATTGTCTTTTTTCGGGATGAATTTCAACAAATGAAACTACATGTTTATTTTTAGTTAAAACATATTTAAGTTTGCTTCTGTATGTGTTAAGACATCCAAACATACTATCGTCCTCTAATGGGGGCTGAAAAATATATGAATCGATCCATTCATCGATTAAAGACCAAATGAACATTAGCAAACGAATTAGATTGTACATATACTACTATTTATAATAACTTATAAATAATAATATTTTTCAAATTCAATTTTATTGTTTTATTTGCTTGAGGTGGTATCGAACAACGTTCCTCAGCGAGTGTCCAAGTTGGGTGGTGCCAGCATCAACATATCCGTCTCCTATGGAGACAGTGCATTTGTGCTCATTCATATAAAATTCATATTCACCATCGCCATGAATATTTTTGAATATAAAAAGTCCATACAAAAGTTGTTCCATGTCAGTCGGTTCAAATTTTTTCAGCTGTTGCAAATAAAAATCGTCTGGACATGTGAGGACCGGAATTTTGCGCTGTTTGTCCGTCATGGTCATTACCATCCACGCAAGCCAATCAGACCTGTATGTAGCTTCGAAAACATTTTTTGCACTCCAAATTTTGAAAAAATACATGCCCAAATCATTTTGGTCAACGTCTTTTTTCGGCAACAAAAAGAGTTCCCACTGGACAGCACTCGGACCTTCATGCAGAACAAAAGAAACTCCTCTTACAAGGCAGCCAGCTGGCTGAGTATCCAAGAACGAATTGAGTTCAAGAACACGCAGGTATGATATTGGATTCGAATCGTCCTTGTATCCAACAACACACCTGAGTACTGCTTCTTCAAGAATAGAAATTGACAAATCATCTCGTGCAGAAGAAGGAACATCCCTCCTTTCGTACCATGGTCTGTTGTTGTACGTGACACGATGGTGCTCCATCTCTTTTCCTGGCATTAACATAAAATAAATAGACCGGTTTAATGATTTATTTTTCAATTTTTTTAAAGATAATTTAGTTTAATCAATTAAAATAAATGATGAACAAAAAACAAAACAAAAATGCTGCAGCATCTGCTTTCAATGGGTTTGGAACCGTTGATACAGTTTATATATTTACTTTCTAAAAACACTAGAAAATTGAGTGTATGTTCTCGAATTCGTAAATTTTTTCTTCGAAATTAATTATAACATCTTTAATTTTTTCTCCACTGGTTGTGTTCCACATCACAATATTATTTCTTGTATCACATGTTACGATATGTTTGTCATCTGTTGTAAAGGTAAAACACTGTAGATGTGCACTATATGATCCTTGGTCAAAGTTGATTGTGCTAACCAAGTTTCCGCTTACTATATCGTAAACCAATATTTTGCCATACAAATTCCATATTGCTATATATTTACAATTATGAGAATATTCTATTGGAGAATAATATGAATATGTGGATCCATAATTATGATATTTTGTTTTTCCATTGGGAACAAATATTTCACTAACCAGATCATTTGTTGCAATATCATAGGTTCGTAATATGCGCGGTTGGTCGCTGCAAAGTCCCTTATAATGTGGTACATATCCGATTGTGTAATATTTTTCACAGAATACACAACTCATGTATTCTTTAACTTTCATCAAAATATTGTCGGTGAGCGACAAATATTCGTCTGATTCACTAATCCACCTTTTCATGCATACATTGCCAGTTTTGTCATTCCAAATTTTGTAAATGCATACTATATATTCACCTTTTTTGTTGTCCCCAATTGGTTGGACAGTTCCATTACACGGTACATATTGCCATTTATCAGAATCGTTACCAAAAAGACGTTTTTTCATTTCTTCTGAACTTGCCCATTTTTCCAGTTTTTCCAGTTCTGCCAAGTCCAAACATCTTCCAGATTCACAACTTTTACCATACGAATAGGCGTGTACATTCATAATTTCAACATTTAAACCATCACTAAAATTTATAGTTTGGACCAATTTTCCTGTCTGGATATCCCATATGTCAATATAGTTTACTCTATCATCTATGTGCGTATTGTATCCAGTATAGCATGCAACAATATATTTATTGTTTCCCGAAAAACAAATATTTAAAAGTGCAACATTTTTATGCGAAGGAGAATTTAGTTTTATTGTGTATATTCGTTCATTTTTTTTGATATCAAATATTCTAACATCAAAATTGAAGCACACGAGTGCGAATAATTTGTTGTCCATAGAATATCTTATCATATAAGTATTAAAATCATTATCCATAAATTCATTTCTTTTCAGAGTTTTGTCATTTATGCAGTCTAATATGTAGACAATCCGGGGATCGAATGAGGTGGCCATAATACGACATTTGAGTTGTTTTCCCATTTTTTTTTAAATAATAGCTTAAATAATGATCATTTAAGCTATTATTTTTTCAATTTTTATATTTTACCCATACTTGTTTTGGCCAAACATTGTTTGCATTCCATATAGGTTAGTCCATCTTCTTTTACCAGGACAGAATTCAGTCCTTTGCATTGTTTGCACATCACAAACTGTTTAATATAATTTTTCATTATTGTCTCACATTTTGTCTCATTGAAATTCCCTTGGATAATTAGTTGGTCCTGGTTGTTTATTGAGTTGGCGACTCCTGTTTCTCTTTTAAAAAAGTCTGCAATATCTTCTTTTTTTCGGTTCAATTTTTCGGAGTACGCAAAAAAATTGGATATGATGCTCAATTTATTTTTTCGGCTTACATTTATGGCAGGCAGATTTATTTTTGTATAGTTATCTTCCGCAGATTTTGTAACATGCAATTTGTACAGCATATCATCATAAGAATATGGATATTGTGACATTGTATACTATTTATTAAAAATATAAATTACATAGGATATTATCTATATCAATTTTTCTATATAAGAAATATATATCTAAATGAGCTTACCAAAAGGAACCATTGATAAATCTATAAATTTGGATGTAACTAAAACTCCATTTGTGATATTCCAAGCACACAAAGATGACTACGATAAAATATCGAAAACATCTAAAGATCCCTCACAAAAATCAAATAACCATGACTATATACTAGCCAAAATATTTTTTCATCCTAAAAATGTTGACCTTATCCAAAAAAAGATCATTGTTGAAATATTTAGAAGAACAAACAGTGAATATTTGATAGAAAAACAGAACAGTGATGATTTAAAATTTGTTATGGAATCAATATATGTGCAAAATACAAAGTTTTCTTCCAACAATATTAAAAAGCGGATAAATATGTTGGATAACTTGGTTGTAGAAAGTATAGTTCCAGGAATTATTTCCCAAATTGATTCACATTTTAACTATCTTAAACAAGTTTTTGGTCCAAAACAGATAATCGACAGACCTAAAAATGTTTCTAACGCAGGATTGAAGGCATTACCAAGTGTAACAAGTATATTTGATGAAAATTTTGCATGATTTACTAAAAAAAATTGAAATTTTAATATTATATGATCTAAAATTTATAATTTATATAGCCAATTCGCACAGCATAGTATGGCAAATTTAGAACACGAAATACAGCAAAAGAAAGTTGAACTAATAAAAAAAAGAAACAGAGAAGTAACTTCTGATATTTGGTTCGATATAACCAATGATGATGATGATTTGCTTACAGAATGCAATCCTAAAATATTAAATAAAATTCGTGATATATTAGAAAGGAATAACGTACAAATCATTATGGATATAAATAAATTAATTACAAAGGCATCAGAAAAAAAAAGTGCATACATCAAAAATCTGAACCAAACATATAATTTGTTAGCAACTACTCTTGAAGAATGTTTTGAAAAAAATAAAGAGACATTTGAATTTACAATAAGTGGTAAATATGATAGTTTGTGGTATGGTACTATAATAGAGGACACAAATGACACTGAATTAATGAAACAACTTATGTATCATTGGGATGTATTAAATAAAGAAAAAGCTGATGCTATAAAAATTTTTTTTAATGAACTCCAATCTCAAGGTTATCACCCAGAAAGAATTTTGGGAGATATTGATTTTCTCAGTTCGGTCGATTATCGTTTTTATACGATAAGCATACTACTACGCTGCAATTTGAAAAAAAATTGATATTTTGACATTCTAGATGAATATATTTAAACATTAAATTCTATAATATGTCGGATCCAATATTTGAAATACCACAAAAAAAAGCAAAAATTGTAGAAGAAATCGAGAAAAAAGTTTCTTCTAATATTTCAATTGATATTTCTTCCGATGATGAAAAAATAGTAATGGAATGCCATCCGAATGTATCCAGTGAAATTAGAAACATATTAGACAGAAATAATGAACAAATTATAAAAAAAATAAATGAACTGATTATAGATGGATCAAATAAGAAAAAATCATATGTTAAAATTTTTAACGAAACGTATAATTTTTTAATGAATACATTCAAAGAATGTTTTGAAAAAAACGGAAAAATATTAAAAATTGTAATAAGTGGTATGGTGGATGGATCTGCACAAAGTGATTCAGATCCAATACATCATTGGAATATATTCAACAAAGAAAAAGCACACGCCATCAATTTTTTTCTAAAAGAATTAAGAAATAAAGGTTACCATCCAGAAAGAAGAGTAAAATATGGATCTTTTGTCACTAACTACAGTAGATCGGCTCATATGGTATTAAAATGTAATTTATACTAAATAAAATATTGAATATTAGATTTAGTATATCAAATCTTAGATTGCTATCAAATCGTTCTGGATATAGCCACCAGGTTTGGCATAAATAAAGATGGTGCCCGTTTCGGATGCGCGTTGGAAGAAAGGTTTGTTTGCAACTCCACCTGTTGATTCCAAAGGAGCTTGGAAAAATGGTTCAATATAAGATATAGGATTGTTTTGTGTATATCCTCCATCATCAGGATTTTTGACTGGAAGTGATGCACCGAATGGATCATATAAATAATATTTTGGATCATAAATTCCCCTTTCGATATTTCTGTGCGACATTATTAAACCGGTACATCCAGTAATTATTCCAGTCGGTGGATTATCGCCCTGTTTAATTTCAGTTTCTGTAACAGCAACAACAGACCTGAGGTGGTATGTTTCCTCAACACTTCTGAATGTTAATCTGTCGCGAATGTTGATTGGGTATGAATTGAGTCTTTCAAAATTTGACATTGTAAGTGGCAGTTGTGAAAATGTCAAAGGATTTGAAAAGGTTCTAATCTGGATCCGTTGGATTCGTCTATTGACATAAAATATTAAAACTTCTTTGCTGTAAATAATAGATTGTTGTTTTGGAACAATTACTTTATTTTCGTTAATCCAGATAGTTTGTTGTGCTGCAGATAGCAAATCAATTGTTGGTTCTCCAGCATTATAAAATGGAGGAATTTGGAGAGTAATCATGGAAATACTCGTGACTGTATGAATTGGTTGGCTGACGAATGCTTGGTTACCAAACGATTGCATATTTTGTCCCAAATTAAAACCGAGGGATGCTCCATATGGTGTAGCCGTAAATGAAGCTATGCTAGAAATAGGTTTGGTATAAATGAATGTTGGGCGGAGAGAGAAAACGGACAAAAGTCGTCTCAGCATTGCTCCTTCGTCCTGGTTATATGCAAGATCGGCATTATCATATAAATTATTTCTGCACAGATTCAATGTTTGTAAAAATTCGCTTATACTTTCACCTTCATAATAGTTTCCACTGCGCAGGTGAAGGACCAGTTTCCAAAGACTGATTTGAACTTTATACCTGTTCCTGATATCGGTAATTGGACTTGTAACTTCACAAACAACATCATTTGGATCCGAAATCATCGAATCAAATAACAAATAATTTGGTTCATCCATAATTGGTTTTTTCTCATTCCTTGATTTAATAATTGAACCAAAATTGGAATAAAGCATTTGGAATTCGAAAATATCAAATTTTGGCAAAAACATGCATGCAATTAGTGGATGGATATAGTTAGTTGGAAGGTGGCGTTCTTTTTTAAATTTGCCGGTCATCGCAACAAGAGAACAGTCTTCGTACATGAGACTGCTCATTACAACTGATTTGTGGATGTACAGTGATGAATCATACATAGATATGATTTCACCAACTACACCCAGTTCGTTGTCTTTAACTTTAAGCCCGTCGTCAATCGTAAGACGTGTATCTCCCAAAGCCCGGTTGATCCTCGAACGGAATGCCATAATATTTTGGTTGTAGTCAATTTCCATAGCCTGTGTACCGGACAAAAGATGTGACAATTCTTTTCTCAGTTCATCATATTCAACATCTGTCCATTTATGTTTAATCTTATATTTCATCATTTTATTCAAAATAGAATGCAACGATCTTTTTCCTTCGCTAAAATTTCTATAAATCTTTTCGGCTATTCTTTTTGCCTGCCTTCTAACTTCGGTGCTTCTTTTTGAATATAATCTCAAAATTTCATCGATTATAGTTTCGTCGTCTTCATATTTTTTGGATAATTTTGAAATATCAGTAGGGGTAAGTGATTTTTTTTTAGCCAATTCTTCAACTTCCATTTTAATTTTGTCAGAACTGTTTCCGGATGATTTTTTAGATTCGTCCGTTAATTCAAAAGATTCTTTTCTTCCTCTACCTTCAGCCATTATAGTATATATACATTATAACTATATTTTTTTTAAATCCGAATAAAACTATATATATAATATTATCTTTACGGAAAATTATGTTTGTTCCACCAACAGAATTTTGCGCAATTCAACCAGCTTGCTGTTCGAATTACGGAAAATTATGTTTGTTCGAATTGCGGAAAATTATGTTTATTCCACCAACAGAATTTTGCGCAATTCAACCAGCATTTTAATGTTTGCGGAAAAATAAAAATAACAAATTAAATTCAAATGTGAAAAATTGAAATTATTTAAATCTAATGATAAGTTCATAAATATTAAAAAAATTTATTAATAACTAGTAGATATGGAAAATTGGTTAGATAAATACAAGCCCAAAAAATTATCTGATGTATTGGGGGACAAAACTCAAATACAAAAAATCGACAAATTTGTCAAACAATTTACAAAAAATAAGATAAATATTGATAAAATAGACAGCCCGAATTTAATAATAACCGGAATAAATGGAATTGGAAAAACACTAATAACCGATTTAATTCTCCAAGAAAATGGATTAGAGAAAATTACAATTGATTTATCAAATATATCGATTACCAGAAAAACCAAAAAGAAAAAGAAAACAGAAAAAGAATCAACGTGTTCCAACCGAACAATTAAAACATATTATATAACGCTTAATAATAAAAATTTATCTGCTAATGGAGAATATACCAAAAGAAAAATTGCACTAGTATTCGATGATGTTTCAAATATTTCGAATCCAAAAGAAAAAGAAGCTATAAAATCTATTGTCAAAATGAATAATAAATTAAAAAAATTTCCGATTATAATTATCGCAAATACAAAACATAGTAAAACAATGAACGAATTAAGAAAAATGGTAACATTTTCGGTTAAAAGCACAAATGATGATGGGAAAAAAGAAAATAAAAAATTTATCAACGAAATTGTTATGAGAATTCCAAACTATAACGATATTGAAAAATTTATTAAAAATATTTGCGAAAAAGAAAAATTAAAAATGGGAAAAAATAAAATGGACGAAAATGAATTATATATTGAAATAATTAACCATTCACAGTATGATATCAGAAGGTTAATTAATATATTGGAAGAGTTAAAAATGATATACAAAGATTCTGTGGTAACATTAGAAAAATTTGAGCAGTATTGTGAAACATCCAAAACTAAAGACATTGATCCGGGAATATATGAAGCGACACGAATGCTTCTCAATAAATATTCTGACACAGATACAGCACTAACATTGTACGGAGAAGAGCGCGCAACTATTCCATTAATGGTGCATGAAAATTATCCACTCAATATCAGACAACAATATCCAAAAATATCTGTAGACGACCAAATTGATTTGATATACACAATTAGCAAATCAATATCAGAATCTGATAAAGTTGATGGTTTAATTTATTCCAACCAATGCTGGAATTTACAGCCAGTACATGGTTTCTATTCATGTGTAATTCCTTCCTACTATATTAACAAACTGCCCAACAAATTATGTAAGGCAGAAAAATATAAATATACACAAGATTATAACAAAACATCTATTAAAAAAATTAATAATAAAGTTATTAAAAATGCACAAGAAAACCAATTTCTTAAAAAAGTGTCCGTATACGATTTTCTGTACATAGCATCGATACTCAAAACGTTGTTAGACAAAAAAGATTTTGAAACATTTGTTGACCTTATGAAACCATATAATTTAACATTTAAAGAAATCGAATCTATTATCAAAATTGATAAAATTAAAAAATCTAAAAATTCATTAACTGGAAAACAAAAATCACTAATTAGGGATATGTTAGAAACTTATGAATAAAATTAGACTAATTAATTTTGGTCATCGTTCACATCATCAATATTATTTTTATTTTGGAACCAGTTACTTATTTCTTCATCGGTTGATGAATCCGAATCATCATCATTTTCGTCCATAATGTTATCGATTTTGTATGGATCGTCATAATTTTCTTTAAATATTTTACTCAAAGAATCTATATCAATAATGTATCTAAACGACTGATATTTATTTTTTTTATTATTTTCTTTTTGGTGTATATATTTGTAATAGGGGACCAAATTACGAGTTGTTAAATGGTGTCCGTTGATGCATCCTTTGTATGGATATGCCATTTCTAAATTTTCTGCTTTAATTTTTTCTACCAATAAAGGATCAACATTAATATCTACTAATTTGTTCAAACATTCTCCGGTTAATAAATCGTTTTTGCATAATTTTAATGAAGGAACATTTACTCCGTTTCTACAATTATACCCACCAGTACATTTATTATTTGCACAATTTTCGCAAAGATGTGATAAAAATAATAAATTTTTGTAAATATCATCCGTTTTTGGGTTGGTCATAGAAAAAAAGTTCATTAAATTCTTATCAAGAATTATTTGGTAAATAAATTTTCTTTCGTCGTCTATTATTTGTTCGTCTATAGAATGCGCATATGTACATTTTGAACCATAACTACAGCCTTCATTATTTATTGTTGAATAACAAATTAATCTCTTTTCGTTACAATGTGTCGGTTTGTAGGGAACAGAATAGGTATGGACATATTTATTACCATTTTTGTAGTCGGTAATTTCTAATTTAATCTCACTATTTGAATCATAACCATCGTCCAACAAAATATTATTATCCAAATTATCCAAATTATCATAATCCATAATAATAAATATTTAGATATATTTATTATTATTTATAACGAACTTGCATAATATAACACCGCTGTTAAATTTCTTTGCTAAATATAATGGAAAAAATACCCATATATTATGAACAATGTAACAAAAATACGATGGCATACTATCCATTTTTCATTAGGAAATTGAAAGAAATTCAAAAATTGACAAAAATAAATACGCTACGAGATGTACAATCAAATATTTTACCTGAAAAAAAATATTATAAACTTGGAAATATTGTTTGGAACAATAGTGTCGTGCATAAAATAGAATTTCATAAAAATTTTCCATCAGAATATTTTGTAAAAGTAATTCTAAATACGTGTATCATAGACAAAAATATTATTAATCCTCCGCTACAAATAAATCCCGACCAGATTAGTTCATTTAGCTATATTAGTTTAGGCCATAATAAACTCCTTATAATTGATGCACTAATGGAACAGGGAAGCCATCCGCGCTATTTGTTGCCAGGAGATACTTCTAACGAAAAATTTATTTATTCAGAACATTCTGGAGCAATATCAATTAAAAATGGAGTTATAGATAATATTATTGTATCGGCTGCAACAGACAGAACTGATATCAATGATAGTACCATTTTTTTGCCAACAAATACCCCTATTTTTTTAAACTATGAATATATTTTTCATACACATCCAAATACTTCTGCATATGCAGGACGTTTGGAAGATGGGATCATATACGAGTTCCCCAGTGCAAATGATATTTTAAATTTCGTTAAATATTATAACGAAGGAAAAGTTCAAGCATCTATTATTGTCGGACCTGAGGGAATTTATGTTATACGGCAGATAATGTTGAGGCCAAAATACGAAATTAACCACGAAATTTTTGATTTAATAAAAAAATTTATTCTTAAACTTGAGAAAATAGCAATTAAAAATATTAAATCCGACAAATATGTTATATCAAATATATCTGATCCGGATGTATTTCATGAAAATGTTAGTTATAATTTCAAATATATCAAAATGTATAATGATTTTATTAAAAAATGGAATATTTTTATAGAATTTTATCCACGGTACAAAAAAAATAATGAATGGTGTTTGAGGCCAATTAGTTTACCATTTGTTTTCTAAGTGTCTCCTAAGTGTCTCCTCAGTGTTTCCTCAGTGTTACTACGCTGAAAATATTGGCCGCATAAAATCATGCATATTGTACACAAAAATATTCCGAATACTATTGCGATTCCCATATACCCGAATATGTTGAATATAACTATAAGCATTATTGCCAATATCGAAATTAAAATAAATAGTAACCAAAATTCTCCAGTTAGTACAACCGACATTGATTTGTTGCATACATCTTTTAAATATTGTAAGATTCCTGAAAAAGATCGTACACAATTTGAATGAGTAATTTCTGGTACATTCGTTTCTACAATGATAGTTGTGTTCTCGGATATTTGTTCAGGAGTACTCATTGAATATTAATAAATATTCAATGACTAATTAACAAATGATAAATTAATTTTAATTCAATTTTTTGTACAATGTATTTAATCGAATAAACTGGAACCAAGATCGTCATCGCCATCTCCATCATCTTCTTTTGGTGGGACAACTCGTTCCGCGCATTATATCGTTCGTAATCCAAGGTGAAAGCGTTGGTAGCATAAAATCATGCATATTGTACACAAAAATATTCCGAATACTATTGCGATTCCCATAACACGAATATGTTGAATATAACTATAAGTATTATTGCCAATACCGAAATCAAAATAAATAGTATCCAAAATTCTCCAGTTAGTACAACCGACATTAATTTGTTGCATACACAATTTGAATGAGTAATTTCTGGTACATTCGTTTCTACAACGATAGTTGTGTTTTTGGATATTTGTTTGAGAGTACTCATTGAATATTAATAAATATTCAATGACTAATTTAATTAATTTTAATTCAATTTTTTGCACAATGTATTTAATCGAATAAACTGAAACCAAGATCGTCATCGCCCTCTTCATTGCCATTATCTTCTTTTGGTGGATCTTCTTTTTTCTGTTCTGGTGTTTGTTTGGTATTGGGAGTTGTAGTAGTTGGTTGCTGGACGGGACAACTCGTTCCGCGCATTATATCGTTCGTGATCCTTTGCAACACCCATTCTACAAAAGGATTCGTAATCCAAGCAACCTGGACATCATCCTCATAGGTACTCAATCTTTCGCGAACATGTGGGCTCAAATATCTCCCCAACTCCTTCGCTTTAAGTTCTGCTGCTTCACAAATTCTTGCCATTGATTTTAATAAAAAAAACCTATATTAAAAACTGATATTTAATGTGATTTTAATTCAATTTTTTTATCTTCAACCAGATTCTTAAGACATTTCCAGCATATAACACTATTTTCTTCTAATTTTAAATCATCTGTAACAATGTTGAAAGTTTCGTTTCCAGTAAAATAATCACCTTCAATACATCCATTTACAACCTCATATAATCCAACGTATGTATCATTTTTATATCGCGTAAAAGGCGTATCACAGATGGAACACAGAAGTTTATAAGGTAAACAATTCTGTTTATTATTCATTTATGTTAATATATTTATTTTCAACTTTTAAATGTATGAATTATTCAATTTTTTTAATTAAAAAAAATTGAATAATAAAGAGTCAAAAACATTTAGTAAAAATTTCGAACTAAATACTCAATGTTTACCAATTACGTTGCAACAAATTTAAAATCATTTATTAAATTTGTAAACCAAGAAACCAACGAAACTATCGTTCCAAATGAAGAATCGAAACCTGGATATACTATGTTCATCCGTACGAAAGATCTGGAAAAAGCAAAAAAAGATATTCTGCAAAGAGCATGCAATGGTGAAGTAAAATCATGGAGTTCTGCACAAATATTTGAACAAGGATATGCGTATGGAATGTTTTTGGAATTTCCGTTCCAGAAATGGAAATTAGTTTTTGATAAAGAATATTTTGATGGTATAAAATACACAGAATATAATGAGGAACCAGTGATAGGATCAAATATTGAAAAAATTGACACAAACTTTCCAATGTATATGTTCAAAAGTAGTACTGCTATGTTTTCGCACAGCAAAATAATTATAACAATGCTGAATATTGATCGTTTTTCAGAAACAGACAAGAAAAAACTCAACAACAAATTTAGAGAAAACCAGTTGCTTATCGAGTTAAGGAGACTGAATGGTCTGATTAATATTTGTGAAAATAGACATCATCGGCTTTTGGAACCTCCTGGAAGAAAATCGGAACTGGTCGACTACATGAACTGGAGAATAAATGTTATTGGCGAACTTTCACAAATATATTCGGAAAGACTTATTTTGTTCAGCATTGAAACTATAACCTCAACTCTAAACGAAATATCCAAGGAAATAGAATCAAACAAAAACAAAGAAATAGTTCCAGTCTATACAGGATATTAATTCCAATTCATCATATTGATTCTTTGGAATTTTGGAAAAAATCCACCAACCATACTTTCTCTATTTTCTCTATTTTCTCTATTTTCAAACGATGAATAGTTTATGCTCGGTTCCTGTTTAAGTTCTTTGGGTGGGCACAAATAAAAATGCCAAAATAGCCAAACCATAAGTGATATAGCCAGAGGATATTTCCAGCTAAATTTTTTTACTATTTTTCCATTTTCAATTTTGGTTATGGACCCTATTTCAAACAAATAACAAAATACAGAAAGCAAAATAAATGTAATAATTAGTACAACATATGAATTCTGGAGTATGCAAGTATACATTTTATATTAAATACATTATATATTGTTAATTTTTATTTATTATTTTTCCTCTTTTTGGACCCGCCAATTTGTGACTCATACACTTCTATAAGATCTACTTTATTAGGATCTACTTTTTCTGAAACATCAAACCCAGTTCCAGCTTTGGCTATATTTTTAGTTGGAGCCAAATTTAGAGACATTGATGTTGCACTTACACTTTTTTTTGTTGAAGATTCAATTGTTTTTTCATCATCAAATTTGGTATTTATGAGTTTTTTGTCTGACTGGTGTAAAGCATTATTAAATATATCATCATCTTCATTGTTGTTATCATTTAAATTTGCATCTATTAAAATTTCAGGACTTTTTCTTTTTGCTGACGAATTTCTCATGAATGATCTTGTTGCACTTATTTCATTTAATTTGTTAGGTTCCGCACTGGTTATTATTTTTTCGATATTCATAATTGCCTGTATTTTTTGTTTGTCTGTTTTAGTATTTTCAGATTTTATTATTTCCATCACTTCTTTTTCTAATTTGGTGTCTATCTTTTTCTCTGATACAATTTTCATTTCGACAGGTTTGACAACTGGAATTTGTTGCTGCGATTTTTCTACAGGATTTGGCTGCATTCCTATCAATTCAATTTTCGACGGTTCCTGGATTATGTTCACAGAATTGATGAGATATTCTTTAAGAATAAGGGAAATAGGCAAAATTTTTCGAATCGCCCTTGTAATACCTTGCTGAATATTTTGTTTAATAATAACCTGGTTCCTCTTGTAGTCCATAGGATCAACATCATGGTAAAACAAAAAAGGATAGTTGTGGGCATCTTTTCCACATTCTGTGTAACACCTGTGGACAAAGGTTGCTGTTGTAAAAGAATTATAAAATGACTGCGCTATAATATTACTTATAGAATTGGAGTAGGACAACAAAATAATATTTGATTTGATAACGGCTTTGACGAGGTCATCAAAATATTCTGAAGTATTGCTCATCTGTTTTATACGATTCGTTTCTTCGACAATCATACTTTGGTTCCATTCGTCGATATCCTTGAGCAATTTTTGGAATATCATCAAAAGCCTTTCTTTATTATTTTGTTCTTTGGAAATTCTTACTGCCTCCTTATATAAAGAATTCAGTCCCTCATAGATGAATGGAGTCAGTACATCCGTTACATGTTCTGTATATTCACTTTTAATTTCGAGAAATAGCGAGACATTCATTATATATAAGTATATATATATAATAATTTATAATAGATTCAGTTTACGCGTTCATATTGACAAAAATTTCCCCATTAAAACAAATATCGATGCATGCCATATTGAATGTGTAATTATATAGCGATATTTTAATTTTGGATTATATTTATCATATTCGGATATTATTAAAAGTATTGGTGGAATGCAGGCACATATAAAAAATATTTTATGTTTCAGAAAAAATTCGTACGAAAACATATTTCTTTGGTAAAATAAATAGTCAAATCTAAAAATTACTAACACGCAACCAAGTACATCGAATCTGTTCAAAATATATGATGTTTTTTTAGAAAAACCAATACCAGGCATTCCATGTTTGTGGTTTTCAACCAAATGCGAAACAAATGATGCAATTGATACAAATGTTATAGCAGCAGCTGTGATGTAATCTCTATTTATTATAGATTTAATAATCGGATAAATGCATGGTAAATTTGAAAATGCTACTACAAAATTTTCTATCATTTAATAAATCTCAACTTAATTAAATTGAAATAGTTAACAAATAATTATTTCAATTTTTAACACTGATTAGAATTACATCGAATATTTTCTTGACAGGAGATGAAATTTCTATGGGACACAATTTTTTATTTTTATAGTAGTCAATGTAAATATTATTTATCAACACCTCATTTGGTTTGACTCCTAATTTTTCTGCAACCATGCCATACAACATTTTCCAACGTAGCTTCCACTCGTACTGGCGAGGAATTTCTAGTTCGATACATGTATTTTTCATATTGTGCACATTAAAATAAAATATAATAAATGGTCTGCATTTCCGACAAAAATTTTTACCATAATTCTCTTTTTCTAATTCAAAATACCACGCGGTATAATTACTAAACAAAAATTTACCACATTCAGAACATCTGCGAACCGATTTATCATTAAAACAATTTGTACATACAAATCTGCATTTATCACTTGTTTGTTCTTTTTGGCAAGAATTTATCGAAAACACATTTTTACATTTAGAACATCTTTCATAACCATCTTTAAGAATTGGTCTGTCATAGTAGCCTCCACATCCCCATTTAGAATAAATTCTTTCATATCCTTCTTTTGGAGGATTTTCTGTATCAACTTTTTTTTTACAATTATCGAATGAATCATCACCTGATGTATCATTACCAGACAAATCGCTGCCCGATATATAGTCCCAACTTTTATTTTCTGAATCAGAACTATAATCATCACAACAATTGCTATTTTTTAATTTATGAGCATGGGTGGATGAATGATCTTCACATGAATCAGAACTATAATCATCACATGAATCGCAACAATTTTTATTTTGGTCCATTTTTACTATTTACATTTATTAAATATGTCCTTATATAATTTTAATGCATATATTTTCTGTATTATGTGCATTGAAATAAAATATAACTACATGTTTGCTTTAATTGGAAAACATCGGATCAACCATCATTGGTTCATCTTGAACTTTGGTCATATCGAATTGTTCTTTTGTACCTGATCGGTGGTATCTTGGCAGAGGAGGCAATTGGGGTAATGGTGGAAAATGGGGTAGATAAACTTTTTTGATATGATTATAAGTTTTGGAACTATAGACCAAAACAATAATCAACAGAACAATTATTACTATAAATACAATATAACTAACTACTAGATGTGCTTTAATGTTTCCGTCCATTATATATATTAGTTTATATTTTTATAATTACTATTCGAATATTAAAAATTGAATTTAATTTGATATTTGTATACAAATTTATATATTAAAATAGTAATGAAATTGAAATATTTAGTTTTAGGTACATTTACACAATCTTCAAATAAAATGATTATAACTGATCCTTGTTATCCAAAACATTTAGATATGAAAAATAATAAATATATAAGAAATAAAATAGTTAAAAATGTTAAAAAAGGCATGTGGTATGGATCAGTATTCGTAGGTAAAATGGACATGTTAAATCATGAATTAATTGCTATTCATGAAAGTGTACTCGTTACAGATGATAATGATTATATAAAATATAGAGATATTGATTATGACTGGATTTTTTGTGATCATATTAGTGTAGATTCAGGACAGGCTGGAATATATGATTATTCAGCTTATCATGGTAGGGATCCTGATTTTTGTTGTGTTGAATATGCGGATGCATTAGAATGTGGTGTTGTATCTAATTCAGGATTTGGAGATTTTATGTATGATTTTTATATTTCTAAAAAAAATGGAAAAATTGTTGGAATTAAAATTGTTTTTATTTAAAAAGAGAGATAGGTTAAAAGTGATTTTAATCTATGTTCAAAATATTAATAATATAAAAATTTATGTATAAAATTGAATTTTTATATTTCTATTATAAAAATTTGCATTCGATTGGGATTAGTAGTAATTATAATGAGGCCGAATAGTAAATCATCATCAAGAACTAAGAAAAATAAAACAAGAAAATGTTCAGGATGCAGAAATCCATTGCCCGACTATTGCAAAACGAAAACATGCAAAAAATGCAGAGAAAGGGGTGCAGCTGTCCGCAAAGCCACGAGAGAAAACAAAATCGAATGCAACGCAATTAAAGATAGTGGAGAAAAATGTACAAATAAAGTTAGTCCAAAATGTGGAAATAAATTTTGTGAAAAACATATTAAAGAATGGAAAGAACTTAAGCAAACTGGAGGAAAGGAAGTTAGAAGATGTAATTCAAGAACACAATGTGATCCAAAAAATCCTGGCGTTAAAGCCATTTTACCCGAAGGATATCTATTCAAAAAATGTGAAAATTGTTTAGCCAGAGACAGAGTTAAAGACAAAAATTTAAGAGATAGCAAGAAAGATTTGAATGATGTTGTCAGAGTTGAAAATCCAACAATGAGAATTTGTCCACAATGTTCTGTTAGAGAAGTGTATAATATAGAAGACATGGGTTTGAAAAAAGATGGCACACGTTCACATTTATGCCAGCATCATTTTGAACAGTCACAAAAAAATGATACCAAAAGAAATTCTACGGAAAAAAGAAAGTTATACAAAAAGGAGTACGAATATAAACCGGAAAGAAAAGAGTACAAATGTCAATGGAGGCAAAAAAATCCAGATAAAGTGTATAAATACTATACGGGTTATAGAGCCAGAAAATTAAAAGATGACCCAGTAGCATATCATAAAAAAGCTGCGGAAAATGCAAAGAAATGGAGAGATAAAAATCCGGATAAAGTAGAATATATGCGATTAAAAAAGAAAAAAAATCCTAAAGTTTTGTATAGTTCTTATTTATTAAGAAGTAATTATTGTGGTAATGATTTTGAATTATCATTTGAAGAATTTGAAAAAATAGTTACTTCTAAATGTTATTATTGTAATGTTCCATACAAGGAATTTTTGTTAGGAGTTGATCAGCTGGAATGTTCAAAAGGATACACTAAAACTAATAGCATACCATGTTGTGAAATGTGTAATATGATGAAAAATACATTAAATGAGGCTACATTTATTTTGATGTGTGCACATATTGCCAGGCATAATAATATAATTAAAATAGAAAGTTTGTATCCAAAGATCTTTAATAATTATAAAAGTAAAGGTTATGAAGGCTACAAAAGGCGTGCAGCTAAAAAAAATTTGGAATTTGAAATAACTGAAGAAGAATTTGATAAAATGGTAAATGAAGATCCTTGTCATATTTGTGGAAGACATACAAATGATAAACATCGTAATGGCATCGATAGAATCGATAATTTATTAGGATATATTTTATCTAATTGCAAATCGTGTTGTGGTGATTGCAATTATTTAAAAGGAGAATATATATATATTGATTTTATTATTCAGTGTTCTTTCGTAACTTTTCATCATACTAAACGACTTGATGAATTAGTTAAAATATGGACACCAAGTAAATTTTTAGTTACTAATGAATTGAAAAAAAGTCTTACGTATGAGAGAAAAAAAGAACTCCAGGAACAAATAAAATTAATTAGACATGAAAGAACGATGTCAACCAAAACTCCTGAAGCAATCGAAAAAAGAGCAAATGAAATTAAACAACAAAAACAATTATTAACTAAAACTCAAAAAAAATCCATTAATAAAAATAATGATAGTGATACTGATGATGATGTTAACGATGAGAATGATGAAAGTGATAACGATGATGATGTGAACGATGAAAGTGATAACGATGAAAGTGATAACGATGATGAAAGTGATAGTGATGTTAACAATGAAAGCAATAGCGATGTTGAAAATGATAGGATGATCATGACTAAAATAATAAACAAATGTTCATAATAAATTATTTAATAAAATAATTTGTTATGTATCATTACATCGTTCTTAGTTTGTTGTAACCCCATACATCGTTCTTAAGACTATGAACTATAAGCCAATCCTCCCATTCCTGACATAATGCGTAACACATTATAGTTGATAGCGAAAATGAACACTTTATTGTCAGTACTGGTGAACACATCGGCTAACTTCTTGTTGGCGAAGTCAGCGAAGGAAAGGTTTAGTTGTGCTGCATCGATACGCGAGAAGTTGCATGTACACGATGGCTGATGTTCTTCTGGGTTCAGAGCAAAAGAGAAAACATTAACACCATCTTTGGGAGTTCTCTTGTGGCGGAGATAAGGTTCAACAGTATCATGCCAGAATCCAGAACGTTTGCTTTGGCGGGACTGTCCATTAAGTTGGAGTTCAGCTTCGGTGACTGGGTTGACTGATCCATCAATCAGCAGTCCGTAATTGTGGTGTTGCCATACAGTAACATCAAACATTTTAATATATTCGGAACGGTTATCGTGGTCAAATTTATCAGTTGGAATGGACAGATCAGTTGTGGTGAGGTCATTCCGTGTAACTTTTTCGACTTCCGGATAGATTGGTCTTTCGTTTTCATAATCCATATAAATTCTGATAATTCCTTCAACTTTGTCTCTGAGATCTACATCTTTGTTTCGTTTAAGAAGAGGCGAGTTGGGAGAAAGGACACCAATGAGAACACAGCCATTAAATTTCTCGGCAGTTTCGGAATCGTTGAATATATATTTAGGTTCTTCAGCAGGATTGGCTGGATCAATTCCAATATATTCAACACCATGGTCTCCGATGTATGAGTTGTTGTCATGGTCAACTGCAATTTCGTTGAAGTATCCCCAAATATCAAGGTCGAGTTGTGCCAATAATAGCAATTTGGCAGCATTCTTCCTTGCACGTTCCCAGCTGCAGTGGTCATAAATCATAAATTTACCTCCCAAATAGTTTCCTAGTTTGGTTACCCAGTAGAGAGCTTTAACTGGATGGTTATAGTTTAGTTTGTATTTGACAGAGTTGCTGTTACCAATAGATTCTTCACCAGTATGTTGGAGTTGTTCACACAAATATTCGTGTGTTACTTGGGCGAATCTTCTGCGTTCCTCTGTATCAAGGTAAACATAGTTTGCATAAAGAGATGCATCAACCATTTCAAAAGGTTCGGCACCTGCTTTGAATGCATCACTTGCAATATATAATTGGTCGGCAGGTCTGAATTTGATATAAATTCTGACTTGGTGGTATTGGAGGGCAATCAATGGAACACCAAGTCCATTGTTGCGGCAGAAATAAAATTGGAGCGGAACATAAAGTGTATATTGTGGTTTAAGTCTTGTGTTGTCAGGTGAGTCCCATGATAATGTACTGATTGAAGTAAGTTCGGGTACATCGCCAATCATTTTTGAAAGGCCGTAATCATGACCAACATTGCTGGACAGTTCTTGCCAGATGTGAAGCCAGGTTCCATACTGTTTGTCAATTGGAGACCCACCAATATCAAATTCAACCTCTTCGATCAAGGCATGGCCAATATGCCTTACCCATGCAAACTCAACATGACCAAGATGGTTGAAATCACCGGAATAACGCACTTCCGGAAGAACAACTTTCAAAAACATTTGTGTGATTAAATCACCATTACGTGAAATTTCGGATGTGCTCTTTTTTCCAAAATTTGTTGATCCATTAAAATATTGTTCAATGGATTCAACCGAAAAATTAGTATGACGCCTGTACACAGTCTTGAAGAAAGTTATGTGGGGATTACCCGTAAGATATACATCTTGGGCACCATATGCACACAGTTGAAGAAGTCCACCATTAGCCATTGTATTATATAACTATATGATAGAAAAAAATTTTAAACATTATGAAATTTTTTTTCTCTTATAATTTACAACGGTTACGCAATCTATTTAGTTTTCTTATAACTTAAAACGAATTATCAATTCATTAATATATAATAAATGCGTTTAAATGATAAATATATAGTTTCCAAAAAATTGAGAAATAAAATATATATAAATCTATTTACTGCTTAATTAGTAATTTCTCTCTCATTATGCAAAAAATTATTGTGATTTTGTTTTTGTTACTTATACTAAAAACAGATATTGGTTCAAGTTATGGAATTGGAAATCACGGAGGAATGCATGATGAATCTCATTCCGTAAATTATCATGAGGAACCATCCAAAACAAATGATAATACATTTTCTTCATCGACCCGCACTTGGATTCCAGAAATTTATTTTTTAATTTTATCTAATGATGAAGACCATACCACCATTAAACAACATGGCCAATGGAGTAATTTAATCATTTCATCTAATTGTTCGTCTAATGCATCAATATATATTCAAGAATTGAATTTGACAATTATTGTTAATGCTAATTTAACTGCTAAAATAGATCTTGCTGGACAAAATTGTAGCCAAGATGGTTACCAAAATTTAACACTTATTTCGTATATTCCTCTTCCCAAAGATAAAAATGATTCATCTTGTACGGTCCATATCATGCACAATGTCGTGTTATGTGGAGATTCTGGACAATTAAATTCAGGTATTATTTTAATATGCATCATTTCAGGCATTATTATGTTTGTTATTTTTTTTGCAATCCTATTTTTATTTTTCAGTTATAGAAGAACATATCCAACAGACTACCATTCTTATCCATAAATCATCATTAAAAATTGAAAAAATAAATTTCTTTAATTGTTAAATCAAGACTTACACCGGTATAGGTATACTAGTAGCAAATATGAAATATTATATACTAATCGCCATACTATTTTTATTTTATGCAACATTATGTAATTGTGAAAATGATTCCATAGGATACAGTGTTCGTGCATGCAATTCAACATATATTAACCAAACGGAATACATTCATGGATGTGGATTTGCTAGTATGTGTTCTGGAGAAAAACAATGTTTTAGCGTAATGTGTAATATGTTTAACCAAAATCCATACTCTGTCGGTCTAACTTTGTTTAACTTACCACCCAACAAATTCATTTGGATTAATGATAAATTTCCACCCGTAGGATTATTTTTGAATGGTTTGTATAGTGTATACGTTAATGATAGCATATATTTGGGATTCATACCCAACAGCCAATTTTCGTGTGGAAACATGTACGAATGCTATTATTACATTAATATGCTATTTAGCAATGCTTACAATTCGTCCAGAGTTCTGGTTGAAACAGGATCCTATCCTATGACGTGCTCGATGGACACATAAATTATCTTAATATCAGTTCGCGCTGACGCGCTCACCTCGCTATGCGATGCTCGCATAGAGCTCGCGCTCCGTGGAACTCCGCTCGTTCCGATGATTTCAATATATTCCGCTTGTTCCGATATATTCAATAATTGAAGTTATCGGAACGAGCGGAGTTCCACGGAGCGCGAGCTCTATGCGAGCATCGCGTAGCGAGGTGAGCGCGTCAGCGCGAACTGATATAAAGTTCCTTTTCCATATTGTAAATAGATTAATGACCAAAATTAAGAATAAGAAAAATACATTGGTAAAACAAAAAAAAGGAACACTTGACAAAGAACACACTGATTGCATTAACCGTTTTGAAAAAATGAACAAATCTATTCCATCAAAAAAAGAGAAATTATTAAAATTAGAGATCGAACTGAATAATTTAATAAACTTGAACCCTAATAAATGTACGCACCAAGATATTGGCCGCAAAGCTTATCTTAGGGATACTATTAACAAATTGCGCTCCGATATTTGTTCAATTGAAAATTGTTCAGATTCTTTAAACTATATTTCCAATACTCTGCCAATTTTAATTAATTATTACGATAATAAGGAAATTATTGATGACGGAATAGAAGAATTTGTTAATGACAGCAATGATTTTGGAAAAAAAAATATTTTAAGCTATTTCATGAAAGAAACGTCTAATCCACAACCGGATAATTCATTAAAAAAAATTTCAGAAAAATCTGTTAAAGTATCAAAAAAGAAACGGTCTACCAACGAAAATTTAGATTCAAATATAACAAATGATAATGAAGAACCTAAAAAAATAAACAGGGCCAAATTATATGACAACTATTTGAATGCAATTGATATTAACCATCGCCAACCTTCCCAATACAATAAAATAGATATTTGCAATATTGATGGCTGTGATGGCGAAAAAATTTTGAGCCAGTCCGATGGATATATGGTTTGTAAAAAATGCGGCCACTCGGAAATTGCACTAATGTCGGTTGATAAACCAAATTATAAGGAACCAACCCAGGATTCAGGAACTTATGCATACAAACGTATAAACCATTTGACAGAAATTTTAAGCCAGCTGCAGGCAAAAGAATCCACAGATATTCCTCCAAAAGTATTTGAAAGTATTTTGAGAGAACTCAAAAAAAGAAAAATCGATAAAAATGATTTGGATATTTTTAAACTAAGACGCATCCTAAAAAAATTGGACTACAGAAAATATTATGAACATGTTCCGCATATTCTCCAAATTATAAATGGAAAAGAGCCACCCAATTTTAGCAGGAAAGATGAAATGAAAATTAAAAAGATGTTTAAAGACGTCCAAGAGCCATTCAAAATTTATTGTCCAAAAAATAGGAAGAATTTTCTTAATTATTCTTATGTTTTGCATAAATTTTGTGAACTATTGGATCTTGACGAGTATATTAATTATTTTCCGCTACTAAAAAATAATACAAAATTATTACAACATGACAGAATTTGGAAAAACATATGTGAATACATGAAATGGGAATACTACAAAAGTATTTGATTACCAAACAAGAATTTTCCGAAAGGAATTTTTGCTGCATCATCATAAGATCTTAGCCTTAGCGATTCATCGAACAACTGACTATTTTCGAATTCTGAAATTTCTTTATCCGTCATGAAACCTTTTTGGTGCAACAAAGTTTGTTTGCTCGCATCCGATAATTTTTTAAAATATTCTGGATTTGTTGATACAAGATATCTTTTTGCAGCTACATGGTTCCCAACTAAATTTGCTATTTTTTGGCTAAAACCTTTTGACAATAAATAGTTTTTTCCAACAATTTCGTGATCAATAACTCCTAAATTAACTCCTAAATTTGCCATTTGTTTTGTTTTATTATTAATTTCCAATAAATGGCCTATATCATGTAACAAACATGCTACAACCATTTCACTATCTTCATTATTTTTTTCCGCTAACAAAGCTGCCTCCGCCATATGTTCTGTTTGTGTTACCGGTTCTCCAATATAGTCTGCACCACCGTATTTGTTGAACAGATCAACAATTTCCTGAGAAATATTATATTTGCTAAATAAAGTCATTATTTCATTTTCCATACTATGCGCTTACTACAATACTAATTAAATATTGGTAATATTAAAATGTATAATAAAAAAAAATTCAATATTATTAATACAATTGAAGATGATGCTCCACACGGAGACATTAATTGGTATACAATAAGTTTTTTAACACCACAAAAAATAAATTCAATGGCTAATTTGGATGTGAAAGGATTTAAAATACACAATGGCTATAATACAATGGAACTGGCTATGAATGATGCAAAAAAAATTAAAGAAAATAATAATTCGCATGATGTTTATTTGGCACAAATGGGTAAAATTTATGCATGGGATGATGCCACACGCAGTGATGTTGTCGAATATGATAATGATAAACTAAATAATTTAGAAAAAACCAGGCGAGAAAATATCGATAAAGTTAAACTAATGGGAGAACAGTTCAAAAATGAATACAAAAATATTTATGCTGATTCAAACAAAGAAAGACTAGACATACAAAGAAAACGTATCCAAAAAAAATTATACGACAAAGGACTCATTACACAAAAAGAGTATGAACTGATGCAAGAATTTGACCAGCCCCTCAACGAAATATCAAAAATTGCAGCAGATTTGGACAAAATGGAAAAAGAAATGGATGAGTGTTTTAAAACTGATCATCTTGACGAAAATTTGCCGGTTGGCCTAAAATATGGTTGCATCACTATACTCATCCCGCGGGAGATAGGCGGATTAAAAACACTTTGTTTTAAGGTAAGAGGTTTGTACGAAACTACTACAGAATTGAATAAAAGAATAGGAAAAATAAAATCTTTGAATCCAAACGACAAATTTAGAATTTACCAGTTTGAAATTGGTAAATGGTGCGGATTTTCCGAAAAAGATGATTCAGATTTTGCAATAATTTCAAAAAGATTAAACTATGCTATGAAAAATTATATCGAAAATGTGTCGCATGAGCGAGAAGAATTTGAAAAAAGAACAAAATCTTTACAAGAAAAAACAAAACAGGAATCTAAAATGACCCAAATAAATAATAGGAGGGAAAAAAGAAAAGCTAAGAAAAAGGCTAGTGCGATATCTGAACCATCTCTTTCTGTTCCTTCCGCCAGCATAAACCCTGAAGACGATGATGCTATCGAAAAAATTATAAACTATTTGGATGATCCGGACCTGAGAAACAGATATCCGATAGACAGATCTATGACAGAATCGGTTAAAATTGATATGGCATCGCGATGAATACTATATAAACATTATGTGATATATAATTATATCATATAATGGCTGTATTCAATGGAATATTGAATAATAATGGTTCGGAAAATAAAATTTTATTATATTTTGATTTGTACAGAATAACTCCGTACATTACTGATTTTTTTATGGAAAATACGAGGTCCGATGCAATTATTGATGGAGATAAATGTGTTATCGATGACAATGAGTACGATTATGAGATTAAAAATTATGACGACGAAATTTTAATTTATGGGAGGGAAAGAATAAATTTATGTTACTGGTGCTTTCCATGTTTTTCTTATTTTTGGAAACCCAAATTTTTTTTGTTAACAAATAAAGAAGAATCTTAGACCAAAATTTATCCATTATCAGATACCAATTTAATTAACGATTAAATTGTTATTTCCTTTTTGCGGTGACTTTTCATTTTTTCGACTTTTATGTCAACATCTCCTTTCCGCGTATTCCTGAACAGAGTATTAAGATTTGTCATTGGAGGAATTTTCATATCAGCATGGAATGGATTACAATATTTTTTATGAAATTTTCTAAATTCTCTTGATCCAAATTTAAAATTTCTTTCTTTTGCCCTAAACCAAAATACTTTTTCACTAATTTTGTCAGATGGTTTTCTGTTATCGATTACCATGCAACAAAAATTTTCGGTACATTTTGAATGCACTATTTCGAACATTGCTAAATTTGAAAACATGCTAGCATAGTTGTCATATAATTTTTTTTTAGTAATAACCGAATCTTCTTTCAACAAAAATACATAATCAAAATTAAACCTCAAATCAGGTGCTATTCCCAGTGGTGCTTGCATTGTCAAAATATATGTCAAATTATAGTGGCGCCCGTTCATAAGAATTTCTGTAATATTGTCATCTTTGGCCCATGTTCTTTTTGTAGCCAAACAATCATCCATGATTAAAATTCCACATGGATCAACTTTTTTCCCCTGTTTCCTTTTGTTTATTTGTTTCATTGTCATGAGACGCTGTCTTACCAGAATTTTTTCCAAAATATTATTTTTAAAATCATAATGAATAAATAAATCTGGAAAAAATTTTTTATAAAAACCAGTCATGCGATCCGTTGGAGCAATAACAATCCCGGCTGGAAGATGTCTGTAGTGGTATATTATGTCGCGCGCAATATAACTTTTCCCGGAACCACGTCTGGCAATCATAACTATAGATGGGTTAGGAA
>Ga0206992_1001_pt1 | contig 78380 bp, 71 predicted proteins | sample Alteio_BWMinCont_6_FD_153267 | JGI IMG/M metagenome (GOLD analysis project Ga0206992, IMG submission 153267) | Enriched cells from forest soil in Barre Woods Harvard Forest LTER site, Petersham, Massachusetts, United States -... | ecosystem: Environmental > Terrestrial > Soil > Temperate forest >... | reverse complement strand
TAAACCTTGTTCGCCTGCATTATGCCATCCAATTTGTATTAATAGTTCTACAAATATGGAAACGGATAATATAGATAATTTATTAGAAAGTTTGGATAATATTATGTTGATGTTTGATGAAAAAAATATAAGGCAATCTGAAACAATTATGCAAAAATTGGAAATTAAATATTCTAATGATAAAGAATTTGGTACAGCAGTTAGAAAATGCAGAGAAAGTCTAGAAAAATTAATTATTTCTGCCAAAAATAATAATGGAGACCAAATATATGATGATTATATATCCAATTTAAGTAATATAAATGATTTAAACCAGCTAACCAAAAATAATACGTCCTCAATATTAATTAGAAATGCTTTACAAAAATTACCAATAACCGCAGATTCTGATGATATATCGAATATTATAATTAATATATGTAATTTTATTGACAAAGAAAGAAATGATACTAACCAAATAATTAATACAATATTAGTATTGTTGTGCCAAATAAATAAAAAAGCAAATGACGAATCATTAATAACAGCTTTTAAAATGATAGATACGGTGCTGAAACAATTTTGTATCAGACATAGATTACAATTTGATAATAATTCGTACAAATGGATTATGGATATATTATACGAAATTGGAGAATACATAAAAAAATTAACCAAACAATTAACTAAAGAATCGCTGCCAAAATTAAATAACAATAATACGGTTAAAAATATAACTAATAAATTTGAAAACCGGATAAAAATAATGCAATTGGAAAATGAGCTGGCATCGCTAAGATCCTTGAATTAAAAATTGAAAAATTATTTATTTAAAAACAATTTTAATAAATAATTTTATGAATGTCCAAATTTAATATATTAAAGTTTCCAAATATTATTGCACACAAAGGGGTTACAAAATATTTGGCTCCAGAAAATACATGCCGGTCTGTACAATTAGTGCATGAATTAGGTTTTAAAGGAGTTGAATTTGATGTCCAAATGACAAAAGATAAAAATCTTGTAGTTTACCATGATAAATCATTGAATACACTGACCAATAGTTTTGGAAATATTTATAGCAAAAATTACATACATCTGAAAAATATAGAACTAAATAATATTTTTAGTACGAAACACTATAATATACCTACTATTAAAGATGTTATGAATATTGTTGAAGAAAAAAATTTATTTGCAAATATCGAAATTAAAAGTTATTGTTATAAAACAGGTTATGATGAAGAAATGGTTTCCAAATTAGTTGACAATATTGTAACAAATTATTCTTCAAGGTTGGACAACATACTATTCAGCAGTTTTAGTTATAGAATTATATCTTTCCTTGACAATTATAAAAATAAGATACACTATGCACCAATTGATTTTAGTTTAAAAACACTAAATAAATGTAAATTAAAACCAAGTGCTTTTGTTTATAATTGGTCTTATTTGGACAAAAATAAATTACAATTTTGTAAACAATCATTTTGTCCTTTAATCATCTATGGTGTCAGCGATGGCTTGCATGCAAACCATCTATTAAATTTGGGAGTTAGTTCTGTCATCATGGATATTTAATGATTATCTGTTAAATGCTAAGCTACTAAATAAATTGGATTGGTTAGGAACGCTTATTTTGTACAAAGAAGTATTTGCATTGTATTGTCCAATTTTTTCTATATCTAGAGGCAATTTAATAACACTGCAATCTTTATTCATGCATGCATTTCCTACAAAACTAACCGCTGCTAAACCAATTATACTTGGAACGAGGAGTATAAGGATAATAATTATTAGTATGAATATCGTAAATGTTGCTCCAGAAATTTTGCCTGTTATAAGTAGAATAATTAAAATAATAATTACAATAATTAGTAATATTAGGAAAAGATTCATTATATTACTAATCTGAGATTTTTTATACATTTTATTTTTAACATTGTCTGGTAATGACAAATCTGCTATTTGGCGTGGTCGTTAAAGTATTTCCCGAACTTTGTGTTGCAGCAAAAAATATGCTATCGCCTGCATTTAGTTGCGCAGAAGTTGTTACAGTAACATTAGTAGGTCCCACAGTTGTTGCATTTCTGCTGTCAGATGCCAATAAACTTATTACACCAGTTGATGCATCTATTCTGTAAATATAAACTTCTCTTGTTCCAGAAGAATTGAAAATAAAACCAACAAAAGCAGATATCAAATATCGTCCAGCAATGGGAACAGTAAATTGTCCGTTGCTAATATTCAATGTAATACCACCAATATTTGTTGAAGCAGTACCATAACCAATTATCGGTGTAACTGTTCCAGCAGGAATTGTTGTTGATCCTACGGGGATTGGTGTGCCTCCTGTTGGAACCGATGTTGGTGTTGGGGCATCGGTAATATATGTTACATTTGGACAGGGAGGACACGGATTACACGGATTGCATGGATTGCATGGATTGCATGTGTTGCATGTGTTGCAAGTATTGAATCTGTTAAAATCATCGCGGTCGCACCTGTTACAACGAGTGCATGGAACTACTGGACATACAAAGTTGCATGGATTGCAAATATCAAAACAATTTCTGTTATAGTACGATCCTGTAAAAACAAAAGGAGTAAAGCAGCCTACTCCGTTAGTAAAACAATTGATGTATGACATTTTTATAAAATGAGTACATAAAAAAATCTCATTACTGGTTATGTTTCCACTCACTTTATATTTTATAATTTCAAACTATAAACTATAAACTATAAACTATAAACTATAAACTATAAACTATAAACGAAATAATTATAAAAATATAACCTGGTCTCTGACAATACTGCCCAGTAATCCTTCATTATTTTCGTCGGTTGATGAAGTAAAGAAAATTTCGTTAAAGTCAGCATAGCGTGGAGCAAGGCCCCATAAACCATCTATCACCATCGGCAAACCCGATTGGTTTAATAATGGGCCAACATATTTTCCATCACAATCAAAAACATTGATTCTTCCATCACCATGGTTTCCAACCAAAAAACTTCCTGGAGGAAATCCACATTCACATGGTGCAGGTATCATCGCCCATGGAGAGTTTAATACTCCACGACTTGTAAATCTTCTCACGAATGATCCGTCAAAATTAAAAACTGAAATAAAACCATTTCCGGGACCATCCAACTCGTGTACAGCAACGTTTGTATCCTTTCTGGCCCACAATACGTAAATAAAACATCCTATGTGGACTATATTGTTTGGTGCAAAGTTTACTCCAACGGGATCAACAGTATCACCATCCACGAAAACATATCCAACCTGTTTATTAAAATTGACATCAAAAACATCAATTCTGGCATTAAAAAAATCTGCCAAATAAAGTAAACCGTTGGCTAGTGTAAGTCCTCTGTAAACTGTAACAGCACCGGTCAGCTGCATATCAACTACAATAAACGTATTGAGTGGATCTATTAATGGATTGTAGCCGTTAATTGTTCCGTATTCTGTGGCTGTTATGAATCGTGCTGATTTTGTTATGGTTCCATTTGAAACAGGAAAACCACCACAACAATTTATAACTAATCCTGTAGGAAATGCTGAATTATGTCCTGCCTCACGTACTCCAGCTGCTCCAATTAGTTTGTTACCGAACAGATCAAAATTAGTAATAGTATCAGAACTGTTATTAACAACCCATAATTGGTTATCATGGACTACAATTCCCCAAGGATTAACTAAATCCAAATCAAAATGTGCAGCTTGGCTGGGACGGTTTGAAATTAGATAATTAATTCTCCAGGTAGCAACAGCACGTCTTGGAAATCCTGCATTAATTAATGGTCCTGGGCCATATGGTCCACATTTTGAAGGTGTACATGGGAAAGGAGGAAGATTTATATTATAAAAAGGATTTTGTGGATTTAACATCATTTCATATTTATAACTAATAAAAAAAACAAATCGATTAGTAACTATATACTAATTAGTAACTATATACTAATTAGTAACTATATACCAATTGGTATTCCCATCGCGTTTGTATTTGCACAGATTTCTGTCTAGATTCCTATACTTTATATAAAGTTTATATAGGAAATGGATAATATTAATCTGGTCTCTGTAGTTTTGGCTGCAGGCAGAGGTAAAAGAATGATGTCTGATAAACCAAAAGTGTTGAGCGAAATAAACGGAAAACCAATGATAAATATTATTTTGGATAATTTAGTTAAACTAAATCCACTAAAAATTGTTATTGTAGTTGGGTACAAAAAAGAAGATGTAATAAAACATCTCGAAAATTATCCTTTTGAAAAAATAGAATTTGTATACCAAGAAACACAACTAGGAACAGGGCATGCTGTTTTGCAAACAAAACCAGTATTGGACGGTATCGATTGTTCTGTTTTGGTACATTTTGGTGATAATCCAACTATCAAATATGAATCATTGGTTAAACTCATAAAAAAACATGCAAAATCAAAAAATAGTATAATAGCAACGCACAAAGATGAACTATCGTACACGAAGACAGGAAGAGTAATAAAAATTGGTAATAAAATAGTCTGCATATGTGAAGACGAAGACAAAAATTATATATCAGATGAATTTTTGGGTGGTGTTCAGATCCATAATAGTAATATTTTATTTGATAATTTGAACAAAATTCAAAATAACAACAAACAAAATGAATATTATTTAACCGATATTATAGAATTTATTGCAGAAAATAATATAGTTAAAAGTCTTATTTTACCAAAAAATGAACTGATTAATGTAAATACTATGTATGATATAGATATTGCTAAAAAAGAATTTGCATGATATAAATATAAAATTATTATTTAGTTAATTCAATTGAATCGACTGGCTAAACATCCTCCTCTCTGTTTAAAAAATTTTAATATTAAAATGTATAAATGTCTTTTGATAGAGATGGATTCGGTGGATTTTGTGGAGGATCTTGCTGTGGATCAGAATGCGGCGGATTCGATGGTTCCAGATGTTTAAGAAGAGAACTACACATAGTAGAAACCATTGCTAATGCATGTAACCAATCATGTTGTGATGGATTTAACAATTGTGGATTCAATTCAGTTGGATGTGGATTTGATGGCGGTTTCAATGGAGGATTTGATGGCGGATTCAATGGAGGATTCAATGGAGGATTTGATGGAGGATTTGATGGAGGATTTGATGGCGGATTCAACAGAGGATTCGGTTGTGGCGGATGTGGTTTGTTCAATAATCCGTGCAATCCTTGCAATCCATGTGTTTGTGTTGTGGAAGAACGTAAACCGAAGAAAAAGAAATGTAAAGAACAACCATGCAACCCATTTTGCAAACCATGCCACAAACCAGTTTGCAACAATCCATGCCCTGAACCATGTGAATGCAAATATTGTGTAAGATCTTTCAGAAGAATCAATGGTGATTTAAATTAATTCTCGTAAATTAGAACATGATCAAAGTTGCAATTATTCATATAGATAATTATTAATGAATTCATTAATAATTATTTTAAAGCTCATTTAATTCCATTAGATATTTATAACATTTGTTCTTGTCGCAGAATTATAGTAGTCAGCATTTGGACGGTATAGGTCAGGTGTTTCTTCGTTGGGAATAATAATATTTGGTTTTGGTGTCAAAGCACCTGGTGCAGGAACGAATATATTCGGACAGGCGGAAGAAAACGGTGAACCAGTCGGATATAGTGGCCTCGGCAAACGCCCATATGGTTCCGGATTCCTTGTGTATATGTATCTAAAACGTGGATTGTAGTAATAATCTGCAAGTTGATAATTTTGTGTAAATTTAAAATTATTTTCTAAAATTCGCCTGCTGACACTAATATTATTAAAAAAAGCCCTGTCACTTACCAGAGCTTCATAATTTTTATTAAAAGACCCATTATTTATGGATTGTTTGCTGTCAGATCTTCCTGTGTACCTGGGATCGCCAAGATCACTAAATGGAACTGTTTGGAAACTGAATCCGTAAAAATTTGGTGGAGGCAGATTAGTAGGCATAATAGGGTTTGGATTAGTATAAACAAATCCTCTTCCGCCTCTGCCTATAATATTGGCTCGTGTTCCTCCTGTAGCTTTATCATTAAAAACTCGGATACCTAAATTATTTAACCTCGGTAATGCAGTCATATTGGTATTATATAGTTAGTTATTATTTTTATTCCGGTTTGTAGGTGATGTTTAAATAGTTAAATTTATTTGTAAGTTGCAATGAATTTTTGAAAGCATAATTTTTATAGTCGGTATTATTAAAATAGGTACATGCATACATAATTGGTTTTTCTTTAATAAATTCAACAATAGCATTAAAATCCTTATTGTTATATGATCCCGTATATTCTCCTTTTGAACCATGCATCCTAATATAAACCATGTCAGTGGTCAATTTATAATTATTAAGTTTGGGATTAAAACCATTATCCAAATTTCCTACCCATGAATTTTTGTTATTAACATTTGTGATCACAAGTACCCATCGGTTTTTTTTGAATAAATCGTTGACTGAATCGTTGAACCATAATTTGTCACGAAATTCAAATGCATAGTAATGGTTGTCATCGTGGTTGCTATTGCTATTAAGTACGTTAGAAAGTTTTTGGATTTTTTTAAAATTTTTATCATTAAAATAAAATTTTGAACTGAACTGGAAAAGGAAACATAATATTTTATTGTACAGTTGTTTAAAACTTTTATAAAATTGGTTCCAGTATGTTTTAATTCCTTTCAATTTTTTGTTATGTGTAATATATTTATGAACTTTTATGCTATATTTCAAATCATATTTTAACAAATTATTTATGAGTCCTGCTGTCGGTCTGTGGTAAAATGTTGAATTAATTTCAACACTATTTAATTTATTGCTGTAGTATTCGAGAATGTTTTTTGATTTAACCGACGGAGGATACATATGGTTGTATGAATAGCCAGCCATACCAACAAAAATTTTTTTAGTGAAAATATTATCAGGCAAAATAGTAATTTGTGGTCCCGTTTCGTAATAAAGCAAAATAGGTGTTTTTAAAAATTTTTTTTTGATAATTGGATACGAATATAAATATTTATAATTAGGCCACCATTTAATTCTGTCATCTTCACTAATTTTATGGTATTTTCTCATTCTAGAAAATTGTTTCAAACTAATTTTTTTAGGTTCTCCCAGAATAATTATTCCTAATCCAACTTTATTTTCGATCAGTAATAAATATTCGTTTACAATTGATTTTATTTTTTTAGATTTAATTATTAAAGTTTTGGATTTATTTTTGATATATGTGCCATATGGTTCAACTATAATTAGTCCACGATAAAAATCGAATAAATTCATATAGTATAATTAATAATTTTTTAAACATTAATATATATATGAGTGATTTGCGTTCGAAAGATTACGACGACGACCACGATGGAAAAAGGAAATATAAAACTTACAGATATCCATTTATGAATGGATCATTGTGGAATGGTTGCAACTGCCCTTTGTGGAATCCATGCAATCTGCCAATTTGGTCTCCATATTATGTTTATGACCGTAAATATGATTCAGATGATGAGGTATCGGATGATGAATTGGACGGAAATGAGCCTGTGCCTGACAATGCGAATATAGATAAAAAAGATCCACAATATTATTTGAATAAAGCTCTTTATTTTTACTATGACCAAAATCCAAATTTTAATCCATTTTTAAAACCGGGAGCATATTTTCCAAAAGTTGCCAATAAAAAGTTTAAATTTCCATTTTATAATTTTAACAATAAAAGCTACTATGATAAATGTCCATTTTTATACTATGATGCATTCAACAACATAAATAAACACAAAAAAAATAAAAAAAATGAATGATTTTATTTATTTTCTGTCAAAAAATATACAGATCCTACATCTTCCAAGTCATTATCAGCCATAAAATCTCCAAGTTTAAAATTTTTCCTATTTTCTTTAACTTCATTTGGAATTCCTAAATTATTTTTATCAAGACCATGTTTTTGCTTATACAAAAAAATAAAATATCTATGCGGACCACTTTTGGCCGGAGGAGATGGTGGAATGAATGGTACGACTTCTTCATTATTGTTAATAACTAACCAGTGCAACCAGTATTTAAATTTTGCATCCGATTTAGTTGGTGCATCTGGATCTACCATCACATATGTATATTTATTTGAGGAAAATTTGTCGAATGTTACAACAGGTTTTTGTTGTGTTTCATTCAATGGCAATACCATTTTATCTTTAATTTTAGTTCCACCAATTGAAACTCGTAATGAAGTCTTCATATATTTTCATCTATATAAAAAATTGAAAAATCTAATTTAATACAAATTTATATTACAATTTATTTTAAATTTAATTTAATGTCATTAAAAATTCTTGCAGAAGCTGAAAAAATTTTACCAAAACTTTTGAAAGATAGGACAAAATGGAACTCATTATGCATCGACTACGAAAAACCATTTATCAACAGACTATGGATACAACATGGAGACTACAGAATATATTTGCACAAAATACATAAATGTACTATGGAAGAATCTTTTTTACATCCACACCACTGGCCAAATGCTATGAAAATAGTTAAAGGAAGTTATGCACAATATATGGGAAAAAATTCGGGAAATCTTCCCCCGGCTAAAGAATCTTTGGTATATAATATACAACATGAAGGCTCATTTTATGAAATGGTGGACATAGATAAGTGGCATAAAATTGTCCCTATTTCTGACCATGTTATGTCATTAATGGTAACTGGAAAATTCTGGCACAGGTGGACAAGACCAATTAACAAAATATTGAAACCACTAAATGAATTCGAAAAAGATGAAATTTTTAATTTTTTTGAACGAATTTATTTGGCTAAATTGTGATAAATTGATTTAACATATGTTTTGGTAATTTCAGTCATCTTCCGCCATTTTTCCAGTACGAGTGGGCTGCTTCCTCCAGCTCTCCATATATCCTTGTCTAAAGATTCCATATTATTTTCATCCATTTTTTTATACCTGCCACAGTCCTGTGATATCTCAGAATAGTGTGACGACCCACATGTATTAATCATAAAACAAATATCTTCAAAATAAATATTCATCTCTTTAAAATGTTTGTCCAAAACATTAAATGTTTTTTTTGCCAAATATTTTGCACATCGTACATCGATCATCTGGTCTGCCAAGTCATCGCACAATGTTTCGTCACATAGTCGTTTTTGTTTTCCATCGTCATCAGTTACATAATTAGGATTTCTGTAATCAAATCTCACAACAATGTTTGGATATTCTGAATTGGTCCCGTCAACTAGTCGTTCACCGGACCTGGTAAGTTTTTCGTTAATTTTATAATATCTATGTTTGTCCGAACCTATACAACATTTTTTAACAACCACTTCAACCGGAGGAATATCTTTTTTTGGGTCCAGATACTCACACAGAACATAATTTTTTCCAATATACCAGTAGCAATGTGGAACAGATTCCATTTCCAAAATATACAAAATAAATTTTGTCATTTGCATACGCTGGTAGTCTGTTTCTGGAATTTCTCCTGCCCGGTTAGATTTGAACGAATAAACAGTTGGTTTATATTTAACTAAAGTAAATTTTGTGTTAATAATTCGAATTTCCTTAGACTCGCCTTCGATAAGAAGTGGTAATTTTTTGAACATTTCTTCGCTGTACATATCCGGATTGGGCAGTTTATATGTATCAGGTTTGTTGGTAATAATTTCGCAAACCAAATTATGCACTTCATCAACAGTTTTATCTGATGTATCTATATAATAAGTTTGGAACTGTATAGCCAATCTTCTGAACCGTTTCTGGTATCCGAACAGGGCACCGTATGTTTCATATTTGTCTCTGGGTATTCCTCTTTGTATTAGTCTATTTATGCATATACCAAGGTCAACATCAAAAATGATATAAATAGTTTCCGGATCGAATTCATTTACTATTTCTGGTTCATCGTCCAAAAAAATATCGGTTAATTTGCTCATCAACCCTCGGTCTAAAATTTCAAAACCAGGATACGTATTCCTGAGCATTGAAACAACTGTAGTTTTTCCTGAACCATCGATACCATCTATTTCTATTTTTTTATTGGATGCCATTTTAAATGATAATATATATATATATTACCATTTAAAGTACTTAAATATTTAATTTTCAATTTTTATTCATATTAAATAATACTCCAACTCCACCAATTATGCAGAGCCTCTGCAGATGGTTCAACCTCCACAATTGTTTCATTCCGCATTTGATTTATTAAATTATCTTTTTCCGAATCATAAATTTTGTTCATGGATTCTAGCGAATCGGTCCGGTCAAGCAAACTAACTGCATATTCACATTGTTTTCTTCCATAAACAAGATCCAGCAACTTAGTATGACAGCCTATTTCTTTTATTGAATAATCTGATGGTTGTGGTGGTTGTGGTGGTTCATCCTTTTCTTCATCATCTTCTTCATCATCTTCTTCATCATCTTTTTCGTTTTCAACATCATCTTTGTCGCATTTAAATTGTTCGTCTTTCGTATACTCGTATAGTGCATTCGCCATCGTATATGTTTTTGCCAGTACATCATATTTTTCGACAAGACTTTTACGTGCACAACAAACATTGGACATGTATTCTTTTTCCATATCAATGAACGAATTAAAATAGTCGAGCTCGAATACTGATATATTTTTGATCGCATCTTTGTTGTAAGGAATTGTTATATCTCTGAAATGTTTAAAAATTAGTTTTAAAGTTTGTGATGGATTTTGACCACTTGGAGAATTTCCCATTATAGTAAGTTAAAAGTTTGTGGATATAGGCTGATGGCTTTTAGTACTTATTTTTTCAATTTTTTAACTCATAGCGAGTCCAGCAAATTGCACATCATATCTTTCGATCTTGGATGGACGAACAAATAAATGGATGAATCAACTAAAGTATCCAATATTTTCAATTTATTTTCTTCCAACGTTTTGCCGGAATCATAGACTACCGTACACAAATCGCACAATCCATTAACCAAATAGCTTTCTGAACTTCCGCTGACATGAACAATTTTTGCATCTATTCTGTGTTTTCTGGTCCACTCATTAGTTAGTCTTACGTATTCTGCCATTATAACTATTTTTTTGTTAAGCTCTTTAATTTTTTCTATGGTAACATCCTTTTTCGATGCGATAACAATTTTGACTTTTCTTGATATGTTTTTTCTATGAATAATTTTTTCTGCGTTTATACAATAATTTTCAATAATGTCTTCGTAGCATAGTACAGCATCGATGTAGTGGTTATTTATCATTATAGCTGTATCCTTTGGTTTAACAGGAATAATTCTAATATTAGGATTTTGGCAAAAATATTCATAATTTCTTTCCGAATTTTGGCTTTTAGTGATTTCCGTGCAAAATAATTCGTTCAAATAGGAAATAGATACATCATTCGATAAATTTGACGACATAATTCCAATTTTAAAGTTGTTTGAAATAGGTATACTAAAATCTGGTTTGCTTATCCTGTACTGCCTCCTTATTAATTCTTTTTCTACATCAACAATATCAACGTTATATTTGTGGAGGAAAACTATTAAAAAATATAATAAATCAGATGTTTCATGAATGATTTCATCATTTCCTTTTGCGCAAATTAATTCTTCTGTTTCCTCCAAGATTTTAGAATTTAGTTTGGAACCATCGTTTAATAAAGTTGCTGTATATGATTCTTCAAAACCTTTTGAAATATTTTCCACAATATGTTTAAAAAAATTTTTTAAATTAGATCTTGATGGATCAAAATGGCCAAAGCATGATTTGCGGTTGAGGTGGCAAAATAAATTTCCATCGACAATCATTCGAACTGAAGAACATTCACAATCAAAACTAATGTTATGAACTTTATGATAATTTCCAGATGTTGAACCTTTGGTCCATAATTTTTTCCTTTCCCTGGAAAAGAAAATTGCAATTCGTGTGTCGCACGATAATTTAAGACTTTCCGGCGTACTATAAACCAGACCCAGAACATCTCCATCAATACTTTGGACAATTGTTGGTATCAGTTGTAGTTCGTCATAGTACATAAATTTATTATTCCTTTTTGCAATACATTCAAAAATATCTCCCAAAGTAAATTTCCCATTCCAAAAAGCAGACCCAAATTGTGGTACAGCTCCCAAATTAAATATTTGTTCAATATCATCGATAGATTTGATTCCACCTGCAACAATTATCCTAATTTGGTAATCTTTAATGTAGTTCATAATTTCTTTAACTTGTTCAACAGGGATACCTGTACAGGTTCCTTCTGTATGGTGGAATGTTATGGTTATCATTTCTATGGATGTAATGTATTCATCTAAAATTTCAAAAAATTTTTTTTCATGTTTAGTGGTTCTTCCGTTGGTATATACACAATATTCTTCATCAATATCGAATGCAACAATTAATCTATTTTTGGGAATACTGTTAATTAGCTGTTGGCAAATACCGGTAGATATTATAACTCTTTTGGCACTAAAATTCAAATATTCCATTGCATCATCCAAATTTCTAATTCCACCTCCAACATATCCCGGATAAAGTCTTATAATTTGTTTTATAAGTTCCTTGTTGTTTCCATCATTTTTTGCTGCATCAATATCAACAATTTGGTAGTCTCCATTGATGGAGATAAATTCTGCCTTTTCAACTGGTTTTGGACTCAGGATCTTATAAATTTTACCATTTTTGACAAGAACTGCATTTCCTTTAGAAATGTCGATCGTAGGTATAAAACTAAATCTGGACATTTATCTGTTATTGTTGTGTATTTATTATTAATATTGTTATTGGATAATAAGTTCAATTTTTTCTGTTGAGTTATGGAATAACACAACGGAGACAGCGAATGAACTATAGAAAGAAACTAGAAGAGGCGGCAGTCGCGCTTAATTCATATGTTGGTACTTATAAGTATCAACATATGGAAACAGCGCGTGAACTATAGAAAGGCGACCGCCGCGCTTAATTCATATGTTAGTACTTATAATGGAATCAACATATGGAGACAGCGCGTGGATCCATAAATAGGAATTAAAAGGCGGCCACCGCGCTTAATTCATATGTTAGTACTTATAATGGAATCAACATATGAGAAAAGCGCGTGAACTATAGAAAGAAACCAGAAAAGGCGGCCACCGCGCTTAATTCATATGTTAGTACTTATAATGGAATTAACATATGAGAAAAGCGCATGAACTATAGAAAGAAACTAGAAAAAGGCGGCCGCCGCGCTTAATTCATATGTTGATACTTATAATGGAATCAATATATGAGAAAAGCGCGTGGATCCATAAATAGAAACCAGAAAAGGCGGCCGCGCGCTTAATTCATATGTTGGTACTTATAATGGAATTAACATATGAGAAAAGCGCGTGAACTATAGAAAGAAACCAGAAAAGGCGGCCACCGCGCTTAATTCATACGTTAGTACTTATAATGGAATCAACATATGAGAAAAGCGCGTGAATCCATAAATAGGAATTAAAAGGCGGCCGCCGCGCTTAATTCATATGTTAGTACTTATAATGGAATCAACATATGAGAAAAGCGCGTGAACTATAGAAAGAAACCAGAAAAGGCGGCCACCGCGCTTAATTCATATGTTGATGCATATATAGATATGAACATATGGAGACAGCGAATGAACTATAGAAAGAAACTAGAAAAGGCGGCAGATGCGCTGAATTCATATGTTTATACTTATAAGTATCAACATATGGAGACAGTGCATGAACTATATAAAGAAACTAGAAAAAGGCGGCCGTCGCGCTTAATTCATACGTTGATACTTATAATGGAATAAACATATGAGAAAAGCGCGTGGATCCATAAATAGGAATTAAAAGGCGGCCGCCGCGCTTAATTCATATGTTGGTACTTATAATGGAATTAACATATGAGAAAAGCGCGTGGATCCATAAATGGAATAACACAACGGAGCAAATTAGACGTTGATTTTTGAATTCATGGAACAAGCGAATGTTAATGAGCTGAGCTCCATGGTGTGAAGTGAGCGCGAACTCATGCTGTAAATCCTGTGTACCAGCTATTTTGCAAATAAGGAAATCTTGCAAAGTCTTTTTCACATGGGTTTACTCTATGCATCGGAATAACTGGTTGCTCACATTTAATAGGAACAGGTACCGGAACTGGAATAGGGACCGTTACTTTACATGGTTTTTTCTTTTTCTTTTTGCAACAAACTTTCATGCAAGTTTTTTCACAAGGATTACATTTATCTTGGCAACAAACTTTAATGCATTTTTTGCACGAACATCGTTTTTCACATGGAGAAGAACAATTTGGATTTGATAATAATTGTAAAATTGGTTCGCATGATGATTCACATTTGGATTTGCATTTAGATTTGCATTTGCATTTTTTAGTTTTTTTGCATGTGGTTTCACAAATTGGTGCGCATGGCAGGCCTCCGACAAATCCACCAACAGACGGAAAAGGTCCCGCAAATCCTCCTTCAAATCCTCTTCCAAATCTACCATCAAATCCTCGCTCGAATCCTCTACCATCAAATCCACCTTCGAATCCTCTACCAACATTTCTTTCGAAACCACATCCTCCTTCGAATCCTCTTCCAAATCTACCATCAAATCTACCATCAAATCCTCCTTCGAATCCTCTTCCAAATCTACCATCAAATCCACCTTCGAATCCTCTACCAACATTTCTTTCGAATCCACATCCGCCATCGAATCCACACGGAACGGAAGCACAACCAGTTCCAAATTCACAATTTCCAGTTGCGGCAGGAATTGGGCTGTTGCCAGGACCACAACAAAAACCAGGACCAAAACCACAACTACCGGGTATGACTGGAGGAACATCAGTTCTTGGAACGATAACATCTCCACTTGCCAAATCGAAAGGCAGTCCAGAACTGCAGCCCGGTAAACCAGGTGGAACTATTCCAAATCCAAAAGTGCTTCCCGGAAATCTACCAATACATCCACCAAGTGGCCTGCATTTGCTTGCAGGCCCACAATTTCCAATATTTGGTATGCATGGGGTGCAGGGACCTGATCCAAGAACAGGATCACCTCCTGAGCACGGGGTTTCAATAGAATCACGGCCACATGTTCCAGGTATGCATCTGCCATTTCCACACGGACCGAATGAACCAAATCCATAAGACCCGGCACCGCAAGGAGCAGCTCCACATGAACCATCACTACACTGACTGGTAAATGAACCGAGACCAAGAGGACCTCCTGGGGCCATTCCACATGCACCTGGTCCCGTACTACCAGGACATGGGCTGCATGGGCCACATGGACCAGATGGCAGACAAGTAGAAGCAAAAGGAGGCCCACATGGCAGGACTGCATTGTATGGACCAAATGCAGATTGTATACCAATATTAGGTGCTGCCAAAAGAGGATTACAAACCGGTTCATAAAATAGTAATGGCTGCGTGGTTACAAAACCATTACACGGATCCGCAAGATTGGGTGGATGTGCATACTGAGCATTAATATAATTCTGACTTAATGTATTGTATGACATTTATATCATTAATGTATATAAAATTATAATTATTAGATGATTTCCAACCATGAACTTTTTATACTTAGACCAATAATATAAAGTTATATGAATAATATCAGATCAGAATTCAAAAATGGGATTAATAATAAATAAAAAATTGATAGACAAATTAAAAAATAATTTAATTATTGATTGTTTCAAAAGTTCTGAGTGTTTTATTTGTAAAAAAATGAATTCCATCCAAGGAAATATGAAATTGTGTCATATTCCTTATATTTATGACGAATTTTATGGAATAATTTTTGTTATGTTATGTTTCTCTTGTTTCCAATCTGTAATGAACACCATATTTACAAATCTTCCAATTGACCTACATGATTTCCACCAGAATAATATGCATTTATTTAAAGAAAAATCTTTCGACATTAAAAATGATGATGTAATAAAAATTATATTGGTAACGTTAATGGAAAAACCAATAAAATATATGTCAGTATCATCAATGGAAAAACCAATAAAATATCCAACAAACCGAGGTTTTATAGATTGGGATTATACAAATTTTTATAGCTATAATGAATATTGTTTTATATGTAAATGCAAGGAAAATACCAAATATAGATATATTCCATGTTTGTACGCACCACCAGACAAATACAAATTTAGAGATCCAAATAAATATTATAATTCATTCCAAGAATTTGGAGTAAATTTATGCGAAAAATGTTGGAAACTTCAATTTTGTACAGAACGTTTTTATTTTATGGTAAAAATCGATTTATGGGATGCCTTTGATTGTCTCACCAAATAAAATTATCCTATACGGCGATAATTGATTGTACCAACAAGTGCTGTCCTCAAATTATCAGCACTTGCTGTCCAATATATTATTTGTGAATTTTCATTTACAAACAGTCCTCTAAGTCCATCTATAGAAATAATATTATTAAATTCATCTTTTAACTGGTCGAGATACTGGCCACTGGAACAATATATATTAATAATTCCATCCCCAAAATTACCTACCATGATGGAGCCCGGTGGATACCGAAATTGTGTCGGAGCTGGCACAATTCCCCATGGTGCATTTAGTACGCCCCTGCTTGCAAATCTTTTAACAAATATTCCATCAAATGTGAATATACTAATAAATCCATAACCCGTTCCCGGCAACTCATACTGGTTATCGAATGGACTTTGTCTAGCATACGTTATATACAAAAAATCACCAATTTTCTTTATGTTGTATGGTGCGAAGTCAGGAGGAATTGGATCTAGTCCAAAATCATCAATAAATGGATATGTTAATAATTTGTTAAATGTACCATCATATACATCTATTTTTTGGTTATAAAAATCCACAGCATAAATCACAGATCCTATAATTTCTAATCCTGTATAAACACTATTTTCCTCTGAATTATCTACTACAAGTATACTATTATTAGGATAAATTTCTTTATTGTATCCATTAATTGTACCATCACGCGTTACCATAATAATCGTAGACGGGCCTATTAAAGGACCATTTACTAATGGAAAAATATTCAAATTATCGTTGTAAAAAATACCAGTTGGCATTGCAATATTATCGACTGGTCCAAAAACATTAACAATTGACAACAACCGCCTTCCTAATAAATCGTAGCTTGTTAACAGTCCGCTATCAGCATTTGCTACCCATACTATATCATTTATTATTATAATTCCCCAAGGATTTGATAAATTAATATCAAAATTAATCGCTGCATCCACAACATTTGAAACAAGTTGTGGAGCTATAAAATTCATAGCTGAAGAAGGATCCTGGTAAGGGATTATATCGTACAATAAATAATCATATTTTTCGTATAACGGATCCCTGCATGTATTGAATATACAATTCAAATCTTTGAATGCTAGTAAATTAGAATTGCAATCTTGGTTAGAAAGATTTGGACTAGGACTAACATACGGATAAAAATTTGGATATGGCAATTTTCCGGACAAAACCATTTGTCTATAAAAATTACTGTACTGCAAATATGACATTTATATATTCCTATTTATAAATTATATTAGTTAACATAATTTATATTCGAAAATGAAAAATGGCCAAAAAATATCAATTGTGGTTTTTCAATTTACTACCTGATTAAGAAAATCAACTATGTCAGTGTGCCCGTTCAGAGCGGCCCATCTTATGGCACAGTCGTTGTATGCATGAATATTTATTCCTTTTTTTGTTAAAAATTTAACTATTTTTGTATGTCCATTTGAAGATGCAAAAATTATTGCAGAATCTTTTGATGCATGGACATCTGCACCTTTTTGTACCAAATATTTTACTATTTTGTAGTGTCCATGATCTGCTGCCAAAATTAGTGAATCATCACTCTCTATACCAATTTCTTCCACGAAATATTTAACGATATCAATATTTCCATTTTTGGCAGCCATATCTAACGACATTTTTTTAATTTTTTTGTCATCAATTTTATCAATACTTTTGTCAGTATTTTCTGCTAAAAATTTGACTATTGGCAAATGTCCTGCTTCCGATGCATTTCTAAGAGCACACCCATATCCAGCATGAATATTTATGCCATTTTTAACAAGAATTTTGACTACATCAAAATGTCCATTGTAGGCAGCGACACCTATAATATAAATATTTTTATGAATATTTGCACCGTTAGAAATAAGATACTCAACTATATTTATGTAACCTTTTTCGACAGCAAATTCAAATGCGTTTTCTAAATTCATTCTATTTAGTATTTTATTTCATATAAATATTGTTTAACAAGAATATTTGTATGATTATAAGTTCAATTTTTTCGATAACGAAATTATAAGTCTAATTTTTTAATTTATACCAAGCGAATTTACTTGCTGCGTAACCAAAAATAACAATTTTTTAATTTCATCTTTGTCGAAAGATGGAGGAAATTTGTAACTATTAATTGCATTTAAAAAATTATTGTAATAGTTTGAATCAATATCATAATCGATACCAAAATAAGTGGCTGTTGAAAAAATTTCGTGCGCACTGTGGTGGCAGTACGGTACCATTGTTGCCATTATACATAACAGGTAAACAATTTTCCAATCTTCAAAATCTGGATCCAACAAACTTAGAAGTTCGAACTCTAAAATATTGTGTCCCGAATATGATGTCATGCGTGGTTTTATTTTATCAGTACTAATTTTGTATGACACAGTTTCGTCTTTTGGATAGTAGTAGCAACAGCCTCCTTTCCAATTTATTTTTCTATTGATTTCAATTTCCCTATTATTTATTTTTAGGAATGATATTTCTCTGTCTGACAATGGTGGTAGTTTAATTTGGTCCAGCGTCGGAACATGTTTGAATGTTCCCGACGATTCAAAACAGATATTCGGTGGATCAAATTTAGATGGGTCACCCATTTCTATAAAATATGGTTTAAGTTGTTTAGGCATGTCTATGTACCGCGGGTATTCTATTGTATAAAGCAATTTATGTGCTGTATACTCTTTTTCCTGGATGTCCCACAAATTGCATATTGAAGGAGTTTCTAATATTTGCCACGGATAGTAGTTTGTATATGTTTTTCCTTTGCCTGAATATTTTTTATATTTTTCACCCAAAAATTTTCTGATAAAATTTTCCAAATATTTAGTGTCATCGAATTTTTTTTGTTTGGATCCGGAAATAACTTCTGCAACGAATTTTAATTTTTTAATAATATCCGTTTCCGAAAGTCCGTATTCTTGCACAATTTGGTTAATTGTGTGGCAGTACAGGAGCCATGACATAATAAAGCAGCATTTATGTACAAATTCGTCGAACAAAAAAAAGATTTCCCGAATATTTCCATCTTTGGTAATGCCAATAATATTCTCATATTCTGGTTTAACGGCTCCAGTATTTTTGCATTTTCCACAATCAAATCCTTTTGCAATAGCTACATTTCTGACATTTGAATTTTCTTCGTGCTCAAAATTTTTGTAGTAGCTGTCCATTATTTTAATAATTTTTGTAAGAAGATTTCTTAACCTGGTTAATATTTCCTGCTGGTATCTATCAACAAATTTGGTAACAAAAACATATGCCAATATTTCTTCTCTTTGGAAATTTACATTTTTTGGATAAATTGTAGACCGAATAAAATTTTCGATATCTTTTAAATTATTCATTATTTATATATAAATATATATTAAATGTACAGCATAGAAGATCTTAATAAAATACAAAATAAGGCTAAAGCTTTGGCCAATGATATTAAGGTGGACTATGAGTCAAGCATATTCTATTTTAACACAAAACTCTATTCTGTTTCCAGTTCTGACATTAATTTGGTCAAAAAAAATAAAATAAAATTTATTGAATTCATCGGAAGTGTCCACAAATACATATCAACAAATGTCATTAACCCAAATGACATAACAATTATGGAAAAGCCGACCGATGAAAAACCAGATATGCATATGATATTGAACCAGAAATTGTTAAATGAATATGGCTATAGGATCCAAAAAATGATTACAGACGAAGTTAGAAATTGTTACAACAAATATTTAAAATTGTACAGAGGTTGTACAACATTTTCCCAATTCCAGGAGAAAAATAATTTAGTGTCATACATGGAAGAACAGGAATTATATTCGGATAACAAAATAAAAAACGATAGAATAATTTATGAACAAATAAATGAAAGAATCAGACAACTTAAAAATTGTAGCGAAATCAGGGGAAATGAGGACCCATTTTATAAAATATTATACGAACATGACAAAGAACTGATCGATTCAAAAAAAAGTTTGAGCTACAATAACGATTATTTCTGTAACCATGTTCTATGGGGATCAGAAATGATGCTTTCCGACAGGTCCGAACCTAAATGTGTAAAAATACTTGACGACAAAACTATGCAGGAAATGATAGATGGCACTATCTTGGCGGAAAAATATTACATGGACCATTTACCAGACCATGTTAAACAAACCGCACTTAAAGATATCGCTGATACTACCAAAGGAAAATATTTTATGGAAGACGAACTAATGCTGGAAACTATTGGCCAAGGAAACCGGCAATATGTTTTTGGCTACAGCATACATATTAATAAATATAAACAGTGCCCAAAATATTTTATATGCGGAACAATGAAAAGGCCGTTGCCGGGCATGCCGGCTTGTGCGGAATTTGCAGACTGGTCAAGAAAACTAAATACATTATACACACAATGCGCAGCCAAATATCGGAGCCAATTTATCCGTTTTGTAATGCCTCCGGACTATATGCTGCCACAAAAAATGTACGACAACAAAGATATTTCAGATTTCAGCATTTTTAATAAACTGCCTGTTGCTGTAATGGTTACAAAATTTGAAGATGACAGAGAATTCAGAAAAACAAAACATAAAACCGAAACACTATACCACTATATCTTTTTTGATATTGATTCGGACCTTGAATACAAATCTATGTACGAAATGGGTATGTTGCCCGTTCCAACGAGATTAAAGATATATTCAAGTTCGAAAAGGGAAACAGTTATTGGACAAATTTGGTATTCAAAACTAATTACATACAACGAATTTATGATACTTTTTGTCTACAACAAAGTAGACCATGTATACAGAAGTAAAAAATATAAGTATATATTATTTTTGTCACACACTGAGGTGGATCCAAAAAAAATTAATGAAATGAATTTGGAAAAAGTTGATCTCAAGTATAAACTTGTCAGAGAATTTTATGGCCCCAATCCAATAACCAGAACATATATATTTTATGACAAACAGCGTCCTGAAGATCTTATATTTTTCCGCCTTGCATTAAACGAAAAACATATATTCCTTTATAAAAAAATGGAGCCAGAACAGTATATGTTGACAAACGAACATGTTAGGCCACGTGCAATGAAAGAATTGGGACTAAAAGGAATGGAAGGAGGACATAATTTGGATATTTCTATTAAATTGGAGGACAGATCAAAAAATAATCTTTATGGATTTTTTGATGAAGGCATGGCTGATAAATATATTTTTGGAAAAATTTTAAAACTGAACGTATCTTCGGCCCATTTAGAAACGGATGATGAAAAACTATATTTTTATTTTAGCCGATTCTTGGATCCGCATATGTTAGTCGATTCGGTCAATATTTCTGCAAGAAGAAGGATAACAGAATTTACCTACACTTTTGACAGATTTTACAGAAAAGTAATATATGAAATAAATAGGTTGCTGGATTTTAAACAAGTCCACAAATATTTGACAATTTATAGACCGCTGACCGATAAATTTTTTAACAGATATGAAATTATTAGCCAATATAATTTGGTTAATGATAATAGTAGTATAATAGTTTACGGGAACAGTTCGTTATCGGACGTTGAAGCGATAAATTACTACTCAATTAAAAATGGAATTAAAAAAAATAATATTTTTGTTGTATACCATCCAAAAATTAGCATCCATAAAAATGATTTTGACCAAAAAATTAATCATCTCAAGCGTTTTTTTAAATTTGAAATTGAAAAAAATTCATCACTGCTTGATGTTGAATTCTTAAGCAACTCACACTACGGCGCAGACATAATATTGGACGACTATACCATAAGACCAATAAATGACAAATATAATGAATACTACCATTTGCGCCTAAAAATGGCATGCAGTTTGTTTGCTCTTAAAAATTTAAAACAAGATGGATATTTTGTATTATTTATTATGAATATTTTTATAAAAACATACGCCGATTTAGTACTAATTCTTGCACAATATTTTAAAAGATACGAATTATACAATTATGAAATACAGGCAAAATATAAATTTATTTCAGCAGTAGTAATTTTTATTGGCTACAAAGGTATAGATAATTCAGAATTTAAAAAAATACTTTCGCTGTACGAGGACACAATAAAATATGGTCCAGATATTTTTTCAACAAATATTGATGTAGTTAATGAACAAAATTTTATTGTATCTCTTGTAAATAAAAATATTACCGACGAAATATACGAACCATTCAAAAATTTTAATAACAAGATCTTGGCAGAAAGATATGGATTTTTAGACGATTGCTACAGAGCCGTTAAAAATCCATTTATTGTTAAAAAATTAGAACAAAATATGATATTTGAGTCACTAAAATATATTAAAAAATATGATTTTGATATGATAGATTTTATGGGAATAGACAGGAGCGAAAATTTTTTAGAACTTTTTTTACGGGAAATTTATTTTAAATTAGAACCATTGTCGTATACATTTCTGAAAAACACCGAATTTGTTGACCTCAAAATACAAGGAACCGTTACTCTAAATACAAAACCAAAAATTATTATGGAAAATGATGCAGGAAGGATTGCATTGACGGATATAATTATTGACACAAGAAATATTTCAGAATGGTATTCTTTAAAACAGCACGTAAGATACTTCAGACCATTTGTAAAATTTGATTTAGATTTAAGAAAATATATCATAAAAAATTATAATGTTGGAAATATTTCACAGGCATGGCTTAAAATGTACGAAATCATAGCAAATATTCCCCTTTTTGATGAAAACAACTGTACAATTAAAACTTTTCATATTTGTGAAGCACCCGGATCGTTTATACTCGCAATTAACCACTATATCAGAACAAATACAAATATTAAAAAGTTTCATTGGATAGCAAACAGTCTCAAACCAACAAGCCAACATGCACACGAAAAATCCAAAACAGCTTTTGGAGACGACTATGGTCTCATGAAAAAATATCCTAAAAATTGGGATTTTGGAATTGATGGCACAGGTGACATTACCCACCGAGAAAATATTGACTATTATAAAAAAATAATTAAAGATGTGGATTTTATTACATCCGATTGTGGCATTCCATTGGAAAGTATAGAAGGAGATGAGATGTTAAGGATCCACATTACGGAATTTATTTTGATAATGGAAATATTACCAAAAGGAGCAAATTTTGTTGCAAAATTTTTCTTTCCGCTGCACAGAACACTTGAATACCATTTATTATATCTTTTGTTCAGCGTGTTCGAAGAATTAATTTTTTATAAATCAAAAGTCAATATATTTTCCAAAGAATTTTACATTATTGGAAAAAAATATTTGGGGAAAGATGCTGTAAAAAAATCAATTAATTATGATACTGTTGACAGTGCATTCGATTTTTTAACAAAATTAATTGACAAAGATAAATTCAATTCCAACAATAAGATTTATACTAATATTAAAATACCTGCATCATTTTTGGAACAATTATCTGTTGTTAATAAAAAATTAATCGATGATTATATTTTTAATTTCAAAAAGCAATTATTTTATGTAGATAATCACGAAGAATTGAACAAAAAATTTATCGAACAAATTAAATCAAGTATTAAAAGAAAAAATTTGGATTGGTGCAAAGATAACAAACTTAGACCAATATCTGACAAAGATAAGTTATAGTAATTTATAAAATATTTTTAATGCGGCTGTCAGAATTGTAATTGTTTCGGTTTTTATGCATGATGAAAAAAACGAAATAGTTCCAATTCTGACAGTCGCAGTTATAAATAATTACCAAAAATGTGTGAAAGTGAAAACTTAAATGATATAGGTGAGTATTTGTTAGAAAAAAATAATAATCGAACAATTTCATATATGAACCATTCAGAAAATCCACTTTTTGTTTACTAAAAGAGACTTGTATAATTATATACAAGTTTCAATTGAGAAGATCACAAACGAACGGGCTGTTGGAGTTCAGAATGCCACTATTGCTTCCTAGCACGCTGATGAGCACGCTGACAAGCACTCTGATAAGCACGCTCCGAAGTCAATCTCACATCCTTGATGATTATCATCGAAGCGGATCCTTCTCGATAAGTGAATTTTCCTTTTTGATGATCGAACTCTCCATGACCGGAACCACCACACACATCGCAGCGGTGCTGTTCAATGGAATGTTTATCCGGTGCGGTGCACGCGTCGCACTTGCATGGGAGTCCGATGACCTTGAACGGACATCCGCCACCGATGCAGTCCGCACATATCGGCAAGTGCTTGGCATCACAAATGATGGTTTCCATAATATAGTTTTTCGCGTTCGGTTGTGGGTTTTTGGTCGTGTAATCATGGCTGATTTTTAATGGACCCACCTAGTTCTTGAATTTTCAATTTTTTATAAATAGCACAACTTGTTAGTCCTTGCTATATAACAATATATAATGTTAATGATAAAAGTTATATGATAAAACTACAAATATTAGATCCGAAAATTTGGTGCAAACAAATTGTGATTGGAATAAAGTGGAACCGGATATTTTGTATAGTGTAAAAAGAAGAAATATGATAAAATCTTTGGAAGAATCATTTATAGAATTTAATATATGTGAATCCAAAAAAATTCTGAAAATGTTATTAAAATTTCCAATTATTAACCATGAAACAATTTATGTACATTACCAATATAAAAATGAATATAGATCTTTTTCCACCAGTCTTTAAAATTTTTTAGTTACTAAATTTATAAATAAAAATGAGCTATTATTACGACGGCTATTATCGCAACGGATGTGGATATGGTTATGGTTTTAACTATGGTATTGGATTCGGTGGATGCGGATTCGGTTATGGACGTTATGGTTTCTGTAATCCATGTGGCCCGTGTGGACCATGTGGTTTCCGACCTTTCTATGGGCCCAGCTTTTGTTGGTGGTAACCTGCTACACCGGTGACTCCGGTGACAAAATATTGCATAATTTATTGTTGAACTATAACAATAATTCAACAATAACTAAAAAAAATTGAAATTAAAAATAATAATTATTTCTACAAATAATTATAGTCAATTAGAAATTAGAAATGCCGAAAAATAAAGGTGCTGGTGGTAAGAATAGACGAAAAGGAAAAGCAGGTAATCTGAACAAAACTTCTGAACTAGTTTATAAAGAGGATCACCAAGAATATGGACAAGTAGTTAAATCATTAGGAAATGATTTTATGGAAATAATGTGTTTCACAAATAGGGGGAATATTACAAAAAGAGCACATATACGTGGTAAAATGAGGAAAAGAGTATGGTTATCAGTTGGTGATATCGTACTAGTTAATATACGCGATTTTGAAGATAGAACGTGCGACATCATACTAAAATACAGTTCAGACGAAGCAAGAATTTTGCGAAACAGATACCAACTACCCGATAATATAGATATTGGTAAGTCAGATATGGTTGCAGAAGATGATTTAGTTGTTTTTGGAAAAAATGATTCTGATGACGTGGCAGAAGATAAAATAGAGGTTCCCAAACAAACAAGGTCCTACGAAATACCAGATGCAGAATCAAGTTCTTCATCGGAAGAGGATAATACTGGGAACAGAAATATTAACGACCTGTGATTTTAAAAAAAATTGATATTTGAATTCTCTAACAAATGCACGTTTAAATATTTGTTATTAAAATCTTACCAAAAAAAAGGTCAGAACACGATGTTCAAACTCATGAAAAATAGCGAATTTTCTTCTCTTAAAAAGAAAATCAGTAGGATGTACCAAGCCAACACTTATATCGAATGTCTTCGGATGAGTGTTTCTAAGGTGCGCCCTTGCACAATAACAATGCGTGACGATGGAACAACATATAGAATCATTCTTAACAAACCTTGCTATAGCAATAGTCTGTTATTTTCAGCTTTGGGAACAACAAATTTGACATTTATTGATGAAACATCAACCCAAACATTTGAGATTGCATTGAAATTTGCAAAATTTTCTTTTGATATTGATATCGAAGGAACTAGAATCAGTAGACATTTCCAACACTATCAGGAAAATATTTGCAAGCTAAAAATTGCAAAAAAAGTTCAACTTATTGGTGTATCTGTTGGAGATATTTTTAAACATTATTATTATACAAATTATGGCAAAAAAAATTTCCAATCGGATCCTCCAAATGAAATCGAAATCGAAATCGAAATCGAAAATGAAATCGAAACTGGAACTGATGCAAAAGAAAATATTTTGTTCGAAAAACATATAAAAAAATCTCTTTCGATTGATACTTCCAATTCAAATGTGGCAGATGCTCTGGGAATTTTGAGCCATGTCAGATCCATCATTTTGTGGGATTTTAACAGTACAGAAAAATTAACAACCAAAAAACAAACAATAAATTTCGGAGATTTTTGTGGAAAAATTTTGTACATGAGTGTTGACACAATTAATGATCTGCTAAAAAGATCTCAGGATAATGTAATCTATACCAATGATAGTTTGTGTACAAAAGTATTTGAAGAACTTACGAATGAAGTATTGGTAAAAAAATTGCTGAGATATTTTTTGTATGGTGAAAATCCAGAAACATCGAGAGAAGTTGATATCCATATTTTCGATCCTCCAAAAAATATTCCGGACATATTGAAAGACATCGAAAAAGAAAATAAAAATTTTCACTACTATTACCATAAAATTATGAAAACCCCCAACAAACGTGAACAGGAAACTCTTCAAAAATATCAGCCAACAACTTTTAAAAATATGAAACAAGTTCCAGAAACATATCCTCCATATTCGTTGAGAACAATTTCTTTGGAAAATTGGGATTCATTGAGTTTTACATATTTGATGGCATTGTGCGATTCGTACGTCAAGTACAGAAAAAATGGGAAATTTAAATTTAAATCAGAAAAAATTTCCAAAATCTCACGAATAAATGATCCTTATTTTTATATCGGAAAATGTGACTGCGACTGTAAATGGTGCAAAAAATCATTTAGACGGCTCCATGAACAAAAACTATCGGAATATATGGCAGAGAATGATATTTTTAACGATGACAAATATGATGACCTGTCCGATTTTGGTGAAGACAATGAGCAACCATGTACAGTTCCCACTTTGGTTTGGGATTATATCGTGTCAGAAATAAAATATTAAAATATTAAAATATTTTAATATTTAAATAAATGTGTCTGGTAGATAAAAATATTTAATATCAATTAATATTAAGAAACAGATGATAACCGAAATTTTTTATTATCTTGTACAAGTAATACTGGCCTATCTTGTGGCAGATTTAGTTATGGGAATTTATCATTGGATAAAGGATACATATTTCAGTCCGTTTACCCCAGTAATTGGGCGTACACTAATTTGGGGAAGCAGACTACACCATGTCAGACCAAGATATGTTATCGAATTTTCAAACTTCGAACTATTTTGGAGTTCAGCAAAATGGACGCTAATATGGTTTTTACCTCTAATTTATTTTACCGGACTATCCGTATTCATGATAACTTTGTACCTTATAATAGCTCTGAATGATGTCGTACACAAATATGCACATATGTTCGACAACGAGAGACCATTGTGGGCAACCTTTATGCAATATTTATATATATTCCAATCACATGATGAACACCACCTTCACCATATTTCTCCACATGATATAAATTATTGCCCAATTACACCGTTTATGAATTATTTTTTAGAAAAAATTAATTTTTGGAGGAAAATGGAAAATATAATTGAACACTATTTTAATATTAAACCGAGAGAAAAAGAAGATGAATTTGTAGAAGACATTAATTATCCTGCTGGAATTAAATTTATCCAAAATTAATTGTGTCTATTTTATACAATTAATTTTGGTATAAAAATTATTAAAAAATGTGTATTATAGCGGACAGTGTTAAAGATGTCTCAAAAACTAAAATTGCTAGTTTTCATGTATCATATACCTATGATGGCAGAATATTTACTCTTGCACAACTAGTAGTTTATGCAGCCAACGTTGATTCTATGACAAATACGAATGCATTTATTTTGCCTGTTTATAATCCTGGAAATAATTTAAAAAATATTATCCCACTGGATTTATCAAATGTTCCAGAATTTTTTGATGATGTTAAAGAAATATTTAATAAATGGGATGATACATATGAAAGGCCACTTGGTATTATTAACGATTCTTTCGGTTCTTTATTAGATGTTTATCGAGTTGGTAATTATAAATTTAGTATGATGCCATCTAAAAAAGATTTTAGCAGAATTGATAAAAAATATCTTAATATAAATCCGATGGCAAAAATATCCATTGATGTGCATTCGGATGACTATTCATTCATAGTATTCCAATTTTTCCAAAAAGGTAAATTAGAAATTACACCTTTCGGCTATTTGTGTAAGCCATATAAAGATTATGCAATGATAATTCCAACTATACACGGACATCCACATAATGATTTGGTTGATCCATTTTATGATTCGTCATACAGTTCATTGTATGCTCCTTTTCAACCATTAAACACTAACCACCGATCCTCTTTCGAACAGTCCTCTTTCGAAAATTCTGCCAATTTTGACCACGATGTTTATAGTTTGGTTAGAAATTTGACAAATAAAAATATTACCACACAGAGAGATATTGAAGATATTTCCGTGCTCCTCAAAAAAATTAATAAAGATTATATGAACAAAAATATTAAAATATATCCTCCTAAATCCTTTATTCCAACAAAAATTAGTATCAAAGGATATTATAAAAATAGAAATTTATTAATTAATACGAATAAATATTCTTTTATTGAGGATTTGATTTTTTAAAAAATATATTATTTAAAATTAAAATATACTAAATATGACTTATTATTTATTTTTCTTTTTATTAGTTATGTTTTCTTTAATTTATATATTTTTTTCTAAGAAAATAAAAGGAATGTATAATCACCATACACAAGAACCAACATCCGAACATCCTAAAGAAGAACGAATTATTGTTATGTATAAAAATGCCAAATATGATATAACCGATTTTGTTAAAAAACATCCTGGTGGAAAAATGGTTCTATTAAATAATAATGGAAAAGACATAGAAAAATTGATGTTGGACAACGAACACAGCCAACATGCATATGACATACTAGAAAAATATAAAATTAAATCTTAGAATTATTTTTTACCTTTTTTGATATTTTTTGTATTTTTTGTATTTGAAGAATTTCTAGAACTTATTTTTGGTACAGTTTTAGAAGAAGGTTTGGGTACGGATTTAGAAGAAGGTTTGGGTACGGATTTAGAAGAAGGTTTTGTAGAAGGTTTTGTAGAAGGTTTCGTAGAAGGTTTCGTAGAAGGTTTCGTAGAAGGTTTCGTAGAAGGTTTCGTAGACATTTTTTTTGTAGTCGGTAATTGTATTTTTTTGTCCGAACCATCTTCGCTATCAGAAATATCGGACACATTAGAATCATATTCACTGAATGATCCGCTGTCCTGATCGGACGAATTTCCAACAAAATCTTCTGAACCGTCTTTTTTACTTACTTTTGAATTCTTTTTATTTGGTTTGGGTTTCGAATTAGATTTCGGATTTGGTTTCGAATTTGACTTCGAATTTGTACTAGATTTAGAATTATTTTTTTTGTTTTTAATTTTATTTTCTTTTCTGCTGCTATCACTGTCGTCATTAGTATCATCATCACTGACTCCATTATTGTTTTCGCTGTCGATTTCATCATCGATTTCAATTTCGCTATCATCTTCATCGGAATCTGTTTCATCTTTAATTTTATTTTTTTTATTGCTGTGGGATGTATTTTCGGATTCACTACCATTTTTATCTATGTGTAAATTATTAATCTCGTCTTCCCTGTCAGTTTCTTCAGTTGACTCTGATTCTGATAATTGAATAATATCTTTTGAAATAGAATTTTCGTCATCATCATCTATAAGATTTTTGTTCGATTTTCCGGAATGTGATTTATCTTTTTTTTTGTGCAGTATTTTGTTTTGTTTCTCCATGATAAATATTTGGATTAGTTAAATGTTTAACCACCATCTGCGGCATCGAATGTTGCTGTTGTTGCTGGCAAATATTATTACACGGTTCATTCTGCATGTTATCGTTAACTGGTTCTTTATATTTTTCATTCCTTTCTCTTATTTCTTTTGCCAAACATGCATTATTATAAAATTCAAGGATAAAACTGATATTATGATATTTTTCAGGAATATAGTTAATTGGTTTTTTTGTGTGGATCACAGTATCATCCTGGACCCATACTTTATTTTTGCATAAAAATTTATGTATGCAATCTATGGTGTCCGGTAAATTAATACCTCCTAAATTTATATAATTAAGTTTTGTTTTGTTCGCTATAAAATCTACCTGACCATTTTCGTCCACACCATTATTTAGTCTTATATATTTGATACAATCACTTTCCATGGTTTAGTATATTAATATAATATAATATGTTCTTAATTTTTATTTATATAATTTAGTTATCAATTTTTTAATCAATAAAAATATCGATAATATTTTTCTGCTAAAAATGATTTTAACATTGCAAACAAACTATCGGATGGATCGACAAATATATTTGGATCATATTTTATATATAAATGTGGTGCATCTTCTTCGCAAAATCCTTTGTTATCGAGCCTAACATAGTACTGTGCCGAAAAAAATGACGAACCAACAATATGTATGGAACAATATTTATCAAATCCGGACGTACGAAATTCTAAAAAATCAAAATATACATTGAAATTGCATATTTGTTCTGGCGTAAGTTCGCTGCATTTACTAATATCATCTCTTGTAATACTAAATGTTCTATTTTCTTGTAAGCTGAAGTCATAGTACGAATGTACTAACGGTTTTAGTCCATTTGTGTCAAATTTTGTATAAAAACATGAAATAATTTTTTCATCTACCTTTTCGATATTATAATTGATCTTGCATTTATCATCGAATGCAATATCTTTAATTTTAAATTGGTCCGATTCCATTGTTAAAAATTAGTAACCTTCTACTAATTTTTAACAATTAAATTATTCATTTTTCAATTTTTTGAATTTGTGATAAATTGTTGTTAAACGAAACAAGTATTTCTTGGAATTCTGGATTAAAATCAAATCTGTTATGTAACGATTTAGTAAATGTTAGCATAAGAAATTTTACTTTTTCCAATTCATTCGTATTGCTATTTTTGGCCATATTATATAATGGATAAAGTATGGAACTAATAATTCTAGTGCTGAAATTGTATACTGCACTAAATATATGTTTAAATTTTGACTGGGTTTCATTTTTATTTTCGTCAAACAAATTTGAATTTGAATTTGAATTTGAATTTGTTAGTTTTGCAAAACAATCGAGATAAATATTTTTTGTGTTATCATTATCCAGATCTATAATTGGTAAAGAGGCAACACATTCAACACCTGTAGGATCCACTTTTCTGTAACAAAAATAGTCTGCACATTTTTCGCAAACAATTTCGGAATAGTAATAAGTATTGGTCTTGTGGATGATATCACTAATGTTATCTTTGTCAAAAATTTTTCGTACGATAATAAATGGAACAGATATTTCGTGGCACACCGAACATTCATATTTTTTTAGCTTATTTGTTTCACACAATGAATAAAATTGTTCCAACCATTTAAATGGTTCTCTAAAACTGGCTGTAAAATTTATTTTTTCACGATGCATATCATCAAATATTTTAATTTTATATTTTGCTGCAGATATTGATGATGCCATACATGTTTCTGTTCTATCATCCCTTTCTAATATGTTCATTAATATTTTTAAAATTTTAATCTGCAAATATATTTTTTTGTCAATTTCAAAATAATTTTCAACTTCTATTTCGTTATCATTTATGTACCGTTTTATTATCAAATTATTTCTATTTTTTATAAACGACCCAATTAAATCGCTATCATCATTGTTGAAACAATTTTTGATAAAAATTTGGTACTGGTATTTGAACCAATTGGTTAGGCTTCCAAAAAGTAAATTAGTTTTAAAATACTGACAAATTCGGTCAAAAGGAAATTCAATTATTTTTTCAATTGGTGGATTTGATTCGAGTAAATGATTTGGACTAAAATATAAGCCGGATCCAAAATTTATATATCCTTCATCCAAAAGAGCTAGTTGGTCTTTTTCATTATATATCGGAATTAGTATTGAGCAAATTTTATCAAAATTTAAAATTGTGGCTTGTGACCAGTCCATACCATCTGTTATATCCACCGAATTCCATCCAACTTTAAAAGAACCACATGACCAAAGCACATGAATATTTTCTGAATCATAGTGCAGTATACAGCTGTCCGATACCATTGCTGGAAACAGTATAGAAACATTTGTTTCTGACGGATTTTGAGCTGATATATTTTGGTATATATCATAGTGCATACTATTTAGCATTTTTTCGTTCTGTTTAACAATAACCCCAATTATTCCCTTAAGATGTTTGCCATATTTTGTTGCATGTATTGCTAATTGGTACATTTTTGGAATACCAATTTCGCTCGAAGAAATAATAATTGCTACATCGATATTATTAATTAGTTGGAGAGTTCTGCTATTTGTAAATATGCACGACGGATCAATTTCGTCAATTGAATCAAAATAGTGCGTGTAACTGATCAAATCAATATTGTCTATTTGGCCTATATCGTAAGATATGCTGCTCCATACTACAAATTTTGGACTATAATTTAATTTTGGTGCGATATTTTTTATAAATTTTTTTACAGCATCCAAAATAGTATCATTAAATCCTCCACGGGACCTGCATAAAGCAATAGATAGTATGTCAATAAAAAACCCAATTTTTAAATTTTTTAGTTCTGTTGTGGAAATATTTTGCAAATTGGCAAAAATAGGTTTATTGGTTTGTTCCATATTTATATATAAATTTGTTTATATATAAAATTGGTCTATTTATTTATTTAATCAATTTTTTATAAATTCGCCCATTCCGATTAGTCTCCACGAATTGCTTGACTTGGACGAAATAGAAAATTTGTCACCGATATCCATGCAGCATGGCCATTTCAGTTCTAGTTGGTAATTCGATTTAACAATTTTTTTGATAATAGATAGTACAGGTTTTGATGAGATATTAAGCAACAATTCATCTCCCTGCATTGGTTTTTTTATTTTTGTTCCGCCTACAATACTTTGTTTCATAAACATACATTTGGCAGTTATTTCCATAAATACGTCGGGCATCGAATCCGGAAAACCAACTATTTGTCCAACCATTTTGTCTGAACGTGTCTGTGCAGGATCTAAATTTGTACAAATTCCAACTAGTCCTCCTGGAGATGCTTCCATAATCTGGTCCATATCTGTTTGCATGCTAACTATTTCTGTCCTAAGCGGCTTCCATACTATTTTTTTGTTTGCCGGATCAGATAAATTTTGTGACAGCACAACACCAGGTCTTATTTCGATTGTATCACCAACATTGAATTTTCCTGTTACCAAACTTCCGCCCAAAACTCCGCCCTTTAAATTTGAAATTTCGCATCCTGGTTTGTTCACATCAAATGAGCGTATAATATTCATTTTTGGTTTATTTATTAGTCGTTCTACATTTCCAAAATATTTAACTATATATTCGCACAATATATCAACATTATATTTTTTTTGTGCAGAAAATGGAATAACTGGTGCAAATTCAGCGCACGTCCCTTTCACAAAATTTTTAATATCATTATACTGTTCCAGTGCTTTGTTACCACCAACCAGATCCAATTTATTCTGGATGATTATTATTTTTTTAATTTGTAATATTTCGAGGGCTGCTAAATGTTCTATTGTCTGTGGCTGTGGACATTTTTGTGATCCATCAATTAACAAAATTGCATAGTCCATTATTGTTGCGCCGGACAACATAGTACTCATCAATGATTCATGGCCTGGGCAGTCAATAAAACTAAAATATTGGACTAGTTTGCTAGCCGAACCACAGTCCCCACATTGACAGTTTTTAATTTTACTATTTGTCGAAAAATAGCATTCTGGTTCTGGACATTTTTCGCATTTAAAAATTTTACAATTAGTGTACCCAATTTTTATTGTAATTCCTCTTTCTTTTTCTTTAGAATGTCTAAAAGTTTCTACATTTGTTAATGCTTTGATAGTCAAACTTTTTCCGTGTGAAACATTTCCGACCAATCCAATATTGAATAGCGGCTGAATAAAATTATTTGTTTGCTGCTCCATTATTATATGCTATTATATGCTATTATATACTATTATACATATCGTTAATGAATATAATTTAATAATATTTTTCAATATTTTTAAATTATTATAGTAGCGCCATTTCTTTTGTTTTATCACTGGCGACAACAGACGCACAAAGATGTTTTATTTTTGGACCAAATTTTGCAGATCTTTCATGGAGAATATGTGGATATTTGTTCAAAAATAGATGTGCCAGAAATATAATGTATGGCTGGAATTTTGTTAGGATATGTGGTGAACTGTCCGGATTGGCACGTTGTTCGAATTTTAAATAATTTTCGTGTATATACAAATCGTCACATAATTCAAAATCTTCAAGATAGTTTCCGAAAAAATCTTTAATTTTGTTAATATCAAGCAAAAATTTTCCAGGTTTATTCATAAAATTATTTTTTGATTCAAAATTACATAATATAAGTGCAGCTTCGTCATCTGTTAGATCAATTTTTCCAAGAACGACATAGTGGTAGCGTTCAACTTCAACTCCTATTCTCTCATGGCGGAAATGGAAATAGGATATTCTTGCAATTAGTTTATTTCTGAATTCAACCATTTTCAGCATTGTTATTTTGTCATATATATTGCGCTTGAATTGGAACAGCCGGCTGGTTTTGTCAGGACCAGAATAGTTCCCAACTTTCTTGCCGGATTCGTCAACAGGAACATTGTGGAACGTAACTTTTGAAAGCAAATTTTGTTCCAGCTCTGGTTTTAGGTCAAATGGATGCATTTGTTTATCTTTTTCAGATACAATTTCGGTTGGAATATAAATAACAGACATTTTTTGTATAATTTCTATTAGTAATATGTGTATTTATGTATTTATTTATATGTTTATAAATCAATTTTTTTCTTAAAACTTGTCACCAAATTCTACCAAATAACTGTTGGAAATTTTTTTCATTTTAACCCATATTTTGATGATTGAAAGTTCATTAATGTGTATAATTTGTATTCCAGTCACAGATGCTTTTATTGATTGTGCGATCGATACAAAACGTGCAACACAATCGAAAATTTCATCACCAGATAGTCCAATTATTGTGCCATCATCATCAACACCTATGTAATAAATGGCACACTGCTTTTGGTAATTTTCGGTTATCCTCCATTTCATTTGCGAAGCATATTTTTCTTCTTTGTCTTTGTTGCATCTAATTAAAGTTCGTTTATATTCAACGTGGCCAAGACTCGGTTCTGGACAAAATTTAAGATTATCATTTCTAATTTCTGTAACAAAAAGTTTAGGAAATTTCTCTTTTATTAGTTCAACAATTGGTATTGGTACATTTGTGGAAGATTCTACATCCATGGTTATAATAAGACATATATTAATACTCTTATGTATAATTTGTTTTTTCAACTTTTATTTTAGGAGCTAACATAAAAATTGAAAATAATATATTTAGGACTATCCATATCTAACAAATTGTGAGAAAAAGGAAATCTATTACCATGTACCGTTTTCCAAAAAAATCATTCATTCTGTGTGAAACATACAAAATACCCAACCATTTGGTTCGTCCACCAAAAAAAATCATTCCTGACCAACAAAATAATATCATTCCAACAAAATTTGGTCGCTGGCCAAATATAAAAGGAACAACAAGATGTTCGAAACGCTATTTTTCGGTTTGCATACAACATCTTTTCCCAAAAGTTGTGGCCAACAAAATGAATAATAAATATGTATTTGTTGGAATGGTTGCCATGACTGGCTGTTCGTTAATTTGTTTCGGACCTGTGTTTGTTTTTTATTATGCAATCGTGAAACAGATTATTTTTTAAACTTAGTATAAATTTAAGAAATAACATTTTTCTTGTTTTGTTTTTCGAGCCTTAATTTTTTTCTTTCAGACCTCCTTATATTTTTCTTTTTCCTTGTTGGAGGTTCAGGTGTATCATTAATGAAAGGAATTCCACTGTTGACCCTTCCCATACCTTTTGTTCTTCCATCTCTGAACATAAAATATGTTCCGGGCAGCACAAATTCAGGATGTATCAAAAATTTGACATCGATAACTTCCCTAGAATTTATTCTCAATGTCGTGCTATCATTCATTTTAAATTTTGCTATCTGTCTTATAGTTCCACAATGTATAACAGTTTGGTATCCATTTTTAATTGTTGTTGGGTGGTTAAATATTACAACTTCACAATTGATTGTATAACATGTATTTTTCATGGCAAAGTCTATATCATTTGTAACTATTTGTCCTTTCGAAAACATTTCTCTGGTAAATGTTCCTTTGGTGTCAAGACGGATTCCAATTGATCCTGTTTCGTTTTCACACAGGATATTAACATTTTCGCTTATACAATTTTGCAAAGATTTCACTGTCAAATTAATATACATATTATTTATCGGTCCAATAAATACCTTTTGTCCAATACTGATTGATCCATATTTGACTGTCCCGGACAAAACTATACCTATACCGGTAACACTAAATGTATTATCTATATACATAATCATTGGATAACCAGCCGTTTTAGGATTTATTTCTGGTACAATAATTTTCATTCTTTCCAGGTATGCTTTTGATTTAATCGAAGTCATAAGTTCTCTCAAAAAATTAACATTATGGCCAGTTTTGTTGCTTACCATTACAACGGGCATCAGTATAGTTTTTCTTTCATGGAAAGATTGGATAATTATTTTGTGAGGTTCTTTCAAATATGAACCATTGACTTCTTCTTCGGCATCTTCGAAATAAATAATTTCTTTCTTGTTCCATTTGGCAACTTTTTCTAAATCTTTTTTGACAATGGACATAATATTTTCCGGACAAATATCTATTTTTGTTAGAACAGTTATGAATGGAATTTTGTTGGAAATCAAAAGTCCCAAATGCTCAACGGCCATTGGAAGTTTTTTGAAACCCATATTTGAACCTATCACCATTAGACCATAGTCCGTGAAAAGTCCCATGACACCAAATAGTGTCGTTTTTAAATATTTTTCGTGACCACACAAATCAATAAGAGTTGTTACTTCATTTTTTTTAATGATATGATAGAATGAATGAGAAGATGTTCTTCCAGACTCCTGTTCATGTTTAACTTTCATAATTAAAGATCTGGCATATCCGTTCCCATCGTCTAATACATTTTTTGTCAAAGTTGCAATTGTTGTAGTCTTGGATGCATCAACATTTCCAAGTACTATAAATTTAGCAGACTCTATTGTTTCTAATTCCTGTTTTGTTTCAAGAATATTTAGATTCATATGATCATACAAATATTGTTATTTAATTTGAACTTAAAATAATGACTCCAGCCTAAAAAAATTTCAATTATTTTTATTAATATAATTAATAAAAATAACTAGGTACTTCTTTAATGAAATAAATTAGTGCAACTAGTGCATAAATAAAAGGAAGGTCCTGGCGGAGCCGTCCGAGACAAAGAATTGCATTCGCACTTCTCTGCTCGAGGTCCTGGCCAATAGTACTATCTAATTTCAGAAGAATTGGTTGAATTTCATTTACCGAATGCTGTTTAACCATATCATCTACCATATTGTCGATATTGTAGGCTCCAACAATTATTCTATAATACTCTTCTCCTGTAAAATCGATAGTTTTACAACCATCTTTTTCGTACACGGAAGCATTTGGATGCTCTTTAAGATAAGTGTTCAAATATTTTTCAACGGGATGATTTGGATCATCAAAGCGCCATCCGGTTTTTGGTAATTCTATTTTAACATCAACCATAATTTTTTCATAAAATTTTTTTAACAAACAAAACAAAATAATAATTTGTTCATGAATTATTTGTAAAAAACTAATCCCGTTAATATTTTGCATATCCAAAAAATATCGGAAATCTTTTAAATTTTTGGAATTTATCGGATGACCAATATTCATAGGATTCATATTATGATCTATCAGCAACAAAACAATAAGTTTGAGATAGTCTTCCATACCACCATAATCATACCAGGGAAATAATAGATCTTCTTCGATTGTAGTTCCTGTAAAAATTTTAAAATAGTTAAAAATATCTTCTTTAATCTCTTTGATAGTTTCGGTATATGGCAATGATCTGTTGCGCATAGCCAAACATATTGCACATGTAACAAATTTATGTTTGGAAATGTCCATATCTTTGTACATATTTCCTGCTGACTGGATTGAGAATTCTTCCGAAATAGCTTTTTTTATAAGATCAATATCTTCGCCAGCAATTCCTTTTGTAAGCAAAGGAATTCCTTCTGGGTGCAGTTGTGAAAATAATTCAATTATTTGTGGTTTGTTCATCAAGGAAATTTTTAATAATCGTATTAACGATAAATATTTCAGCTGAAATATTTTGTCAATTTTTTTGGAAATTAGGCCTAACCAATAGTTGGTATTTTAATACCAACTATTGATATCTACAAATATTTACCTCCACCAAAATCCTATTCTCCAATCCTGTCCTCCCGCCGAATTCCAAAAATTGCACGTTATGTAAAGAGGCTAACTCCTTACCGCACCACTTACTATATATAAATGGACACGAATTTGGTTAGTAAGCGTGCAAACTAGCCAAACTATATTATATGTATAAATTAAATTTTAATTAATTGTTGCAATTAATTGTTGCAATCAATGGTTACAATTGGAGTATTTCTTATTTTATAGATGGTAAGAGTTGTGTCAACGCCTTGTGGAGACAAATCAATTGAAGCAGATGGAAGTTGGAGAGGTTCCAAAATTGCAATTGGAGGAGGAATAAAATGCAACCCATTAGTACAGGCTCTGACACGAATACTCTGTCCTTTCGTCAAAGGTATAGCTGCATTTATTATAACTTGGCCAGTGAACAGAAGTGCAAAAACAGTAATTGCTGGTTCACCAGTCGAGGGATTTTGGAAAACAATTAGTGTAGTTGGGAAAATGCTTGATAAAATATGGCCTGAACTGGCAACATCATAAACTTCTATATAGGGAATTTCATTTCCTGGAATTGTTGGAATTTGGATAAAAGTAGAACATTTAAAGTTAACAACAACCGAAATTTGGTAATCACCTGTTTCTGGTGCAGTAAATGTTCCTGTGGTATTATCAAAAATATCCAATGCATCGATAACGATATCTTTCCATCCTGTAAGGTCTACACATGAATTGACAGATAGTGGAGCAGCTACCGTAAGTGGTTCTTCTGTAATAATTAGTTCTGTTTCAGGATCTTTAACGGATACAAGGGTGCATAAAAATTTACAACAGTTATTCTTTTTTTTATGACATTTGTCATGTTTTTCGTGGCATTTATCATGTTTTTCGTGGCAATGGCAGTCTGGCTTGACCGACTCCAGTTCCAGTTCGGGTTCGGGATTTTTCCAGCTTGATTTATCTTTCCAACTAGATTTATCGGCCCACCGATTACTTCTATGTTTTTGTTCAGTTGCTAATTTCCATGAACTTTTTTGGCAATCATTACAACCAGTTTCTCTGCATCTAGGTTTTACACTCATTTTGATATCTAGATTATATAAAGATAATTAATATATATTTGGTGGAAAAATGATTTTATACATTCTTATATAATTCATTAATAATATTATTCGCATCCATTTCTGTAAATTTATCTCTTTTATTTTGGTATCCTTTTAGTTGGAGTTCGAATGAAATATTTGGATTGGCAATTATTCTTTTATTTTTAATAATTTTTAACGCATCGTCATAACCAATATGTAATTTTTTCATAAAATAATAAATCAGAACACTTATCGAACGACTAACTCCTGCCATACAATGTATAAGTATATTATTATTTGATTTTATACAATTATCAATAAAATGGTATCCTATTTCGATCATAGGTTTGTTATCATAAAGTCTATTTAAATTTGCTAATTCGTTATAGGCATCCATGGAATTAATATATTTTTTTATCTTTATTTTATTTTTATTTTCCATCCATAAATTTTGTTCAATAACATCGTTATATGGTAAATATAATATTGTAATATCTGGATTGTTAATCATAATTCTGTCATGGAGTTCTGTGGTGTATAATGGATCAACACATGATAATATACATTTGATATTATATTTCTTTATATTTTGGTCTTCGTCAAGGGGAAACGTTCCAGATAAAAATATATTTTCTGTTATTTGGCTAATTTTAAAATAATCTGTAATGATGCTCATTATTTATTTTATAGTAGTTTTTAAAATTTTCAATATATTAGTTTAAATCTATTTATAAAATTATTTAGTAATCATAATTATTGTTACAAATGCCAAAGGATTTGCCTGATGGATTCAAAATAAAAACATTAACATTAGCATATCTTGACGAAATTTATAAACTAATTTCTAACCATTACATTGAAGACGACCAACATTTAGTAAGATTAATTTATTCTAAAAAATTTTTGTACTGGTATTTAAAAGATATACCTCCCGGATTTATTATTGGTCTGTTGTACAAAAATATTTTGGTAGGAATGATAACTGCTTTATTTATAAATATGGCCGTACATGAAAAAAATTTAAAATTGCCATATATTAATTTTTTCTGCATCCAATCTAAAATTAGAAATTTAGGTTTAGGCAAATTTTTAATAGACGAACTAAAATATCGTTTGGACAAGATTGAAATAACATGTGCACTATTTACTGGAACAAAATTATTACAAAATAAACCATTTTGTGTATCCAAAGATTTTATTATACCCATAAACTATCCGGTATTAAAGGAAGTAGGTTTTTTGGCAGATGATTTATTACCCCTACCTGCAGTTGAATATAATTGTTTGCATTTGATGACAGTATCCGATATTGCATCAGTTGTTCCAAAATTAAATAAATTTTTAGAAAAATTTAAAATAAAATTACATTTTAATACTGATAATGCGCGCCATTTTTTGTTACCAAAAAAAAATATAATTTATACTTTTGTTAATAGAGATACAAAAGGAATTGTAACCGACCTTATTACCGTTTACAAAAATTATTACTATTGTATTGAAAAACAAAAAATCATTACAGTCGGCCATCTAGCCTACTACTATTATGAAACAATGAGTTTCACACAACTTATTATTTTTTTATTGGATAAATTACGGGCGTACCATTTTGACCAATTAGTTTTTAGAAATATATCCGACAATTCGAACATAAATATTACAAGATTTTCTACGTACAGTCAATTGTACTATTATTTATTTAATATTCCATTAGAAGAAATAGAGCCTTCTGAAATATCTGTATTGCCTCTATAAATAGTCTAACAGAAAAAATTGAACTTTTAATTTTGTTACATGTTACCAAAATCAACGTCTAATTTTCTCTGTTAGATATTTCATAATCTAACAGAAAAAATTGAACTTTTGAATATTAAACATTTAAAATATTCACTATTTGAATAAATATAAAACATGATGTACCAAATTTACCAACTTGGACATGATGGAATTGCCTACGAGGAGGTATATTCTAAAAATCCATTAAGAATAGCACACGGATCAAATTCTGGCTTTTGGAATGAAATATCTGATTTTGACAAAGACATTGATATTGACAGTAGTACTTATAAATCTGAACAAACAGAAATAAATATACCATCTCCCGAAATTTTTGTCAGTAATAATGAACAAAAATCATTTGTCCAATTTCCAGAATTTTCGATGGCAAATATAATAGATAAATTTGATGATAAAAATTTTTATCCATATACGAAATGTTCACTAAGAGTTGCCCATGACGGTATTAATAAATGTTCACCAACATGCCGTCTTGTTTCGTCTGAAAAAATCGATACAGCACCCTGTAACTAATTGTGCTTCTTCCTCACCAATAAAATTTAAATTTTATTTACATATTTTAATGATGTGTGATAGTGGAATTTTTAAAGTTGGGATTAAATGCAAAAATCATTATGCGAAAGCTAATGCATTACTGAACGAAGGGAAAAATGAAACTAAAAATCGAGTTGGTGTCTCTAAATTAATTAATAATTCTTTACCAAAAAAGAAAAATGCATTTTTTATTGAAGGAGGAGGTACCAAAGGAATTTATGCAATTGGTGTACTTAAATATTTATTTGAAGATAATGCATATATAAACTTATCAGACGTTTGTATTTTTGGCGGTACATCTGTTGGAAGTTATCTAGCAACTGTTTTGAGTTTAGGATATAAAAAAGATGATTTAATGGAAATTTCAAAAATTATTGATATGAGCAGACTAATAGATAGTAAATATTTGATACTATTAACTGCTTACAGATTTATATCAAAGGGCTATTTTTATGATGATATTGCCAGAACAGATATCATCGAAAAAATTTTGAATTTTAAATTTGATCTTATAAAAAAACATTTATGTTTGCCTTATGATTCTAAAGCAAAAGATTTAACTTTTGGAAATTTAAAACAGTTAATTATAAGATATCCAAATATTTATAAACATTTAATTATAAATACAGTTGATATAAGCAAAAATAGCCAAATTTTTATGACCACGCTTAACGATGAATCAGACGATATTAAATTATTTGATGCAATGCTTGCAAGCAGTGCTATTCCGTTTGTTTTTAAACCTGTTATAATATACAACGATCCAAAAACTAATAGATATACATACGACAAAATTAATAATTTAACATTGAATAATCTCGTTGACGGGGGTATATCAACAAACAATCCGTTGGATTACTTTTTACTTAATGACGAATGTTTTAAAGAATATGAATTGTGGCTTTTAAAATTCACAAATGAACCAAATTATATAAAAATAGATGGAACAACTACTTTATTGAAACAGATCGTGGAATATTTAATAAGCGGAAAAAATGATATCAAAATGGATTTGATACATGACGAATACCAAATTAACATCATAAATTTATATTCATCCGCCGGTACATTTGATATATATACTCCAGATGAAATACAAAAAATCATTGAAAATATTTACAACCAATGCAAATCAGGAAAACTTTATTTCGGAAATTGAATAAGATCAGCTGCATTGTTGGGAACTACATTTTAGTCCAATTTTTGGTGGTATTTTGCATAAACTAATTGCCGAATCCAAATCATAATTTTGTTTAAGATATTTGTCAACACAATATTCACTAATACTTCGAGTCATATAACAATTTGTATCTGGCAATTCATGGTCTATTTTTTTGTTAGTTTTAACAAATAATTTGTTTGGACTATTTTGGTGCGCCGATAACCATTTTATGAATATAATAATAACTATTATAACTATAACTATAACTATAGTAACTATCGTTTTATTTACCATTTATATATTAATTTAATCAAATAAAAAAATTGATATTTTTTTTTATATGTTTCCCTTTATACTATAAATGGATACATCTGATGGAAATAGACAATCTACAATATAATATAATTGAAAATTCATCATACAGACTGTCTGCTAAAAATAAATACAACAATAAATCGCCTAATTACAATAATATATCAGAATGTTCTGACCCATCATGTGTATATTATCGCCCTAATACTATTTTGCGCGAAAAATATGAAAACAAAATAATCGATACCATAGGGGACAAAACAAATATAAAAATTTTGTTTTATGGAAGTTTTATGTTATACCAGGAACTAAAAATTTTGGCTGCATTAAAAAATAAAATATCAGAAATTCATTTAACAGATTATGCTTACAAAAATTTTCATGAAAATGAATATTGTAGCGCATTCTCCCAGTTTATAGAATATATTGCAGAACAAAAACTTACAACAAAAGTTTATTTGCATTGTAAACCGGATGAACTTAAAAATAGTTCATTATTTAAAAGAAGATTTGATATTATTTGTGGAATTGATATTGATTACGAACCAAATAGCATAGATAACCAACTTACTATGAGAGAAATAGCAAATAACACTTTAAAAATAGATGGAGTTATGTATATAAGCCAAAATAATATAGACCAGGTTGGCTTGTTCCAATATGAAATTGGGTCAGCAGGAAAAATTATAATAACAAAAACCGAAGATTATGTAAAATCTGAATATTATAATATTTACGTTATCCAAAACATATTATTTAATTTGTATAATTTGATTAATTTTTTAATTTCGTTGTTACTAATTTCTGTAATAATTTTAAAAAAATGGTTAATTATTCCAATAATTATGGGTCTGTATTCTTTTATTAGTATCATGTACTACTATTTAAATATTTATAGTACAAATAACTATGAAAGAAATATTAAAAGATTTGATGAAATATACAAAAATATCAAACAGCTGAATTAATATATAGTCTAACATATATAATGCATACTTGTAATTGTAATAGATGTTGTTATAAATCTTTTATCAACACCAAACTAACACTTCAGCATAAAAACGTCGGTTATAATTTATCTAATGATCCTGTTCCAGATAATCTCACTTGCCTGGTCTCTCAAGAAATTTATGGTACAACTACCACAATTTATTATGGTGCTGCTGTTGAACCAACCATTGCAGTTAATCCTTATGACCGAAAAAATATTGTAACATCATGGCAAAACGACCGTATCAATAATGGAGGATCTCTAGAAGCAGGTATTGCTTATACTTTTAATGGTGGCCATACCTGGTACCATACTGTAGTACCATTCCAAGTTTGTATTGGTGGTTTGTTCCAAAGAATTTCAGATGTTTGGCTTTCATGGTCTGTTAGTGGACGTGAATTATATTTAGTTGCGTTATTGTTCAATGTTAATTTGGTTGGAAGCATCGACCAGCCCCAAATGGCTATTGGAGTATCTGTTTCCCACGATGGCGGTGCCCATTGGGACAAACCATTTCTTGTGGCCAAAAGTTTATTTTATGAAAACCAACTTCCACCATTTCCTCCAAATTCATTTTTCCTGGACAAATGTGCAATCACTGCAGATCCAAATAATTCTGAGTTTGCCTATACCGTTTGGGATAGTTTTGATTCACCAATTTCTTCGCATTCCTCTACTTTTATGTCACGCACCAGTGACCGTGGAACCACATGGTTTCCTCCTTCCCTGGTCTATGATCCGGCTGCTGATCCAACATTGCCAAGCAATGGAAATCCAAATGATAACCAAACAATTGGAAATGTTGTTGTTGTGCCGCCGATTTTAGGCCATGTAATCAATTTTATGGTTCGGATTTATGCTTCACCAAATGCCACCGATCTCGATTATTTGAGCGATTCGTTTCCTTACCAGTTTACCCGGTCTGATATTTCTTTCGTCAGATCGCGCGATTATGGTGCGACATTTGAAAGAATTGCAACTGTGGTAGCATCCGTTGATCCAAATTCCCAAACAGTGTATACAGGAGGATATACCTATGATCCAATTACGAGACAAATAAACGGAGGAATTGGCGTCCTTTGCAGAACTGCTGGTCCTTTTTTGGCAGACTTTGCGGTTAACAAGGAAAATGGTCATTTGTATGTAGTTTGGCAAACAGGCGAATTTAGATCAGACCTTTTACCACAAATTGCCATAGCGGTTTCCAGAGATAATGGTGTTACCTGGTCAAGGCCACAAAAAATTAATCAAACTCCAAATGACGCACACAATCCACAGGCCTTTACTCCACAAGTGGCTGTTACCAAATCTGGTTTTATTGTAGTCCTTTACAGTGATTTTAGATTTGATGACATGGCGGATCCAACAAACAATACTAAAACTGATACCTGGTTAGTCATTTACCAAGAACAGCCTGGGGAATTAAAATTCATAAAAGAAATCCGTTTATCTCCAACATCATATATTATGCAAAATGGTCCAACTACCACACAAGGAGTAATGACCAATGGCGATTACCAATTCGATGTTGCTAATGATGACCAAATTTTTATTATCCATACTGAGTCACTTTCGGGTCCATTCAGCTCTCCAATTCTGATTGTTGATGATCCTGAAAATGATGCCAAGGTCTATTTGGATAAAAATCTTAGAACACTTCCCTATGTAGATATTTTAGATATTTGCCAAATTAATTTTTCATGTTAATATATATTAGCATGAAAAATTCGAGGACTAATCCTATTTTTTATTAAAAATTGTTACATTAATTAACGGACATTCCGGGCAATAAAAAGGCGACCATGTATGTGGAGGACAAAATTTTCTGTTGCTGTATATACAATATGGAAAATTGCAATTTGTTTCTATCACAATTTTATTTTTTTTTAATTGATGATAATTTAGTTCTAGTAACTTTGGACATTTGATAACTCTGTTAATTATTTGTGTGTTCATCGTATTGTAATATTACAGTAAATATAATTCTATTATTCAATAAATTGATAATTCAATTTTTTTTCAAACAAAAATTTAAGGATTTTGGAATCAAAATCAACATCTATCAGCGGCGATATTGTTTTGTGTGTATCAAAAAATTTATTAAACAAACATTCAACCTTGTTGTAATCAATTTCTTGTTTGTATATATTTGATACACTATTTGTGCCCAGATAGAGAGAAATATTCTTTTTTGTTACTTCATATAACAAATCAAATACGGTATACTCATTATTATGGTTTGTATAATCCATATAATTTTGTAATATCTTTTTAAAATAGCATAAATAACTGAAATACTGGTCATAAAATTTATTTTGCACATAAATCTGTTTGCTGACTAATATTTTGCATACCATGGCACAACATTCCTCGACATGCTGGTTAGGATTTTCTATCACATAACATAAAAGGTCATATAGTTCTTTTTGGTAAGTAGCTATATGTTTGCATCGAGAGTTGCACGAAAATTCTAGAAAAATTTTGGAATATGATGAAAAATTATTTGGTGCATATGTATTTATAAGCCGCAAATAGCATAACAGATTATTTGGACTTATATGGACCTGGTCTTTTGCATCAATTAACGTAAATTGGTCGTAGATATTTAATAATTTTGCAATTAATTGTTTTTCTTTTAATTTTAAAAATTCTGACGGGCATTCTGGTATCGTTAATAAATTTTCAACCAAACTAATTAAATTCATACAATGTTCTTGCAGCAGTGAGTGCATGTTATCGAAATCTTTAAAATCTATGAAATTATTTCCACGAGTTATTTTTGTATCCATTTTAAGCACAGAATTTAAATAATTTGTAATTGTTGTTTCGATAGTTTTCCAGAATGTATCATAACATGGAACACATCCAATAGTTTTAATTTGCTCATATCTTTTTTTGAATTTATTAATTAGTTCAATATATGCTGTCGTATTTTCTACTTCGAATGTTTCCAGTTCTTTGATGTCACAGTCAATATGGTTCAGTATAAATTCTGTTTTGTTTGACGTTATTGTATTTTGTATAACTGATTTAACTGCCAAATATCCTGTATCCAAAATTTTACTGTTGTACGAATCTTTTAGGTTTGATAAAATTTTTTCAAATACTTCTTCCTTTTCTTCGGAACTCATTTTTTTCCATTGCTGTGACCCACATTCATTTTTACATAACCTATTTTGGTGTACTGAATCTAGTTCGTACGCCGGATTTACCACAAGTGCACGATAGATAAAACAATTTTCTGATGATATAGGTAAAAATGCGGTAAACCTGTTGCTTTCTGTTGTGAAGCCATATGATTTTGCGACATCCACCAAAATATTGTTTGCTTGTATGTAAATATTTTCTTGCTCCTTCTCTTCAAACACCAAATCATTTTGGTCTTCATCAAAATAAATATCATCACATTTGTTAATTAAACAAATCATTTTGGATTTTAACTTTGTCATAGACTCAAAAAGTAGTTTGAGTACTTCAATTTCGTCAGAATTATTTAGTCCTTTAGTGATATCCGTCATAAAAATAATAATATCAAAAATTTTAATATTTTGTTTAATCCATTCAAAATAAATATTTTTGCTTGCAGAATCATTCAATCCAGGTATATCGTATATATTTATTTTAAGTTCTGGTTCAATAATTTTAGGATCAAATATATCACATATCCTGTCTATATTATGGTAAATTGGTTGACATTGTTTATTTGTAAATTTATTCAGATCAATAATTTTCATAATTGATTCGTTTGCTTCCCTGTTTGCACGACGAATTATATATGCATTTGATTTATTATCACTATCCACATTCTGAAAATAAACTTGCGGAATCATAGTCGTTTTTTTTATTTCTGTGTCCGAATATTGTTGTCCCGAAATTGCATTTAAAAAACTTGATTTTCCTACCGATACCGCACCTACAATTCCAATATTAATTTCCATTTTAATTTTTCTCTATAGTATTTGATAATAAAAAAGAGTCTTAAATTGTTTATATATACTAAATTTTTTTCAATTTTTCAAAAAATTTAATAGGTTTTATACCCATTCCAAAAATTTTTCCTCAACTATTTGTGGATAATCGATATAAAATTTGGCAAAACATGGTTACGATTTAAAGATCTAAATCTCATGTTAAGGAGTTTTTGATGATTCACTATAGTCTCCTAATACTAATAATAAATTTTAATAAATCCAATCCGAAAAATATTTAATGAAATAAAATGATATTAAAAAATAATTATTATTATATTATTAGAAATGAGTTGTACGATACACATCCCAAATGATTACGAGAACTACGATATAATAGAAAATTTTATTACAGAAAACCACCTATCCCTCAACCATTTAGACCACCATACTAAATCTATAAATGTTACTGGAAACGAAAAAGATATAGAAAAATTAATTAATTACATTGAACCGCTAAATGATCTTGGTGTTGTTGCACTTAGTAACAAAACTGGTAAATTTAAAACATATATAAATAGATCTACAAAATTTAATAGCCTAAATGATCACAAAAACAAGTCAACAGCACCTTCTTATTTTAAACCAACTGAAATAGCATCCATATACCAACTCGGCAGCGGAAATTCTACAAAAGCAAATATAGCTATTATTGAACTGGGAGGCGGATATAATAATGCTGATTTAAAAAATTATTGGAATTTTCTTAAACTAACAACCTATCCAAATGTTGTATCCATATCTGTTGATGGTGCCAGCAATTCTCCTGGTTCGGATGCTGACACAGAGGTTGTGCTAGACATAGAAGTTATTGGAGGAATTTGTCCAAATAGCAATATTTATGTTTATTTTGCACCAAATACGGATAAAGGATTTTATGATGCCATCTATAAAGCGGTCTATAATACCCAGTATCCAGTGTCAGTCATTTCTATATCTTGGGGAGGACCCGAAAATTCTTGGAGCCCAACTACATTGCAGGCATATAATTCATTGTTCCAGCAGGCTGCGCAAAAGGGAATAACTGTATGTGTTGCTTCCGGCGATAATGGGTCATCAGATGGAGAATCTAGTGGAAATAATGTGGATTTTCCATCATCTTCCCCGTGGGTTTTGGCATGTGGAGGAACTAGACTAACATGCCCAAGCAGGACATATAACAATTCTACAACATCCGAAATTGTATGGGGAACCATTCAGGGCAATGGTGCTTCCGGTGGAGGACAGTCCAAAGTTTTTCCAAAACCAACTTACCAGTCTAATGTAAAAAATTATCAAATGAGCGGTAATTATAGATGTGTTCCCGATGTATGTGGTAATGCGGATCCAGCAACTGGATGGCTAATTTATCTGAACAGTTCGTACAACATAATTGGAGGCACAAGTGCAGTTGCCCCATTATGGAGCGGATATTTGGCATTGGTCGGGTTCAAGAAATTTTTGAATCCAATTTTGTACCACCTTTACCTTGGCAACCCTTCCATTTTCCATGATATTAAAGTGGGTAATGAAGGAACATATGTTGCAACCACTGGCTACGATTTAGCATCTGGTTTGGGTTCACCGAATGGCGGCGTTTTGACACCGGCCCTCAAAGTTAGCTAAAGTGAGCTAAATAATCAATTTGAATTTAAATTAAATTAAAATTGATTATATATTGGTCGAAAAAATGGAGGCTGTTTGGTGCCGTATGTTGTTTAAAGTTCTGCTGCAGCAGAATTATCGCTCACTTCCACAACCGTCATGTCATTATCCTTTTTGGATCGGTTTTTCGGGAACTGTCTCTTCCCCTTTGCGTTCCTCTTTGGAGATTCCTTTTTGTCCGAAGACACTTCCGATTCAACTGGTGGTTCAACTGCTGGTTCAACTGTCGATTCAATTTGGGCCATCACTTGTCCTGGAAGTGGCGCGTTTTCCCATGAATCAGTTGAATCAGTTGTTCCGGCTGGTTCAGCAGTTGTCTCAACTGTTTGCTCCGATTTTTCGGTCTTCAAAAGCTTTTCCTTTGCTTCGAGCTCCATGATGCGTCTTTTGAATTCCTCTTCCTTTGCTTTGAATTCCTCTTCCTTCGCTTTGAGTTCTGCCTCTCTGTCGTTCAGTTTCTTTTCTTTTTCCGGTAGAGGACGCGGAAGAGGAACAAGAGCTGGTTGCGGAGCTGGCATTCCGGGAAATTGCTCTTCCTTGGGAGGATCTTGATTCTTGCCAGAAGTTTTTGGAGCCCTTTGAGCTGGAGTCTTGGGTTTCGACTCTCGCACCATCGGAATTTCTTCGCCATTGTTTCCTTTGAGTGTGCCCCTTCCAGAAACAAGATGGTTGAGCGGTATCTTGTCCTTTGGCGAAAATTTTGTTCGCGATGTTGGCTTGACGAACTTTGGATCAAGTTTCGGATCAGATTTCGGATCAGATTTCTGATCAGATTTCGGAGCAGATTTTTCTTCGCACTCTGCTTTTCCCGTGTCAGCTTCAACAGCTTCAGCTTCAACTTCAGCTTCAACTTCAGCTTCATCGGCTTCCTCTGCACAAACTTCTTCCTCGTTTTCTGCATGCTCATCCAGTTTGCTGAGAGCTTCAAATCTTCCACCGATGTGCAGCGGTTTTTGTGGTTTGGTTTTCTGAACCGGTTGGCCCCTGTTGCGTGGAGCTGAGCGATTGCTTGAATTGCTCGAATTGCTCGAACTGTCTTTCAAGAACTTCTCGATATGTGGGTCCATTTCCTGTGAAATGGTGAGCATCTCCCGGAAAGCCTTCACCCAGGACTCAACAAACTCGATAACTTCTTTGTCCTGTTTTGAAGTGTCGAACCCGGGATCGTAGAATTTCCTCACAACCTTGTCGAGCCGTGAATGAATTTGATGGACGAGATGCATGCACCGCGCATTATCGAGTGTCATCGTATTTGTCTCGATAATATGGTCAGGAACATTTGGGCGCCCGCTGTAGAACCAACAATATTCGTAAGTTCCCCCTGTATGGCGGTTCTCATTCACTTTGCATCCCAATGCATGGACTGATTGCGATTTGTAGTCATCGCAATCTTCTGGAAGAATTTCTTTGAAAACGAAGGCGATCCATTGTTCCAAAAACTTCTGAAAAGCGGTAACATCCTTCAGCATTCTTGACACGTTCTGCATGTTGTCTCCCAAATTGTCGCTTTTTTGTTTTTGCAGAGAAAAAAGATGCTCTTCCAAAAAACACAAAAGTGATCTCATGCTTGAGTCGATGACGAGATCCGTGCCATGATTTTTGACGTAATCGGATTTTCCACCTCCCACGTTCACGTTGTATGTTTGTTGATCTTTCGGAATTTTCATTGGTGCTGCTCTTTCTGCTCTTTGTGCTCTTTGGTTTTGACCTTGACCTTGCGACCAATTCCGTCCATTTCCTCGACCGTTGTTGCCCGACATTTTGTTGTATTGTTTTGTGTTGAAAACTTGTTTTGTGATGAAAAACTTGAAAAAGATTTGAAAAAATGTGTGTTTCTTTCGAAAGCCTGATTTGGAAATACATAAAAATAGGATCATCCTAACAGTTTATTTTTCAATTTTTTTTATATGATAAAAAATTGATTTTCTAAATTTAAAATTTGATTAAAAATTCGGTTATAAAACATATTATAAAAGTATTCTAATCTATCATTATTAAGATACAATAATAATATGGATTTAGCAGCATCTGTTCTTATAAAAAATAAAAATAATGTTTGGGTTGGCGATAATATGGTTACATATTGCCACAACTGTAAAGCAGATTTTGGACTATTTTTAAGGAAACACCATTGTCGCAATTGTGGAAATATTTTTTGTTATGCATGCACAAATAAATCAATTGTAATTCCAAATTTTATAATAGACAGGCCCGAAGCAGCAGATTACTGGAATTTGTCGTACTACATAACATCATTAAAGGGCGCAGAAGAAAAAGTATGCGACGAATGCTATAATATAATTAAGGCAAAAAAAGAAGTGTGCGACAAAATTGTGAATTTATTCGATAATCTAATATCCATAGACCATGTTAAAGAATTATCTGAATCACATGCTGACATAAAAACACACTATTTCGACCACCTCAGAAATATTCAACATTATTTGCCTAACCATGTTTATACAGACGTAGACAAAAAAATATTAAAAATAAATGCACCCTATTTTAGCGGCCATAGTAAATATTTGGTACATCTAATTAAATCTATCGACTGGAATGTACAAAATTCGGACAAACTACAGTTTATAATAGGCATACTTAATGGTGCAAAAATTAAATTATGCCAAGATTTATACTGTACGAGAACATGCCAGGAATTGTTGTCATGTGATGATTGCGTCAACATACTATTTTCGTGCGTCGATAGTTTACCAAATATTTTATTACAGTATTTGTTCGATATCATCAACAAAACTCCAGATGACATTATGTTGTGCCATTTACCATTTTTTATATCACTCGTTAAGAACAATGGAACAAACAAACTACTCCAAACATTATTGTTCAATATGCTAAACAAATCAACCAAATTGATATACCATACATACTGGTTTTTGAACAATGCAAAAGAAAGGGCAAATATTAAAGAGCTAACTAATATCAACAGTTTTGTTGATTTATTTGATTCGCAAATAGTAAAAAAAATGAACCAGGAATATATGTTTTTTTTAGGATTGGTTAATAATTTGGACGACCCTAAAATATATTTAGGAACAATTTTTAGCAAATGTAAACCGATAAGTCTCCCATACGATCCTGATGTACAACTGATAGACGTTGATATCGAAAATATAATCGTCAAATCAAGTTATACAAAACCAGTTATTATAACATTTCAAACACTATATAATGATGAAATTGGTAAAATTAATTTATTATTCAAAAAGGAATCGGTCACAAATGATGTTACAGTTTTAAATTTAATGACATTATGTGATATTATTTTGAACGAAAGTTTGAATGACAATTTTGGAGTTGTTGTATATCCCGTAATGCCACTTTCAGCAAATTCGGGAATGATTGAAATCGTAGACCAGGCTGAAACTGTGCATTCGATAAATAATAAAAAAAAGAGTATTCTGCAACATATTATTGGGAAAAATCAAGAAAGGGTTATAGGAGATGTTCTAAACAGGTACATGTATAGCCTGGTTTCCTATACTTTGCATAGCTATTTTTTGGGATTAGGAGACCGACATTTACAAAATATTATGATAACCGACGATGGTGCCATTTTCCATATTGATTTTGGGTTCATTTTGGGAAAATGTGCATACCCTTTAACAGGAACAGAAATTAAATTAAATTCGGATATGTTAGACGTAATTGGAGGGTCCGACCACAAATTGTATGAACTGTACCTAGAATTGTGTGCAAAAGGAGTAACCATTTTGAGAAAATATTTCAATATATTCTTTATTCTGCTATCACAGGATTCAAAATTTGATGAAAAACATATCGAAAAATTTATAATGTCAAGGTTCCAGCCAAGACAAGTTGACAGTGTAGTTATTTCTGAGCTGATGGCTATCATTAGCCAGTCACATAATGCATATTCTGACTGTATCCGCGATTTTTTACACTACCACACACAAGAAAAAACTGTACAAAATGGCATTGGAAAAGTCTTCAAAACAGTTATAGGTGCAGTTAAAAATTTGACAAATAATTGAATTTATTAATATAAAATTTAATTATTAATCTAAAAATAAATGACCAGTGATGATAGTGATACCGAAAATTCTGTTTCAGGATCAGATTCAGATGAACCTGGTACAATAGATGTTGATGAATATGAATTTGATTTTGATGATTTTGTTACAAATCCAAAAAAAAAAGTGTGTATTTTGTGCCACAAAAATAAAAGAGGTTTGAATGTTTGCAACGATTGTATGTACAAATTATTTATAACAAAAACTAATGCTAAGAAAGAATATAATTTGACTGACAATGATTTGTCCGGGCTTGAATACCATGAACGCAAGAATATTTATCATGGTTATACTTATTTATATTTTCTGAAAGATATTCGGATGAGGGCAATCGAAAAAAGATTTGGTGTAAGCAATCCACCAATAGGTGCTTACCGAAATTGTCTCGAAATTTTGTTAGACGAAAGCAAACAGAGGAAAAATAAATCAAAAGAAAGAAGTAAAAAAATTATGGCGACCAGACAAGAAAACTATGAAAAGAAGAAATTGGAAAAAGAATTAGCATATGCAAAGAGAAAAAATAAATTAAAAAAAGCACTAATAAAAGCAGATCCAAAAATTGGTGACATTGACACAGATATTAAATGCTGTCGCGAATATTTGGATGGCGAACGGGATGATTTGAAACAGGTAGTAAAACAAATGCGAGGATATATTACCAGAAAAAATAAATTGTCCAAAGCGCTGAAAAAAAAAGGTTTGAAAATTAGAGATGATTCATACTATTGTAAACGATACCTCAAATATAAAGAATTTCCACTTGACGAAGTAGTTAATATGATGGAAATTATGCACTTTTTCGCAACCAAAACAGACTACTTTGCACTAACAAAAAAATATTTACAAAATCAATACGATGACGCAAAAAATTATGGCTATTGGGATGGACAAAAAATTATTCTTTGCGAAAATGAAAAAGAGAAAATTAAATTGGAAGCATTAAAAAATTATATCAAAAAAAATTCAACCAAATCTGTTCCGAAGTGTGTCATAGACAAATATATGTCTAAAAAATAATATTTACCAATACTATTTTAAACATCTGAATTAATTATACCAAATTTTGGTTTGAACGAAAAAATATTATATTTCTCCACATCCATATTTCCGTCGTCATAATATGTTATAATTTTAAGTGAAGAATTATAATCCATCATACTATATAGTTCTTCCTTGTGCTCTTGGATATAGGAATCAAATTCTTGGTAAAATTGTGCCCTATTTATTTCGTTGCTTTCATAAAAAAATATTTGGTCAACTTTGTTCATAATTTCCACAGTGAAATACATTATGATATTATTAACCTATATATTAATATGAAAACTATTCATGAATAAAATAATCAATTTTTTTATTAATTATTTTATTTTTAAATCTCCACAAATCTCCGCTGCTGGACTCGAACCAGCATCTCACAGGGCTACAACCTGGCGCTCTTCCAATTAAGCTAAGCGAAGAATATTCAATTTATGAATTAACTATTCTACTCTCCACAACTATAGTTTAGAAATTATTTTTTATATTATTTTTAATTTTTATAGTTGTACAAATATGAATAGACCAAAATTAAAAAATATTTTTATCGAATATTCTAACAAAAATTCTTCACTACATCCCGGATCATGTTCTGAAGATAATATTGTTATATTTTTGGCTGGGCCGACACCATCATATCCTCTGGCTCAAATTTCGTGGCGGGATTCACTTGCAAACTATCTTGACAATGCAATTAATAAACAAAAAATTGGTCATAAAAAAATTATTTTAATTTGTCCCGAGCCTTATGAAAGAAATTGGTCATTCGGTCCAGATGACCAGATTTGTTGGGAACATTTGTGGTTGGAGCGTTCTAATGTTATTTTATTTTGGCACGAAACTAGGTGGAAACCAAATAGGCAAACATTAATTAATTGTTATCATGGATCTGACATGGCTAATATTGGTATCCAATTTAGATTTGAAGTTGGCATGTATATTGCAGATCTGCGAAAAATTAGAATTTTTTATGTGCCTCCACACGCAGAAGGTGTTGCTGGTGTTGAATGGTGGATTAAAAATAAACCGGATAATTTGTTGAGCATTGTAAGAACAGAATTTGATACTGCTAATGATGTTCTTTCTGCAATTTATCGACTGAGTTAAATTGAGTTTGCAACAATGCTCGCCTGCAGCGAAGTTTTGAGACTTAGGTCGGATGGAATAAGGACAACTTTGTTATGTGGGTTAGATGCCATTTTATCGATTACTTCGAGAGACCTTATTTGCATAGCCGCGGGTGTGTTCAATATGTCAGCAGCCTCTCTCATCAATTTTGCTGATTCAACATCTGCCTGTGCGGTAATAACTTTTGCTCTTCCTTCTCTTTCGGCAGTCACGGTTGATGACAACGACGAAATTATATTTTGTGGAACAAATATATCTTTTATTTGGATTGATATTATGCTGATACCCCAGTCTCTTACATTTTCTTCAACAATTTGTTTTATTGCATTTGCAATTTCTTCTCTTTTTCCTAAACATGTTTCTATATTTGAATTTCCAATTACTGTTCGCAGTGTTGTATGCGACAATTCGACTATTGCATGGTGAACATTTTGTATTTTGAAACGTGAATCATATGCATTTATGACCTGGCAATATACTACACTATCAATTGTAATTGATAATTTTTCGGAAGTCATAACATTTTGTTTTCCAAGGTCAATTACCTCAACTTTCATGCTTACGGGAAACATTTTTTCCGTTATTGGATTAACATAGTGCATTCCATCTGGAACCTGTTTTTTAACTCTGCCAAATTCTTGAATAATTCCTATGTATCCTAAATCAACCGTTTGGTATGGATAGCAACATGGCATACATGTATATCCCATGAGACATCCAAAACATCTTAGTATATACGCAAAATATGGTTCGTTATAGGGTTCAATTATGTCATTGTCTATTAGTCTGTCATCTTCACTAAAAATTTCTGCAGCCATTTATTTTTTAACCAGTTACCAATCTTAATTTAGGCAATAACTAAATCAATTTTTTTTCTTTTGATATTTCTATCCACTGTTTTAGTTGTTGGTCTTTTGATTTGTTGTGCATTCCATAATGCGATGGGTGTAGCATGGATTTTAGTAATGGCTGGTTTGTTGCATAAGTAAAAATTGGGATACTAAATGTATTTCCGGTGCTCGTAATCATTGCATCGGCCGTCGGATATGGATTATTAGACAAATCTATTTTTTGTGTTTTTTTTGGTAAATATCTGTCAAGCAATTTTGTAGCTCCATTTCTTGTTACCAAATATGCTGCACTGCAAAAATATCTCATATCAGAATTTGTTTTAACCAGTTTGTAGTCAACGTGATATTTGTCACAATTAATTGCCAGTTGTATGATGTCATAATTTTCTGGCAAATTTTTTTCCAAATCGGACCAATCGTATGAGATGTATGACAAAAATTCAAAACTAACATCGTCTTCGAAAATTATTACTTTGTCGTCCGACATATTTTCCAAAAAATATTTAAGAGCCTTTATATGCGAACATGTGCATGCATTTTCTCCCCGCGACAACAGGAGATTTTTGGTGCACAAAGTTTCCAATTCTGGATCACTCAACCTCATACCATCTATTGCCCTTATCCTAAAATGTGTAATTTTATAACTATCCAATAGTGCTTCCATATATTTTTTTCTGTCTAAATTTCTGTCCAAATTTATCCAAAGAACTTTTGGAAATGTATCAAGAATCATTATTACTATTTGTTACGATATTTCTTAATTTTTTCCTCACGAATTTGTCCAACATCGAAAACATTTTATTGTCATCCGTCATAAATTTTGTTGGAAGATGGCCTTTTATATGTTCCAATTTTATATTAGGTTTGATGGTATCAAACAATTTCTTATATAAATCTGCATTTGATAACGGAATTCCTTTTTTATTCTTAAAACCGTTTTCAACTAATTTGTCTTTTGATTTTAGTCGTTTGATTATATTTTGGCAATCTGTATATATGACGTAATCATTATCTTCCAGAGTACCGATCAAATTTATCAGTCCAATTATTTCTGCTCTTGTATTATTAGTATTTACTATTTTTTCGGTACAGATGCTGTTGTTTCCAACAATATATCCAATGATAGCAACGTGTGATTTTGGATCATAGCTTGCATCACAATAGCACTTAATAGCCGCCATTTATGCATCTCGATTAAATTAGTATTAGTCCAATACCAATTTAATATCAATTTTTTCGGATATATCTTTCATAATTTGTTTCATGGATGATGATTTCCAACATTTCTTTTTCTGTTTTGTCTTTATACGTAATTCTACAATTATCTTTGATAATTTTGAATTGCGCAATTCAGGATCATCTAGAGATGATCCTGAATTACGTATCCTTTTTGTCAGCAAAATAGTTGTTGATATAGTTTACATATTTCAAATATAATTGTATATCATACGGTATACAATCTGAGTAATATTTGTCAGCTAAGTTTTTGCCTTTATTTATTTTATCATCCAACACATTTTGCATTTGTACTATGTAATCATTTCCATTTTTGATCGGATCTCCGCACCAATGGCATGATCCCAACAATATTGAACATGGAGCACAATATTTTTTACTATTTAATGAAATACAACAATTACATTTTCCACATTTGCCACCCAAATCTAAATATCCTACTATGCCACATGTTTTCATAAAACATACCGGGCACATAAATCCTATTTCCTCAAATCTCGTTTTTGTATTTCGTGAACTACAACCAAAAATAACCATTTGTGTATGATGCGTATTGGTTATATAAGATCATCATTTAAAAATAAGATTTTCAATTTTTTATAGGTAGTCATCAACTTCCCTACATATTCCGCCTAACAATGCTTTCATTATCATTTGTTTAACTGTCAGTTGCGACCCCTGATCAAATTTTGTGCAGTCAACAATATCAGGAATATTATATGTTTTTTTCAAATCATTATCCAGTTTATCCAAAAATTGGGATGCACTAAGATCATCCCCTACCTGGAAAAATTGGATTCCAATTTGTTTCTCAGGGTCATATCCTTTTTGGGTTAAATTTCTGCAAACATTTATTATAGAATTTATTAATACATCTTTATCAGTTGCTTCTCCGTCTGTGATTATAATAACATTAATAGGCTTATTTTTAATTCCTTCAATATTGTTTGATGATAAAGAATTCAAATATGAAGTAAAAATTGATTGCAATTTTGCTCCTAATGGTGTACATCCATTTGGGCGAATGTTTGATATTATGCTCATGTAGTCATCTTTAGCAGTAAAATTGTATGATGTTTTGTGGTTTATCATATAAACATCTACTCCATCGTCATCATATTTTGTTGCAATCTTCAGCAACAAACTTACTGCTTCCAACGATTCCTGCCACCGCGTTATTCCTTTTTTGCTGCCATCCATGCACATCGATGTACTGTCGTCCATCACAATTTTAATATCATATTTTGACAATACTTTCATCATATCCTCAAGTTTTGAAAGAATTTCCGTTCTCTTATCAGATGCTGGTTGTTGTACAGGATATTGTGGGTACTGGTAGTATTGTGGATATTGTTGGTATTGTGTGTACTGCGGATATTGTTGATATTGTGGGTACTGCTGGTATCCACCATAATATTGGTTGTAATTATAATTTGTATTATTTGGTGGCGTTGTAGGATACTGTCTGTATTGTGTATAATAATATGGCTGCGGGTAGTTCGGAGTTTGCACAGGCATTTGTTGTGTTTGTTGTGGCACCGGATAGTATGTATTTGGCTGTTTTGGTACAGCTTGTGCATTTACTGGTGGAGGTGGATAACTTGGAGTTTGTTGTTGTGGCACTGGTTGTGCATTCGGTGGAGGAGGATAACTTGGAGTTTGATAACTTGGAGTTTGATAACTTGGAGTTTGATATACTGGAGTTTGTGGAACAGCTGGATATACTGGAGTTTGTGGTACAAATTGTGTATTCGGTACTGGTGCGGGTGCTGCCATTGGTGCCGGAATTTTCGGATCTTCTGGAAATTTTGGTACCTGGTTTGGATTTTCATTTGTCGTTTGGTTTAGTTCTTTTAACATTGTAAATATATTATCTACAATATTAAAAATTTAATTTTTCGGATGTATTAATTTCAATTTTTTTATTTTTTATTTTTTATTTTTTAATTTATATATTGGGGTTTTTAATTTTTTTTATTTTGTTTCTGTAACTATAATAAATTGTTCTGGTTTCGTTAGTATCTTTATCAAAAATTTTGAGAGTTTGTGGATCATCTAATTTTTGTCTTGATACTTCGTAATAAAATAGTTTATGTGGTTTTGTTTTAGTATATTCTTTCAGACAAATTATATTTTTGTCAAGAATAGTTCCATCATTAGTTTGGTGTTTTATTTGGACTAGTTTAGTATATGCTTTGGATGCGGCCTGCTTTGGAGTATTACCACAATATTTTCCTACAAATTTATTACTATCCAAGTCCTTAACTTTAAAATATCTGCATTTGTCGTCAGCATCAATATTTTCATCATCTGATGATGAAAAATTTTCCTTCGAAGTTTTATTTAAATTATCATTTACTAACTTAGTAAATGCTTTTGATGCAGCTTGCATCGGTGTAGATTCCGAAAATGTCCCCATAGAATTACCATTTTTGTCTAAAAGCTTAAAATGTTTAGAATCGTTTGTGATTTCATCTTTGCCTTCAGAAATAACATCCCCTATATTATCCTTATTCGAATTCAATTTGTCATTAGTAGTTTCGTCTTCAGAATTTGCATTCTCTATACATTTATTTCCGGAATTTTCGTTAATATTTTTTTGGAAACCATATTGTAATTTTTTCAGAGATGGATTATTTTTTAGAAATTCGTCGACAAATTTTTTAACCAATAAATTATCATAAAATGGTGAAGTTAGTTTTTCCCCTGTCATTGCATCTCTTTCGTACGTCATACCATCTTTTGCAACAACTGGATTTAAAAAAATTTTTCCTGTTAAATTGCACACTAAATTTACAAATAATTCGTCTGAATATGAAATATATGACATCTATAATAATTAGTATGCGCACTAATCTTTATATTGAATAAAAAAAATCAATTTTTGTTAACACAAGTGGTTTACAAATAAATTACATAGTATCCATAAATAGTATATTATTGACAAAACTAACGAAAATGGTATGCATAAAAGTAATAAAATTAAAATAAGTTCCCAAAATATTAATATAATGAGTATAATATCAGCCAATATATATTTCAAACTATTTTTGTTTAACATATATTATTTTAAAGAAATAATTTTTATATATCATAAATAATTTCAACTATTTTTACATACGATGTTTGATAAAAATGATATATAAAATGATAAATCTCATATATATATTATGAAATTTATTGTTCCTTACGAATTATTATCCATAAATAATCCGGATGTTCGGGAAACATATGAAAAATCATACGAAAAATTTTATTTAAAATACAGTGATTCTAGTTTGGCAGAAGTAGATTGTGTCTCAAATTGTACGCACCAACTTTTGTTAAATACCGAAAAAAAATATTTATTAATTTTCTGCGATGATGATGTCGAAATAAAAGCAATCGATGATGTACTATTCAGAAATTATGTTGGCAAAAACAATATTTGGTATGCAGAATTCCAAAAAAATTGGAATTTTGTCGAACTTAATAAAAGGATATCACAATGCACATTATGTAATGATTATTATATTGATGAATGCAAACTATGTTTAGATTGCAAAAATATCAAAAATCGGATTAAAAATATTGATATTAGTAAAAAATATTTACTGATTCCCATTTCTAATAGTACCGATGAAAACCAGATAAAAATTTATGCCGATAAAATATTGGTCCACGAATTTGATGTTTGTTTAGCAAACGACAATTTGGATTGGTGGGCATATTTGGATTTGTCCTGCTACATACATCGTAACATTTCAATCGTTTTGCGGGACGAAAATAAATCCCTGAACCAAATACATATTTCGGATGATATACCAATTTCCGACGAATCATTGCGGCCACAATTGCATTATACTCCAAAATGTGGTTGGACAAATGATCCGAATGGTTTGGTTTATTTCCAAGATGAATACCATTTGTTTTACCAACATAATCCATTTAGCAGAGAATGGGGAAACATGTACTGGGGGCATGCCGTGAGCAGTGATTTGTTGCATTGGAAAGAACTTCCGTTGGCACTACATCCGAATACTATGGCATCTGGAATGTGTTTCAGTGGAAGTGCAAACTATGACGAAAACCAATTATTTATAATTTTCACCGATACCAATGTTGGAGAAAGGTTAGCTATTAGCAATGACAATGGCATAATTTGGAAAATAGTTGGGAAAAATATTATTCCAAAACATCCAGGTCGAGATCCTAAAATTATTAAATACCAAAATGGATGGATCCTAATCATTTATACAATTCATGACAATAAAGACTGTTTCGCATTCTATAAAAGTCTAAATTTGGATAGTTGGGAATTAACCGGATATTTGGCCGGCTACCGTGAATGTCCAGAAATGGTAGAACTTGAAATTGACAAAAATCCGGAAAATAAAAAATGGATAATTTTTGGTTTTGATGCCGAATACCAAATTGGTACATTTGATGGTAAAATTTTTATTCCGCAAGTTTGTGAGAATCACACACTTGGCGAAAAATATCGTTTGCACCACGGCCAATTCCAGGCAGCGCAATGTTTTAGCAGAGCAACAAGAAATATCCAAATTGGTTGGGTGCCTATCGAAATGGGTAATATGTTCAACCAAACATTTAGTCTGCCACTTGAATTATCTTTGAGAACGACTGAAATTGGTGTAAGATTATTTGCAGAACCAATAAAAGAAATTGAACAGTTGCGAACTAGTTGCCAATCTTTAAACGACTGCTATTCAGACAATGCAACTATTGCTGTTTGCGGACAACTATTTGACATACTAATTGATGTTGAAATTAATTCCTCAGAATTAGTAGTGTTAAAATTCGGCGACAACGAAATCTGCTATAATAATGCATTGAATGAACTAAATGGTATTCAGCTGCCTATGAAAAATAATAACTTAAAGTTTAGAATTATTATTGATCGGCCCATGTACGAAATTTGTATTAACTCGGGCATAGTTTATTGTACGCACAAAAGAAATGATATGGGCAAAAATATTGAATCGATACAGCTGGTTGGTGCACCCATTTATATTAATAATTTTACTGTTTACCAACTAAAATCTATTTATGATTAGCATGCTGTTTTGATAATTCTTTCCGTTCTTCATTTTGCCAATATCTTAGTCCATAATATCTTGATAATTCTTCTCCGACCTGGATATCTCTTAGTGCATACAAATACACATCACACTTACCAAAACCACCACCTAGAAATAAATCGTCCACTTGTCTTAAATATCCAACATTGATATGCTCAATAATATTTTCATTATTCTCATAATTAATGGAATTTCCATGGTATGCTAAATCATTTATACATTGAACAACATGGCTCATTGATGAACGGTCACCACCATACATAAATATGGTATCTTTAGGTATAAATTCCAATGCAAAAATTCCGATTCCAATATTTTTGATGGTGGATTTTTTAGTTTCTAGTCTTGTTTCTTCCACATGGATTTGGTCTTTAACAGAAGTATTTTTCCATATTTTCATTTCTAATTCTGAAGAAAGTGTTGACGGTGGTTCTTCTCTAGGCAACATTGATTTTATTTAATATATATTTAATATATTAGTTCAATATTTCAAACTGTTTAAATTTCAATCTTTTTCTATGATTTTTAAATATTCATGCGCTAATCATCATACAATATATTAATATATAAAATATAATTATTTGCGCAATTCAATATCATTACATCATATCGCATCTGTTCCGTTGCATATTAGTTGGGATTGCTGTTGCGTTTTGTTTCACCATAGTACAATTCGGAACTTTCGATGCTGTTGTTGTTGTTGTACCGCATGACATCATAGCACAATATCGTGCTGGAGGTGATGTTACAGGAGATAAAGTGGACCAGGAAGAGCTCGCAACATTATAACGTACTGTATCACCCAACATACAATTATTACCCTGCCCACCAAATACAATAATGTTTCCAGTATTTTCCACAGCGGTCGCTGCAGTTGATCGTGCTGATGGCAATGCCCCTACTGGTGACCACGTATCGGTTATTGAATAATCGCTCGCAAGATTACTTAGTGTATTATTTGATGCCATACCGCTGGCAAATATGAAATCTGTATTACTGTATCCACCTGCAATAGCAGCTCCTACAGCCATTGGCATAGATTTTTTTTGTATCCATTGTTTATTGTTATAATTCCATTCCCAATTATCATCTAGATATTGTGCACGTGATGTTTGTCCACCGATCAGATATACTGTATTATTTGTGCTTGCCATTGAAGCTACCAGACGTCGACATGGACCTGAATTTGAGAGCAATTGTGTCCATGTTGTACCATTCCACTGCCAGGTATCACCAAAAATTTCAGTAGTAATAAAATTCATTCCTCCGAATAGAATAAGTACTTTCCCAGTGGCATCATAAGCCATAGACGATTGCACTCTATGAGATGGGGATGATGTGGGAAATAGTTGGGTCCAATCTTGTCCATTCCATTTCCACGTATCACCAAGTACATTGTTATAATCATATCCTCCAAAAAGTATCACGCTATCATCAGTAGCATTATAAGCCATAACTGCACCATATCTTGCAGATGGCGAATGTTCTGGAAATAGTTGCGTCCAGTTAGTACCATCCCATGACCATGTATCATTTAAAAGTGTATTGTAATTGACGCCGCCGGCACCACCAAATAGTATATTCATTTTTACTCCTAATATCAAAAACTTCTAATTATTAATATTTATACATTTAAAATTTCAATTTTTTTTTATGGTTAAGTGGTCATTCTTGACTTTGCCAATATTTTAGTCCATAGCATCTTGATAGTTCTTCTCCATTTTGGATATCTTTAAGTGCCTCAAGATATATCTTGTGTTGGCTCTGGTTATGGAACTCACATAATTCAAAAGGATTTTCCATATATTGAACGTTAATATAGTTAGTAAGGTTCTCTTCAGTTCCATAATTAACGGGATCATTATAGTAGGGATCATTATAGTATGCAAGATCGTTGATATTATTAGCAATACAATTTGTTGAATCTGCACTACAATAGAAAAATATAGTTCCTTTTTGTATAAATTCTGATGCAAAAACTCCCAGACTTTCATTTCCAATTGTAGATTTTTTGATTTCTAATTTTTTTTCTTCTACATTAATTTGTGAATCAATGGAAAAATTCATGCATAATTTATTTTCCATGTATTATAAAATATAGATCGAATGATTTATATTGTATAATTAAATTATTTTCAATTTTTTTTTGAGAAAAATAAAAATTGAAAATAACTTAAACTAATAACTAATAATATTATATGATAAACCAATTACACCAAAAACTATGCAAGAAATTTCACCCGATATATTATCAAAATTTGGCCAATACCTACATAATACTAAAGTATCCATCGCATGGCTAGATCCGGATATTCCGAAAAAATGTTATAGGCGTCTTGAAAAAATAAATATATTTGAGGGATACAAATTTGGACCTGGCGACAAATTACCCGTATCCATCCAAAGCTATTATGACAAATTTTGTACTAAAGACCAAATTATAGCAAAAACACCAGTCCCGTTGGAGGGCAATACTATAACCGAAATTTATTGCAATATTGACCATCCACTCAAATATAAAACACGGGTCAGATTTGAAATTAGTCCAGCTACAGAAATTGTAACATATGGCATGTTACAATATTTGTATACATTGGCTTACCAGATAGTATACGAAATCGAGGAAATTGGTATAAAAAATCACCGCATTTCGGATTTGGTATATGATGGTTCTTCCAAAATTGAAGTTTATGGTAGGAGTACAATTTTATGTTTTTTTGATTGTGATTCTAATTAATAACCAGCACCACATTCCAACTCGTCCGGCAGGCATCGTTGATAATTTTCGTTAATAAATGGTTCTTTGCTCCATTTTTCTCCAAGCAAATATAAATCATTTTTCATTTCGTTAAATGCATCAACTAATAAATTTTTAGTGTTGGATGGTTTTACAGAACCAAAGACTTTATTTGTATCCACGCTAAGCAACGGTGAAAAATGGATCCGCGATGTTGCTGCTGTCACTAACAGCATTGACATATAGTCTTCGTACGATGGAGCAGAACCATTTATTGGAATCTGTGAAGGGAATAGTTTGGCATGTACGGCAAATTGTGGAACTTTGGTGCCGTACACTTTGTGCAAAATAATTACGGTATGCATACAGTCTGCAATAAATCTTACCAAAAACTTTTTTTCATCCAATTTTCCATACCTTTCATCAGACAGTCCTGATGACTGTCCTCTATTTCTTTCTTTAAGTGCAGAATCGAGTTCTTCATAAAAATTTTTTAGTAGGTTATCATTCTTGATCTGTTCTTCTGTTCCATAAATTGCATCCACAACTTTGTTTGCATATTTCATAAAAATTTCTTTGTACTCGGTTTGCCAATCTAGTTGTGAATTTGGAATTTTTGCACCAAATATATTTTGTTTTGATTCAATGTCTGCATCCTTGCCAAAATCAATATTTTTAAAGTAGTCTCCAACAAAATTGCAGATATCTGTATGGCTCAGGGCAAAAATTTGGTTAAAGACTGCACCTTTTTCCATCAAATGGGCTGTTGTAATTTCTTCTACAAGAGAATGGTTGTAAAAATGGACATTCATTACAGCATACAGAGGGTGCAAATCATCCTGTCCTATAACAAATGAATTAATTAAAGAAATCGTAACCAGATTGAATAGCATATGAATTCCTGCTAAATGGAATCCTGCCACATTTATAATACCGGTTGATGACAAAAAACTTTGGTCGGCTTTCCTAAATTCTGGGTCAAGAGGATCAGCAGCAATTAGGTCATGTGGATTTCCAGGAAATGTAACAAATTTAAGTTTGAAAATATTTTTCTCGCAGTCCATATGGAAATATGCTTTTCCACCATATCCAAAAAAATCATCTTTTGGTTTATATTTTTCCATCCAAGTTAGGTCAATAATATGTGTACAGCCATATGGTTCGCCTTCCAATTTGCTAACAATGCTACTGCAATGGCTGTACGATGCCATCCAGGCTGCAGCCTGGCCATGTAAATTATGTTCTTCTAGCAAAAGCGGCACGATGAACTGATTTTTATTTCCCAATATTTTAACAAATGTTGGAACATAGTACTCGGGAGAGCGGTCTATATTAATTTTTGCTTTGTATTTAAGTGGTGTGCTAATATCTGACTGTGGCATATAGCGGTCCAGAAACGAAATAAGTTTAAATATTGACACTACTTTTGGTCCAAGTTTTCCAAACATTTGTGAATTGGGTATGGTGTCAGTTGACAAAACGTCAAGAGGCTCTGCCAAAGGATATTTTTTATAATACGGAATCCATTTTATTTTTTTATTTTGTGAAACCATCTCTAAATCGGGTGGAGGGAATGATGTTGACAATAATATTTTATAAATTATTTTCCAAACATAATTTACAACTACAAAACGTAAATAGTTTCTTTGGATTCTGCTCGTGAATATGGCCAAAATAAATCCAACAATTATTCCACCTAACGTCCACACTAATGATATGGTGGAAGGTTCAGACATATTTTGTACATAATTCAGGCCACAAAATGTTAGTACTACACTAATCGTATTCAATGTATGGAATGTTCCACTTTCTCCCAACAAAAATGTTAGAGGTTTGCAAACAGTTGGCAAAATAAAACTCAACATGTTAGTTATGGATGACAAAATTAGATAAGTTTTAGCATTAAATGGAACTGACGAACAAACCATTAATGCTATTTCCATACCATGTTGCACCAGCAGCAGAAGCATATATCTCACCGGGGATGCCATTCCAAAAAATCCTTCGACAAACAAAAATGATGCAAATATACTAACCAAAAATGTTGTCAAATTTGTCCAAAGTATTCCATTTATTAAATAATATGTGCTGATAGATGCTGCCATGACAAGACCAACATTCGATTTTCTGAGACCGCTGACAGTTTCGTTTATTTGGCCGTTCATATCACCGAACAATTCCCACAAAAGTCCGCCAACTCCTCCTATGATAGTGAACAAAAATATGCCCACATACCAAAATCCATATTGCATAAGTGAAAAAAAACCGAATATGGCCGCAATACTCATTGTTGCCAAAGAAATAATAGATTTCATGTCTCTGTAGTTGTTCTCCGTATCTGGCATTTATATATTAATAATTATATTTAATATTTATGTCTAAACATTAAATAAATTGCCTTCGTCATGTATTACCGGCATTCGGACTCGAACCAAAATCTTGCAGCTTAGAAAACTGTTGTACTTCCAATTGTACTATACCGGCTAGTCCTCACCAGAAATCGAATCTGGATCCACAGCTCTGCAGGCTGGCGCTCTACCATTGAGCTATGAGGACATGACCCAGGTTCGACTCGAACGAACAACCTTCCGATCTGGAGTCGGATGCTCTACCATTAAGCTACAGGGTCTGTTATTTAACTATGGTTAAATAACAATCCCAATTATACGTTAGATAATATTTTTTTTGTGAATGGCAATTCTATCCACAATCTATATAGATTAAAATTTCTTTATATTATTTTTAAACGAAATATTTATACTTTAGAAAAGAAAAAATATTTCCAAATTATAATTAACGAAATAATGGACAAATGTTTCAGAATATGGAATCTATTTCAGAATAGTAGTAACGAGATAAGAACAAAAGCACTATTAATAGGAATAAATTATCTGGACAGACTTTCAAAATATAGATCGATACGGAATATAGGCAATATACTTAAAATGAAAGAATTTATAACTACACGAAAATATTTTTTGCCGGATGATATAACAACAATGACAGACGATTTGGACTATGACGACAAACTATATCCAACGACCAAAAATATTATAGCAAAATTAAACGATTTATTAATTTTTGCAAACGATTGTCCGGACAAAAATAAAATTTTTATTGTATATTCTGGCCATACAGTTGGAATTACAGGAAGTGAAGATGAAAAACCAAGCACCACACAGGCACTGGTAACAACGGACGGAATAGTAAGCAGATATGATTTCCACGATAATTTTATAAATAAATTGTCAGAACTGACAACTGTTTTTGTAATAGTAGATTCATACAACATACAACCATTTTGTGAACTCAAATACAGACATAATTATGAAAATGGATACACATATACCGTTGTTGACACGAGTATACCGACAGATTGCACATGTATTATATTGAATGCATGCAAATATAACGACTATTTGTTGAATTTGTTGAACGACGAAAATATAGGTGAATACAACAATAATGCTCTAATAGATGCATTTTTGGGCATATATAATGAAAACATTTCCGTCAGAAACCTAACATATGGCATTAAACAATGGTTCCAAAAAAATAATTTAAAACAAGTACCCCATATATCGAGCAGCAGTTTGATATATATAAATAGAGTTGTAATAGGATCACTATTCAAAACAGATAATAAATAATGGAGTAATTATTATTCCTAAAGAAGTTCCAATATATATTTTGGATTTTTTCTGTTAGGAAGAATAACCGTATTGATTAAATACGATGTAGTATAAGTAAATTCATTAAATACAAATTCCGGATTAATTGTTTTATAATTACATCCAACAAAATATTTAAATATATTTTTGAACTGGTTGGCATCGCATAGTTCAAAATTTATAATATGGTCAACTCTTCCCGGTCTGGTAATAGCCGGATCCAACAGTTCTGGATGGTTTGATGTCAAAATAACTATGCAATTACTCAAATAAGTATAACCATCTAACACCTCCAATAGAACATCTAATGTTAGTTTATTACTACACGTATCATTTCCTTTATCAGCTGCCATCAATGCAATTGTTAATTCATCGGATATTTTTTTGTTATCTTTATTTTCGCGATTATGTGTAAAATCATATGTATCAATATCGTCAAAGACCACTACTCTGTTTTCGATGTTTGACATCATTCTAATAAATGATTGGTTATCAAATTTTTGTAAATTTATTGATACAATATGTTTTTTTGTTTCGGTTGCAATGGAATAAATGAGAGATGATTTTCCAGACCCGGGCATTCCCTTTAGAAAAAATCCAATTTTGTTAGGTATTCCTTCTTCTAGTTGTATAATTTTATTGTTTTCCCATTCTCTAATTGTTTTGACAACAATATCGTAATTTTTTTTTGACAAAAATACATTATCATAATTTTTTTTAACATTAACATTCGAACTAACATAATCAAATATTTTACTATCTTTATCAAAATAGTACATTTTTTTTGATAATTTAAAATCTATATTACATTCTATTGTATAAATAGAATAGCTAACGATAATACAAATAAAATCCTTAACAGTTTGCATATCAACAGCCGAAATTGTTGCATATTTTACATTAATTTTTTGCGTTTTGTCTCCTACTATTTTGTCTTCTTGTTTTTCACAAAGAGATATATATATCGGATATGTTAACAATTTTTCTGTATCTATATCCTTGAGCACAAATCCGTCATTTTTGATTTTTTCTAAGATATTGACACAATTTATCTTATGGTTGAAACAGAGTTTGTAGTCAAATTCTGAATTGGGTTCAATAATTGCTCTATAATATCTGTATAGTATATTTGGATCGTAGCTGTCAAGGCGATATGTTTGGATATTTCCTTCTTTGATGCTGTTTGGATAAAACATATTCAGGAAAAACGATAAACTATCTATAAATTTATAAAAATTGGCATACGTTCCACAGTTTATAGAATAGTTTACGTAGTTGGATGGAATCTTTTCTTTGTTGAAGTACTTAATTATTTTTGACATATTATCTATTATGTAAATGATAATAGGTATAAGTAGTATAGGCAATATTGAAAACACATTTGTTCCATTGGCCATTGTCATCAACAGCAAAGGAATTTGCGGAACAATTATGGTTATCAATTCTCTAATTTGCATTTTATTTTTAATTGATTACAATTAAAAATAATATTATGTAATAATTATTTCAATTTTTTACATGCACAGGGATTAGTTAATTTTTCAGCGATTACATTGGCCAGGGCATAAACAGGCGCAGATGTATTACCATCTGACTGGTGCGGAAAACATGTTGCATCACAAACCATCAAATTCGAAACCCCAAAAACATTTCCGTTTGGGTCAACAACTCCATCCTTTTCATTGTCCGACATCCTACAGCTGCACACCCAGTGGTGTGTTTGTGATAAATTACCTTTAATAAAATTTTGTAATTGCTGTGGATCGTCCAAAATGGACGGATCAGGATTTATCAATTTGTATTTGGGGTCTCCCATATTATTTATTATATCGTTTGCTTGTTTTATGGCTGCCTCCATAGTTTGGATATCATGGTCGTCGGTAAAATATCCTGTGTCAATTACCGGAACTTGTAGAGGATCTTTACTATATATTTTAATATTTCCTCTACTCTTCGGTTGGACGGGAGCAATAATTATATTAAAAAATTGTTGTACCATACTCATACCTATAAGCTGTATTGCTCTTGTTGTGCTTCCTGGCATTGATGGGTCTGGCAAGAATGCTCCGCCTACATACAAATCGTTTGGATTTGGTGTGCCAACATCGTCTGGGTTAGCACTTGCAGTAACACTTATTATTGTTTGGTTTTCCAAATGTGCTCCTACATTAGGATTATCATAAACAACATCGATTCCTACTTCGGCAAGATCTTCCTTCGGACCAATTCCTGACCTTAACAGAAAAACTGGTGTCATAATTCCAGCACTAACTATAACTTTTTTCCTGCATTTAACTTTAATTAGTTCTCCGTCGTGAAGGGCCCTAACACCTGTAGCACTATTTCCTTTCCATATTATATTTAAAGCAGTTGCTTTTATCAAAACTAACAATCCGCAGTATTTATCAGTTCCAAAGCCAAACTTTCCATCGTTTGTTACATCGATAATAGGATCTAAATAAGCCGTGGAGCTGCTGACCCTTGATCCATCGTCATGCTGGTAAAGCTGCCACTGGGTAAATGGACCCAGTGGAGTACTTGGATCATTGTAGTCAACAATTTTTGGATAGCCCGTTGTAGTACTTATCCCGTTGACAAATTTTTCGGCCATCAGTGTCGGATATTTTGGTGCCAGACGAATATTGACAGGACCACTGTCACCACGTACTGTTGTTGACGAACCATTAAATTTTTCCAGTTCGTTATAGATCCTGTTTATATTTTTTGGAGAATAAGATTTGTCGCCAGTTATTTTTTCCCACAACTCGAATATATGGCTAGACCCCCTTACATACTGCATACCATTTATACTTGACGACCCTCCCAACAAACGGCCCTGCATGTAGTCAAACGTATTATCATTCACATTAACTTGTGGAATTGTTTGTCCATTTGCAATGAAATATTGGTTGGTATAATTCATGGGCAACAAATTGCAATTAAAACTATCCGCGATCAAGGAATCTTTGTCATGGTATCCACCAGCTTCCAGAAGAACCACTGAACTCCCAGCAGCCGATAATTTATTAGCTAATGTAGCTCCACCGGGTCCGCTCCCAATAATTACAAAATCAGCTAAATATGTTCTTTTTCCTTTATGGCATTCGCACTCAGCAATAGATTTTGTGATGCCTGGATTTTTGTAGAATAGCTGGTAGGGGCGCATCATATCATTATCTTCATGTGATATTATGTGACAATGCCATACATACTGGCCTCGGGTAGCATCAAATGGAAAACGTGTTCCGGGTTGTTGTGGAGCAAATTTTACAAGAATTCTTGTTACAAACCCATTTGAGGCTTGTATAACATCCTTCCAACCATATTCATTTGTTCCAATTGGACTGATTGGTTCTCCTTGCAAATATGGCGCAACATCCAGCACATTTATTCCATTTCCTGGAACAAGGCCTGGATTTATTGCCAACAAATCATTGGTATATTTCGTAACATCAAATGCTTGCCTGTTCAACAACTGGAACTGTATCAGATGTATGTGCATTGGATGCATTCCGTCCGTTATATTTATAAATTCCCACAATTCTGTTGATCCTAGAATTGGAGTTTCTGTTACGGGATTCATAAATGCAGTATTGTTGAGGTACAACGCTGCAGGCATCGTTTGTCCCATAATAGGCGATGTTTGCAAAATTAGTTGCCTCGTATGCGAAACATCTTTTGGATTTAATGAAATAAAGTGTTTAGGAACATCTGTGCAAAACATTTTATCTGTTGTGGATGGTACAACAACAAATTTCATAATTTGGCCAACAGTAGCCGGGTCTGGATCCTTTCCTCCAGGAAAGGGTGCCTTTGCTGTATTGATCATTATAAATTCAGTCCCTGGAGCGTAACTACTAAAATCAACAATAATGTCTGCACGCTCACCAATACCTAAAAGAAGAAATCCGGTTATGGGTACTGGTTTTGGCAAAAATCCACCATCAGTTCCGATTTGGGTGAAAATGGGTCCGGGTTTTGTGAAATCTGTTGCGTCGACCAACTTGAGTGCATATGTTCTGGTATCGGAAGATATAACGATCCGAAGCCTGTATTTGTTTGGTTCAACATTTACAAATGGCCAAATTGTATTATTAACCAAAATAGTATTTCCCAAAAAATGGGAAGCCCATTTTGGATGTACGCTAGGATTCGATGGCATTGTTGAATAAACAATTTGGCCATCTAGAGAAAAAGTTTTGTCTGTTATTACAAGTGGAATCTCAAATCGTTTGTTTGGCAAATTTAGTTCAAAATCAACTTTTGGGTCGCGTATCATGAAAACACCCCCACTGAGACCGGCATATGCATTCAAACGCGTGATTCCGATTGCATGGTCGTGCCAAAATAGCATGCACGAAAGTTGCTTATTTGGATAATCATAAACAACGGACTGGCCCGGTACAAACCATTCAAGCGGTCCCCCGTCGCTGAACGAGGTCTGTTCTCCTCCATGAAGGTGGACAACATTGCGAACATCGGGAACATCAAATCCTGCACCGGGAATTGTGTGGTCAATGTATACTTGCAATAAATGTTTTGTTGGCAAACTATTTATCCATTTGACCTGTATTGGATGGTTTCGTATATTTTCTATAAGAAGTGGTGCCAGTTCTCCATTATATGTCCAAAGAGTTGTTGCAGGCAGGTCAGGATGCAATTTATGCGTTGCCTGTACCATTTTAATAGTATATCTTGGAATTTTTTTACATTTATCAGTCAGAATGCATTCATCTGGTTCTAATAAAATAGGCGAACGCAGTTCCGTTATATATTTTCTGAACAATGTTGGATCTAAAATAGGGACCATCATAATATAATACCATAATATTATATTATGAATAATTATATAATGATAAAAGATCCAGACCACTATTTGAAAAAAGCAAACTATTTTTATACGATGTCCAGACTCAACGATGATGATTATGACGACTCTGAATACGAATTGGTTATGGACAAAGTCGACGATATTAATGATATTGAACTCGTTAAAGTTAAAATAGATTCCAACAAAAACCAACTATTACCTCAGACTCAAACTCAGACCCAAACCCAATGTATTAAACCAAAACTTAAACCAGGATATACAAGGTACTATGATCCCATAACGAAGCACTACTACAAAATGGAAAATATGTTTGATGTTGAAGTTCCCGAAAAAAAAATCACAAAAACAGATATTTGGTTTCCGGAAAACAAATTAAGTTTTAAAACAATGCGCGACCCCAAAACAGGTAATTACTATAAAGTAACAAAAATATATGGCAAAGATGGAAATTATGATTACAAATATGAAAAATTAAATTACCGGCCAATTAAGAAATCAGGAAATACTTTTTACCAGCCATCTTACCATTAATATTATTGGTTTAATAAACTATTTTTTGGTTTAGCTTTGCTGGACGATTTATGTGCGCTGCAGTTACAAATGCATATGCAAGCATATTGCGCACATTGCGCACATTGCGCACATTGCGAAGTATTATCCTTTATTTGGTTAAGAAAATCACAACATGGATTATACTTTACAAAAAAAAAGTTAATTATATGTTTGTTATAAAGACCGGTACTAAAAATAGGAAAATTATTTCCCTGTCCAAAAAATTCAACCAAAGTTGAATTAAAAATTCCGTCCCTAAGAATTTTTGAAGCAGATAATTTGGAAATAGGATCAAGAGTTCCGGCCATTATAAGAACCGGACATGTAATTTGGTTCAAAATAGGACGAATGTCTATATTTCGTATGGCTTTCATATAAATTTTGTACTCTGACAATGTACTAATATATTGTTTAACCAAAAATTTTTTATCATCACAATTGATTGGATCAATCATATTTGTTAGACTAGTCGCAGTTTCTTTTAGTTCTGCTAGATTGGATGTACTAAATGCTTTGTTAAATAAATCAATTACCTGGATACTAATGGATGAATCATATCCAGGTAATTGGGAAAATCTTGGAGATGTTGATGAAACTGCAATTTTTATTACTTTTGAAGGATAAAATGCAGCAAAATTTAGAGCCAACAGTCCTCCAAACGTGTGGCCCACAAAATATGATTTATTTATATTTATTTCCTCCATGAATTCATATATATCTGTTACCAATCTTTCGACAACATATCTGGATAAATCAGCAGGTTTGTCAGAATTTCCTGTACCAACGATATCCAACGAATATACGTTTGCACTACAGCACAATTTTTTGAACAAACAGATCCAATAATTACTATCATACCCAAATGAATGAATCAGAATAACAGAAGGGCGTTTTGTATATGTTCTACATTTTGGTTCTGCTGAACATTTTTTTTCAAAATATTTATATGAAAGCTTAACATGGTCCGAAGTATAAAAATAAGCTGTTTTGATAGACTGTTTATTATCTTTAATAAAGCCACCATTATTTTTATTTGTTTTGGAATGTGTTGGCATTTATAAATTTTACCTATAAAATATTATTAACAGTGGTGGAGATATTTAGGCATATCTGTTTTTGTAATTACGAATCGTAGCATGATAATAATTTGGACCAAATCTAACTATGCTTATAATTTAATTAAATTTTTTAGACAAAAATTTAATTAATATTTTTATAACTTGTTTGGATAAAATAAATCATGTTAGTGGCAGGACTGCCCCCTTTGACCACTCGGGAACACTAGCGTGCTAGCTATTAGGTATGCAGCCGTACATACCTAATATATGGTTAGATAATTTATTTTTATACCATTAAAAATTGATTATAAAAATTGATTATAAAAATTAGTTGGTATAATTAGGTATAACATAAAACAAAACTATATGGAAAATCTAAATTTCGAGAATGCATTCGTTATGTACAACAAAAATTATTTGTCCGGAGAGGTACCAAACTATATATTTAATTTTATTTCTAATATGTTCGACAAGGAAGAAAAGAAAATAATAAATGATGATACTGGTAATCCATTGTACAAACTGAACAGGAAAACAATTGTGTTCGTAGATGATGATGTTGACCAATCGGTTATTCCAAAAATTTGGGGCAGCGGCGTTTCTATTTTTCAATTTCCAAAAGAGCTGGCCGAAATTAAAAACAATTTGGAGCAAGAATTAAATTTTGAATTTAATATTTGTCTTGCCAACTACTATGATTCCGGGAAAAATAGTATTGGTTACCATTCTGATAACGAAGAAAAAGGAAGCATTAGTTGTATAGCAAGTATGAGTTTTGGTGTGGAAAGAAATTTTGTGTTCAGAAAGAAGAATACAAAAGATATTTATCGAAAACTACTTTTGGAACATGGAAGCCTGCTCATAATGGGCAATGGTTGCCAGGAAAATTATGACCATAGTTTGCCAATTGATAAAGAGTGCCACGAACCAAGACTGAATTTGACTTTTAGATTGTTCGATGGCAATAGGTATAAAAATCATTAAATCTGTAGTGTAAAATATCTTAATTTAGTATATATTAATGTCAGCACCAACACCTAGTGCACCTACTGCAGCTAATATGGTTCCTCCAACAGTACAATACGGGGATACAATTTTTATAGCTCTTCCGGCGATGAATCCTCCACAAATTGTTACCGGTTATGGAGGAGATGATTCTTATATCAATGTTGGTTCCGGAAATGTTTCTGGTGCATATGCATTCACACTAGTTTCTCCGTCAAACAAAAAAGGAACAGTTTTCAATGGAGACATTGTGTACATTATGGATGCTGCTTCACAAACTAATTTTTGGTATAATGAAAATGATACTGACTATGTAGAATTTGTTTCCGGTGAATCTGGAGAATCTCATGCGGAATGGATAGTTCAACTGACCAATTCGTCAAATGGCGGCCTTCCAATCAAATATGGTGACCAAATTAATTTGCAAAGCCAGAATGACCAACAATATCCATATGCGGATGGAAGCGGCCAATTATACGTTGGCGATAATACTACGCCCACAAGTCCTAATGGAGTTTTTTCATTTTTGTATGGACCCGTAAACACAGCTCTACTGGAATGTTGTACAAACAACCCAATATACAATGGGGTATGTGGCATCTACCAAGGTACCGCATACAGCGGTTCATGTGACACTATACTTACTAACTATTGTGGAGCAGTTGGTATGGTCGACCCAAATTGTGGTTGTCTGTTGCCGGCAAGTGATTATGCACTTAACACGCAATTTGGCCCAC